>Ga0308163_10000437_pt1 | contig 75960 bp, 55 predicted proteins | sample PhyTR1_FD_201037 | JGI IMG/M metagenome (GOLD analysis project Ga0308163, IMG submission 201037) | Phyllosphere microbial communities from UC Gill Tract Community Farm, Albany, California, United States - DLSLT.R1 | ecosystem: Host-associated > Plants > Phyllosphere > Unclassified | place: USA...
GAGGAGGCACTGAACTACATTCAGAAGGATATTCGGCCTGCATCCAAGCTGGGTATCAATGTAGGTCTGTACAATTTTTTCTATACGGTTTTCAAAATCAAGTCAGTAGGTAAACCTGCACCTTTGCTGGACAGCACGCTTGTAGAGATCTCCAGGAACCAGATCGAGAAATACCTGATCAGCAAAGGTTACTTCATGGCTAAAGTGAAATCAGATATCCGCATCAAAAAACAGCGCGCGCAGGTAGAGTTTAAAGCCAATACCGGTCCTGCCTTCAAAATAGCAAAAGTAGCTTACTCAATACCCGATTCTGCTGTTCGCCAGGTATATATGAATGGGAAATCGAAGTTTACGCATCTGCATGAGAACATGCAGTATGACGATGATTCTCTATCCTATGAGCGCGAACAGATCTATCAGGTAATGAAGGAAAACGGATATTATGATTTTTCCCGTCCCTATGTCAGGTTTACAGTAGATTCTGCACTGCGTAACAGCACAACTCATGTTGTCCTTTATATCGATGATCCGGATTCTACTAAACACAAACAGTATAAAATAGGAGAAACAAATATTGTAATTGCCCCTACAACAGAAGGTTTTCCGGATTCAATTAAATTGAATGAACGCATTTTTAGAGGGATCAGGTATACCGATTTGTCAAAGCGTTTCAGAAGGAACCCTGTGGTGAGGTATGACTTTATCAAAATGGGCGAAACCTATGATATTTCGAAGGAAAACCTGACCTATGACAGGCTCTATGAACTGAATGTGTTTAAAAACGTAAAGATTGAGTATGTAAAGGCTAAGGATAGTGCAATACTGCAGCCGGTTATTCAGCTTACTCCGCAAAAACGAATGAGCAACAGGGTGGAGGGAGAGGTTCCTTTCAATGCCGGAACCGTAGGTTTTACACTCAGTAATACTTACGTTAATAACAATATTTTCAGGGGAGCCGAGCGTTTTGAGTTCCAGATCAAAGGCGGATTGCAGTCGCGCATAGGCCAGGGTTCTCTGTTTAACGATATTTACCAGCGCGATTTCTCGCTGAGTGCCAGTCTGGCCGTACCGCGCCTGATGGTTCCCTTTGATATCCCTATGATGGGCAAGAACGGAATGCCTTATACGATTTTTTCCACCAGTTATGTTTATTCCCTTCAAAAAGACCTTTTTGTACGCCGGGTATTCCTGAATTCACTCACTTATCAATGGGTAGAAACCAAATCGAAACTGCACTCATTTACCCCTCTAAATTTTGAATACCGTTTTGGTGGTTTACTGATCGATTCAAATACCGTACAAGGGCAGAATCTTTACAGGGATTACCGGTATAATATTACGCTGCTGGCAAGAAAAGACATCACCCTGGGCATGAAATATGCCTATACCCTAAACGCCAATAAACTCTTGCTGCCCGGAAACAGCTTTGTGTATTTCAGGGGGAATATAGATATTGCCGGTAACGGTCTTGCTGCGGCAAATAAACTGTTTGGCAGCAAACATAATCCTGAAGCCGGCGATTATGCAAGTGTGCTGGGGCTGCCCTACAACCAATATGTTCGACCCGAAGTAGATTTGCGCTGGTATAAGAATATAAGTGCAACCAGGCAGTTCATCGCCAGGATAAACGGAGGGGTAGGTTACGCCTATGGAAACTCTACAGCGATTCCTTTTGAAAAGCTGTTCTTTGCAGGTGGTGCAAGCGGCGTTAGGGCCTGGCAGGCAAGAACACTCGGGCCGGGTAATTACAACCGTGGCGACAGGTTAACTACCGAAGAGGCAAGAACAACCCTGTACGGAATAGACCAGCTGGGACAGATGCATATTGAGGCGAATCTTGAATACCGATGGAGACTGCTGGATAACTTTTTCGGCTCCAAGTTAAACGGTGCAGCTTTTCTGGATGCAGGTAACGTATGGAACATCTCCTCCGGAAATTCACAGCCCGAAACCTACTTTGATTTCAAGAACCTTGGCAACCAGATTGGGGTAGGCACAGGAATGGGATTGCGGTATGACCTGCAGTATTTTGTCTTCCGTTTTGATGTCGGGCTTAAACTCCGTGACCCGCAGTTCGCTCCGGCAGATCAGTGGGTAATTTCAAAAATGTTCAGCGGTACCAAAGAATTCAAGGATAACTACCTGGAAAGAAACAGTCCGGACGGTTACCATTTCTTCCAGTACAATTTTGGTATTGGCCTGCCTTTCTAAAAGGCACGTTTCAAACTGTCAAAGATAGATTCAAAGAAAGTAGAAAGCTGCAAGCCGTTGCTGTGGTTAAAATAGATATAGACCAGCAAAATAATCACCACAATGATAATCAGTTTCCTGAAAGCAAAAGCCAGAAAGATCAGCAGCAGTGGGAATAGAACAAGCCATAGACTATTGATCGTAAATGGGTTTAAGCTGCCGTCTTTTTTATAAATATACAGTAACTTGCTGTGCGTTCCGGAGTCGTTCTGGTGCTTGATGTAAACAAAAGACGATTTGTCCAGCTGCATCGGAAGGATAGCCACTCCATCATTGAATTTCAGGGGCTGCGTAAATCCGCTTACGGTAAACGTGTACAGGCCATTGATGGTTTCTACAGGCTGCTCCAGTGAATCTGCTGCAATAATGGCCAGCTTGCTGTTCTTCAGCAGGCTCTCCTTCACTATGAAGTTATTGATATCTGATTTCTGCGCAAAAGCTGATCCGGTGATCAGGGAGAGTAACAAACAGTAGAAGATCGTTTTCATTTTTTTTATCCTTGTCATTTATTTTGTTATTCTATAGATCGTTTATTATAAATCAGATAGCCCAAATGTAATAAAATGCCGTTTCTTTTTATCGGATCATCATACAAATTATAGCTTAAGCTAACCGGCCCTACCGGAGTATGATAAACCAGCCCGGCAGTGCCCGCATAATGCAGCCGGTTAAAAGTAGGGGAGTTCTTTACTTCCTGGAATCCCATCTGGGTAATTTCCTGATAAGGCAGGAATACAAAACCCTCTACCCTGAGATCTACATTTCTTCTCAGCCGGTAAACATTTTTTAGTCCTCCCGCCAGGTAAGTTGATGCCCTGAACTTTTCAAGAAAGAGCGAACGGCTGTCCTGCAGGGGGTAAAATGCAGGACTGGCCAGCAAGGTTGCGTAGTAGTTGGAGAACAATGGCTGACTGGAAACAACGCCCTCTGCGAGATATCCAAGGGTATAATTACCCTGATGAAAGAAATAATTCTCATCGCTGATCTTCAGGCTCATCCATTGTCTGAATTTGCGGGTCACACTGATGTCTGCAACTACTGTGGGTATATTCCTTGAGATATTTCCCGGCGTATAGTTCTCCTTGCCGGTAAAGTAATTTACTGCAAACAGGAAGTTTCTGCCCCGGTTAGCATACTGTTTACGGTTAAAGGTGTTTTGCTCAAAAGCCACACCGGATCTCAGTCCGTTGAAGATAGTCTGGTCCAGGATATCTCCCGTATTGAAGCTATTTGTCGGACTATAGTTATCGTCGTTATTGATGAATGAAGTACTTAGCGTGATCCTTGTATTGCGGTTCAGGGGTATGCCTCCCCTGATCTCAATTTTCCTGTCAGACTGCTCGATATAGGTTGGATGGGGGTTCTCGATAAAGATCTTGCTGGTATTGTAATAGTTAAAGTGATTATAGGTGAACTCTGCAGCAAGAAAGAAGGGCAGGCGGGAGGGATAATCAATTCTTGCGTTTAGCTGTGCTGACTCATAAAAACGGCCTGAATAGAAATCTGTACCAAAAGTATAAGCCTTGCGGTCAAGGTAATTGTATTGCAGTCCCAGGAATACAGTACTGATAGGCCTGCTGGAGATGTTGCCACCCAGATCAAGTTTAAAACTGCGTTTAGGCTGGGCTACAATTTCAAAGGTATAACTGTCAGAGGCTGGGTTGTAGGAGATCTTCGGGTAAATAGTTTCGAAGGTTTCATCAGCAACCAGTTTGTAATAGCCCTGACGTATATCTGCCAGGTCGAACGTAGCTTTATCTCTCTTAAAGAGCCGCTGAATATAACGTTTCTGCTGACTGTTAACGCCTGTCACCACTACTTCATTGAACTTAAGCTGTGGCTTTTTGTTATTAAAGGAGTTTCTTTTGAGGGCAAGCTCCTTCGGGTCTGTTCTCCTGTTTACTGCTTTTAAGAGCCTCGGCATGTCTGCCATCGTGGCCTCGTATCCCTTTTTGATCAGCTCTGCTACCGGATAAAAATTGCTCGCACTGTAGTCCTGCACATTGGGCTGGATATAAGTTCCGTTTTCGCCGATCAGCGTAGAATCTGATTTCGCTAGGAACATAAACATCATGATGCGGTTCATCAGTCGTTCATCGCCGGTTTTCGGATATTCCTTAAAGTTCTTTGCAGAGACATTAACGCCAATGATGTAATCAGGCTTAAACTCTTTCTGCATGATATCTGCCGGGAAATTGTTATATAATCCACCGTCAAAAACATACTTGTTATCCAGTTTAATTGGCCTGTAAATTAACGGAACAGTCATGGTGGCCCGCACAGCCTCGGCCAGGCTTCCGCTTTTTACTGTGATACTCGTCTGGGAAAAAACGTCAGAAACCATGCAGCGGTAGGGGACAAACAGGTTATCAAAGTTATCTTTGGCTATCGCGGAGGCTTGCGACAGCAATTCTATTAATGCAAAATTCAGCGGGATATCATTGACCAGGTTGTTCCTGATGCTCATTCTGAGTGCAGTATCAACCTGTATTTTTGCAGTAATCAGCGAAGCATTGGTACTGCTCTTCTGAAAATAAAAGCTGTAATCACTTTTGTACCGGCCGTTTACCCAGTCCTGAAACTCAGCGGTCAGTGCTATCTTTTCAATCTGGGCGGGAGAATATCCGGCGGCATAAAGTGCACCAACGATCCCACCCATTGAAGTACCAGTAATGTAATCTATGGGAATGTGGTTCTCCTCCAAAGCCTTCAGAGTACCAATATGTGAAAGGCCTTTTGCACCGCCTCCGCTGAGTACAAGGCCTACCTTCTGGCCGTTAGCGTGACATGCCCAGAAACAAATAATAAATAATAAACATATTCTTGAAGGGATCACCTTCCTAAATTACAGGTTTTCTTTCAGACCTGATTCAAAATAAAAATATTATAGTTGAGGATGCCGGCGAAACTTACCCAAAGAAAATAAGGGATAAAGAGTAACCCGGCTGTCTTGTCAATCTTATAAAAAACCAGCCCATTGATTGCTATTGCTGCCAGCAGCGCAACAATCTCGATCAGTGCAGCACCTATCAGGTGGTTATAAAAAAATAAGAATGACCAGGCAAGATTGAGGATCAGTTGAATAAAGTATACCGCAACCGTTCTTGGAAAATGTGCAACCTCTGCTCTTTTGGTCCATACTAGATAAGCCGCTATACCCATGATGATAAATAAGGTTGACCATACTGGGCCGAAAAGCCAGTTTGGCGGATTAAATGACGGCTTCGCTATACCCGGGTACCAGGTTGTTACAGATCTGATTGTGATGAGGCCTCCCAATGCGCCGAAAGTCATTGGAATAAGAATATTAACCAGAAAAGGAATAGATTGAAAACGCTTTTTAGGAGCAGGCATGTGTATTTATTTTGCTGATTTTCGTCAATAATCATGCCCTTCACATTTGTCTGTCCTGCAAAAAAAACTAAATTGCAGGCCTAATCCCATTCCCCATGCAAGACTTTAAAGCTGTCGGAGATTCCCAGATTATGCTTACAGAACTCATGATCCCTTCGTACTCAAATTTTGGCGGAAAGATACATGGAGGTATCATTTTGAGTTTAATGGACAAAGTGGCCTATGTCTGTGCTGCCAAACATTCAGACGGCTATTGCATTACTGCTTCCATTGATGTTGTAAATTTTCTGGCTCCTGTAGAAGTAGGGGAGCTGGTTTCCTTAATGGCCTCGGTAAACTACGTAGGCAATACCTCCATGATCATTGGCATCAGGGTGATCTCAGAGAACCTGAAAACGCAGGTTGTAAAACATACCAATACCAGTTATTTTACCATGGTGGCTATTGGGGATGACAACAGGCCCAAGCAGGTACCAGGACTTACATTAAGAAGTCAGGATGATATCAGACGCTTTTCGCAGGCCATGGACAGAAAGGAATTGAAAAACACATATAAAAGGGAAGAAGCGCTGTTGAAAAAGGTGTATGACAGGGATAGCTTTCTGGAAGTCTTGCAGAATGAACGCTGCCAGATTTCTTTATAACGCTGTTTACATCACTTTTCTGATCAGCTCTTTAATTGTCTGTGTTTCCTCAGGATACAGGTTCTTTTTACGTGTGGCAAAATACAGTGTATTTTCCAGCAGCGGACTGCCTTCCCAGATCACTTTCACCTGTTCATCCTCAATTTCTTTTTTACCCAGGTGATTAGGGATGATCGCCAGCCCCTTACTGCCGCTCAAACAACGGACAATAGAGTTGAGATTGGGAACAATGTAATTTGGCCTGAAATCAGGATATTTATTAAAGTTCAGCTGCCAAAACCTCCGCAGGTGTTCCATATCCCCGGTGGTACCATACCACTTGTGCTGGTTGAGCCATTGCAGGATCTTATTTTTGTCGCCTTTTCCCAGCAACTCGTCAAACTCATCCTGGTTCACATGAATGCCGCCCAGTAAAACGATCCTTTCAGAAGAAAAAGCTTCATGTTCGATATTGGTGGTTGTTCCGGTCTGCGGTGTAATGATCAGGTCCAGAGTTCCCTTATCCAGGTTCTCCAGCATTTCCGGATATTCTCCAAACTGGATGATCAGGTTAAAGGGCAGTGATGATACATAAGGTTCAAGCGTCATCTGGAAAGTCTCGAAACACATACCTACACTGATAGTAGGGGTATGTTTTTCTGTACTGCGCTGAAAGTTCTTTTCGGCATCTTCCAGTTTTGCCAGTGCCTCGATGATAAAATTGTAAAATACTTTCCCTTTCTCTGTGGGCACCATCTTCCTGCCGGTGCGGTCGAACAGTTTATAGCCTATATAACTTTCCAGGGAACTCAGGTGCAGGCTCACTCCCGGCTGCGAAATGAAGAGCGACTGTGCTGCCCCGGTGAGGGTCCCTGTTTTATAAATCGCCTTGAAAGTTCTGTACCACTCTAAATTTACCATAATGCATCTGATCAGCCTATCAGTGTGCTGATAGAAGTTGCAAAAATAAGTATTTAAATAATGACCCTGAAGCCTTAATTCCATTTGGAAGGAAGCAAAACAAGGGCAGTTCATTGCTGAATAATTACTGATGAAATAATAATCGTCTTTTTGACGCTAAATAGTTTTTTTATTAAAAATCTGTTGGTACATTAGTATACCAATTATAAACAACTACCTGGGTGTAGTGGTAAGCTTATACTTATTCATGATGTATGGACAATCCCTTGGATGATACACATTTATTGATCAGAATTGCAGAGGGCGACCGTGTAAGTTTCAATGAACTTTACCGGAGGCATATGCATAATGTTTACAGCTACATCCACTTGATCTGCAAATCAAGGGAAACTACAGAGGAGGTTGTCCAGGACCTATTTCTGAAAATCTGGCTTAACCGCAAGAACCTGGAGCATATCCGGCATTTTAAACCTTATCTCTACCGCTCTGCCAGAAATTTATTGCTGGACAGGGTACGGAAATCCCAGGTCGAGGTTAAAGCAAAAGAATTGGTGCTGCGCACTGATATGGAGCATACCGAGAGTTCGGATAGCAACATCATCTGTAATCAATACAAACAGTTCACCATAGAAGCAATCAGCAGGCTGCCTGAAAAACGCAAGCGTATAGTTGAACTCAGAACACAGGAAGATCTGTCTTTGGACGAAATTGCTGCGCAGCTCAGTATTTCCAAGTCTGTAGTAAAGAAACAGCTTTATAGTGGAATGAATTTCGTTCGTGATTATATCCACAAGCTTGATCACTCCTAGTTTATTTTTTCTTCGGGGGGTTCTTTTTCATTTTTGATTCGTCTTTCTCCGGTATGGACGAAAAATCACTAAACGCATTTCTTGAAAGGTTCGCTTCAAACCAGGCTTCTGCCGTGGAACACCAGGAATTTGTGGATTGGCTGAATTCGCTGCCGGATGAGGAAGCAAAGGAGGTTTTGGACCGCTGCGGTTATTTTTTTGAACAGCAAACTGATTTTTTTGTCCCGCAATATGAAAACCTTATCGGAGTTATCGAAGGGAAGCTGGACGAAGGTGACCAGCACCAGTACAAAAAGATCAGCACACCGGGCCACCGCATGGTTTATTGGAGTGCCGCTGCCGTGGCCCTGATATGCGGTCTGCTGTTCCTGTATTTTAATTCTTCCAGGCAGATACAAAAGGGACACCAAAACATCATCGCTTTAAGACATACCAAAATTTTACCAGGAGGCAATAAGGCAGTGTTGACACTCGCAAATGGCAAAAAGATTATCCTTTCAGATGCCGCGGACGGTCAGCTGGTGCAGCAGCAGGATTTTACGGTGCATAAAGTTAAAGAAGGAGAACTGGTCTACAGCAATAAGAAAGCAGAGTCAAATGATACGGAGATGCAATACAATGTTCTTGCTACCCCCAGAGGCGGTCAGTATAAAATAATGCTGCCTGACGGAACGAAAGTATGGCTGAATGCTGCCAGCACTTTGAAGTTTCCTGTTCTATTTAAAGCAAGGGAACGGCGTATAGAATTAGCTGGTGAAGCTTATTTTGAAGTGGCTAAAAACAAATCCATGCCATTCATAGTCAGCGTTAACCATACTGAGGTCAAAGTTCTGGGCACCCATTTCAATATCATGGGATACACCGATGAACCGGCAACCCGTACAACCTTGTTAGAGGGTTCCGTAAGAATCAGCATTGATGCTGATAGCAGAGACATTGTGCCCGGACAGCAGGCTGTAGTTGAAAAGCAAATTAAAATACGGCCGGTAGATACGGCACAGGTGGTAGGCTGGAAAAATGGAAATTTCACCTTTGACCATGAGAAGATCGGAGTAGTGATGAAAAAGATCTCCCGCTGGTATGATGTTGATATTCAATATCAGGGGAATATTACCGAAGAAGAGTTTGTAGGCATCATCCCACGCTCAAAAGAGCTGACAGATGTACTGCATAAACTGGAACTGACAGGTTTAGTAAGATTTAAAATAAGGGAAAGGAGTGTGATAGTCATGAATTAAAGAACTACTCATGGTGCGCTTAATTCATAAAACACAAAGGCCAGAGTGCTGCGAACACCCTGACCAACTTGTTTGGATGGCACCCGATATCATTAAGCTAATAATAACAACCAAATATAAAATCCAAACCTTACAAAGATATGAACTTTTATACGCTAACCGGGTATAGGTTTCCTGCCTGTATTCATAAATGTCTGCTGGTTATGAAACTTACGTTTGTTTTACTGGTCACCGTTTTGCTGCAGGTTTCCCTGGCAAGCAGTGGCCAGAACATAACCATGTCTGTTAAAAATGCACCTGTAGAAAAAATTTTCAAAGAAATTGAACACCAGACGGGTTATCAGTTTCTGTATACAGAGCAAATGCTGACGAATACCAGGCCGGTTGACCTAAAACTAAACCATGCTTCTATAAAGGAGGCTCTTGAACTTTGTCTGAAAGACCAACCGATCACTTACCAGGTGGATGAAAGAAATGTAATTATTCAGCGAAAAAGCTCCGCGGGTATGATTATCAATGAAAAGCATGATATCACTATCAGCGGAACGGTCACTGATGATGAAAACAGGCCCATGCCAGGCGTAAGCGTTTTAATCAAGGGAAGCAGAACTGGCACGCAGACCGACACAAATGGAAAGTATGTTATACGTGTTCCCGATGCCAATGCAGCGCTGGTTTTTTCTTCTATCGGTTATACCACCCAGGAAGTGCCTTTAAGCGGGAGAACACAAGTGAGTATCCAGCTCAAAGTTAATCTCAGATCCCTGGAAGATGTTGTGGTGATTGGTTATGGACAACAGCGCAAAGGCGATATTACAAGCTCTGTAGCAACTATTAAATCCGAGAATTTTGTAAAGGCTCCGGTGCTGGATGCCGGACAGCTGATTCAGGGTAAAGTTGCAGGATTGACGGTATCTGCACCCAGCGGTGACCCTACATCAGGTAGTCAGATCCAATTGAGGGGGAATACCACCCTCTTTGGTGCCAATGCCGATCCGCTGGTTTTGGTTGATGGAATTCCCAGTACGTTAAAAACAGTAGCCCCTGAAGATATTGAATCGATAGATGTATTGAAAGATGGATCTGCTGCAGCTATTTACGGTGTTCGCGGAACAAATGGCGTCATTATCATCACGACTAAAAGAGCGAGCGGCAAATTTGCCAATACCGTAGAATACAGTGGCTCTGTAAGCACACAGTCTATTTACAGGTCGCCTCAGATGTTTACCGCTGATGATTACAGGGCACAGATTGCTGCGGGTACGCGTGACAAATCTTATGATTTGGGTTCTTCGGTAGACTGGTTAAAGGAGATTACCAATGAAACTCCGATCACCAACATCCACAACCTCACTTTTCGTGGGGGCAATAGTAAAACGAATTACCTCGCTTCGGTAAATTACCGTTCATTGAATGGGATCTTTAAAAAATCGGATAATACGACATTAACCGCCCGTGCAGATATCAATCATTACATGTTTAATGATAAACTGAAGATTAACCTCGGAATTTTGAACCAGGAGAATAAATTTACACAATCCACCGATGGCGGAAGTTTTACAGGTTATGTCTATCGCCAGGCGCTGATCCGTAATCCAACTTCGCCCCTGCGCGGAGAAGACGGTTATTATTTTGAAGAACCCAATAACTTTGAGTATGATAATCCCGTAGCGCGATTATATGAAAGCGATGGCCGCAATCAAAATACACTTCAGAGATTGAGTACCCAAATTACTTATACACCAATCAAAGACTTAAAATTTAACGCACTGGGCTCTTACACCCGCTATAATGAGAATAGCGGATATTCCGAAACAAAACACAATATCTCGACTATACGGAATAATCTCAACGGCTATGCCAGTATCGGAAGCAGGCAGAGTATTGATCGCCTGATGGAATTTACAGCCCAATATGATAAGAAGTTTGGTGATCACCGCATGTCTTTATTAGGCGGATACAGTTATCAGGAAAATGAGACTTTGATTTTTTATGAACGTAACTATGATTTTCCCACAGATATTTTCAGTTATTACAATATCGGACAGGGACGCGCAGCCGGCCGGGGCCTGGGGACCTTGTACAGCAATTACTCCACCACTAACCTGATAAGTTATTTTAGCCGTTTAACCTATAACTATAAAGACAGGTACCTGTTGCTTGCAAGTATAAGAAGAGAGGGGGCCAGCCAGTTCTATGGGGCCAAATCTCCCTATGGTAATTTCCCAGCTGTACAGGTAGGCTGGAGGCTGACGCAGGAAAGCTTTATGCAGGGCCAGAAGTTTTTCGATGATATCAAGTTCAGGGCTGGCTATGGTGTAACCGGAAATCAACCGCTTAATGGGTTTGGTGCAGTTGCTCTGCTGAACTATAATGATTATGTTCTTTCCAATGGCCAATGGATACAGGCATTGGGGCCATCACAGAATCCTAACCCCGACCTGAGATGGGAAGAGAAACATGAAACAGATGTAGGGGTGGATTTCAGCATGATGAAAGGAATGATCACAGGTACAGTAGATCTGTACGACCGCAAGATCAAGGGCCTTTTATATGATTATCAGGTGCCAAGCCCACCAAACTTGTATAACACTACCCGCGCCAACGTAGGTACTATGCAAAATAAAGGAATTGAGGTACTGATTAATATTACACCTGTCCGTAAGAAGGATTTTGAATGGACTACCAGTTTTAACTTCTCTACCAACGCAAATAAACTGGTGAGTTTGTCCAATGATCTTTATCAGGCTACAAGTGATTATTTTACAACAGGCAACACCGGCTCTCCAATTACCACTTTTACCAATATCGTGCGGATTGGACAGAATATCGGTGATTTTTATGGTTTTAAAGTAGTTGGTGTATCATCTGACGGGAAATGGATTTATGAGGGTAAAAATGGAGAGCAAGTTCCATACGACCAGTTTAATCATTCCTTCGAAGACAAAAAGGTTTTGGGTAACGGATTGCCAAAATACTATGCAGGATGGAACAATAACATCAGGTATAAAGATTTCGACCTTGCAGTTACTATGCGTGGGGCTTTTGGGTATCAGGTGCTCAACTTTCAGCGCATGTATTATGAAAATACCAGTGTACAGAATTACAACCGCTTAAAATCTGCCTACGATCCTGTTTTCGGCACAGCTGTACTGAACAGGAATATGCCTTTGGAATTTAACAGTTATTATGTGGAAAACGGCGATTTCTGGAAGGTGGATAATATCACCCTGGGTTATACATTTAATCACTTGAAATCCAGGTTTATCCATTCGCCACGGATCTATGCTTCATCACTCAATTCTTTTGTGATCACAGGATATAAAGGTATTGATCCTGAAGTTGACCGCAGCGGACTTGCACCTGGTAACGATAATCGTGACAAATATCCTACAGCAAGGACTTTTACCCTTGGTTTTTCTGCTAATTTTTAACTGAACAAGATGAAAACTAAATACATATTAAGCAACATTCTTTTAGGCAGTGTATTTCTTATCCTGCTTGCTTCCTGTACTAAACTAAAGGATGATAATTACAGTACCATTATTACAGATCAGTTCAAACCCACCAGTTCGGATGTGGATGCATTGGTTGGTGCAGGTTACACTTACTGGCGTCCCCTGATGCTCGGGAGAAGCAATAACTCAATTTTCAGAACAAGTGAGATTTCCAGTGATGAAGCGGTCCTTCCCGCACGTCCTAACGGTTGGGTAGACGGTGGAGGTTACCGCAGGGTCCATGAACATAAGTGGACATCCGATGAAGATAACTCTTATCAGATCTGGAACAATTCATTTGCGGGGATCACCACGTGTAACCGCATTATCTACCAGATTGAAAGCGGAAACATTCCGATTGCTACGGGCAAGGATGCTGCCTTAGCCGAAGTACGGGCTTTAAGGGCTTCTTATTATTACGCGCTGTGTGACTTTTTCGGAAATGTGCCGATTGTCGAAAAGTTCGATCTTCCCGTCGGATTTCTTCCTGCCCAGAGTAGCCGGGCACAAGTATACGCTTTCATTGTAAAAGAACTCAAGGAAAGCCTGCCCAATCTGACCAAGGCAAATACTACGGCGACATACGGTCGCTTCAACTACTGGGCGGCAAGTGCACTTCTTGCTAAAGTATATCTTAATGCACAGGTATATACAGGAACTCCGGCATGGGCAGAATGTATTGCTGCCTGCAACGACATTATCAGCTCCGGTACTTTTATCCTGGAAGCGAACCAGAAAAGCGTGTTTATAACAGAAAATGAAAATTCAAAAGAAATCATCTTTGCAATCCCTTTTGACGAGCAGTACACACCCGACGGGTTAAATGCTTTTACCCTCCACATGGAAACCCTGCAGCCTGAAAATCAGCAAACCTATAACTTTCAGAATTCGCCATGGGGCGGTATCTGTGCTACACCGCAATTTATTAACACATTCGATGCCGATGACAGCCGTTTAAAAGATGATTTTGTACAGGGACAGCAATTTACTTCGGCCGGAACGGCAATTCTCTGCACGTTTGGTGCCAACAATGGTCAGCCCCTGAAATACGTGAACGAGGTACCGGGGGTAGATTCTTCCGAAGAAGTGCATGGCTACCGTTTAGGAAAGTTTGAATACAAAAAGGGAGCATTGGTTGGTTTAAGCAACGATTTTCCCTTGTTGAGATATGCAGATGTGCTGATGATGAAAGCGGAAGCACTACTAAGGACCGGGGATGCCGGGGGTGCCGCTGCTCTGGTCACTCAGGTTCGGCAAAGATCATTCAGTAGCAATCCCGCTAAAGCTACTGTTACCGGAGCGCAGCTTTCCGCTGGAAGTTCTTATAATTATGGATTGCGAAACCACCTGAGAAGTACGGTAGAAGGAGGAACAGATGTTCAGTACGGGCGTTTCCTTGATGAACTTGGCTGGGAATTCACTACTGAGGGCCGCAGGCGACAGGATATGATCCGCTTTGGTATTTACACGAAAAAATCATGGTTCTCCCATTCGCCTAATGGCGATTATAGGACTTTGCTGCCGATACCAAGGAACGAACTGGCTAAAAATCCCAATCTGAAACAGAATGCCGGATACTAATGAAACAACTTAAAGATGTATAGATATCAAGATATTTATTTCATAAATTTAGATATGAAGAAAAAAGCGATTTTAGTAATGCTGGGCTTAGCCTTCAGTGGCTTAACATATGCGCAGCAGAAGGACTACCCGATTCAGCCGCTGTCATTTACAAAGGTAAAACTGGATGATACTTTCTGGTCGCCCCGCATAGAAACAAACCGCACAGTAACTATTCCGGCGTCATTTGCCCGCTGCGAAAATACAGGCAGGATCAAAAATTTTGAAATGGCAGCGGCAAAAAAAGGCAAGTTCTGTACGGTATTTCCTTTTGATGATACTGATATATACAAAACTATCGAGGGGGCATCCTATTCACTGGCAATGCATCCCGATGTGAAGCTCGATGCATACGTTGATTCGCTGATTACAAAGGTGAAAGCTGCGCAGGAGCCCGATGGTTACCTGTATACGGCCCGTACGATTGATCCCCTGCATCCTCACCCCTGGTCAGGCCCGGAAAGATGGGTTCAGGAGAACAATATGAGTCATGAACTTTATAACTCAGGACATTTGTTTGAAGCTGCCGCAGCGCATTATCAGGCTACCGGAAAACGCAACTTTCTTGATATTGCTCTGGTTAACGCTGATCTGCTTGTGCAGACTTTTGGTCCCGGCAAAAGACACGTAGCGCCGGGACACGAAATTGTAGAGATGGGGCTTGTGCGGCTGTACCGCATCACCGGAAAACAGGATTACCTGCAACTGGCGAAATTCTTTATTGACGAACGCGGCAAAAGAACCTATGACAAAAACAGTAAAGATGTATGGAAAAATGGCAGTTATTTTCAGGATGATGAGCCTGTAACGGATCAGGATGAAGCAGAAGGCCACGCCGTCCGTGCTATGTATTTGTACAGTGGCATGGCTGATGTAGCGGCGCTCACTGGCGATAAAGCCTATATCGAAGCTATTGACCGGATCTGGAACAATATGATTGGAAAAAAAATCTATGTCCAGGGAGGAATTGGTGCAGTGCCAAATGGTGAGCGTTTTGGCGAAGATTACGATCTGCCAAACGCAACTGCCTATAATGAGACCTGTGCAGCTATTGGAAACGTTTTCTGGAACCAGCGAATGTTCTTACTGCATGGGGATGCTAAATATGCCGACGTGATGGAAAAGGTGCTCTATAATGGCCTGATCTCGGGAGTGGGGCTTGATGGAAAGTCTTTCTTTTATACCAATGCGTTACAGGTAACAAAAGGATTTACGCACAAAGCACTGGAAGCAGGACGTTCGGGATGGTTCGAATGCTCTTGCTGCCCAACCAATATTGCACGCTTCCTGCCTTCATTGCCGGGATATATTTATGCGCAGCGCAATAAAGACACGTATATCAATTTGTATATCAGCGGAACTGCGGAACTCCAGATTGCAGGTCAGCCTGTCACTATTGATCAGCAAAACAATTATCCCTGGAACGGCTTGTTAACCTTCCATATCATGCCTAAAAGCGAACAGGACTTTACTTTGCGTTTCCGTCTTCCGGGCTGGACCAGAAACCAGGCCATTCCTTCAGATTTGTACAGCTTTAGTAATCAGAATAACAGGCCGGTTATCATTAAGATCAACGGTGAAGCTGTAAAATATACTACTGAAGCGGGTTATGCGGTAATCTCGCGCACATGGAAACCAAACGACATGGTACAGATGGATCTTCCAATGGAAGTGCGTCAGGTAGTAGCCAGTAAAAATATTAAAGATGATATCGGAAAGTCTGCCTTACAAAGAGGCCCGCTGGTTTATTGCGCGGAATGGAAAGACAATGACGGCAGGGTAAGCAATTTGATATTGCCACCGAAAACGGTATTTAAAACTCAGTTTGAACCGGATCTGTTAGGCGGGGTAAATGTGTTGAAAAGTAAAATCCTGACAGCCATACCTTATTATGGATGGGCAAACCGTGGTGAGGGTGAAATGACCGTCTGGTTTCCTTCGTCCAAATTGTACCTGCCCAAACCCGCTCCATCTAAAATGACATCCGAAAAACAGAATAAAGAAGTTGACTAATTAATCAAAAGGTTTTGAATAAACGAAGGTTAGCCTGGTTTAAGGTGTTCGCTCTGCTGGTGCCCGTAGTTTTTTTATGCCTGGCCGAATTGCTGCTCAGGTTATGTAACTATGGGTACACTACAGCACTTTTTGTAGAGGACCCCGATGATAAGACCTGTCTGGTTATGAACCCTGAAGCTTCTGCGAAATTTTTCTCCGATCCTGTCAACGCAACAAGGGGTAATCATGAGCGGTTCAAAACTGTTAAAGCTCATGGTACTTTTAGAATCTTTGTTTTGGGGGAATCTACTACCTCGGGGTATCCTTACATGCATAATGGTTCGTTTCACCGCTGGTTACAATACAGACTGATGCATACCCTTCCAAATCTTAATTTTGAAGTGATCAATGTATCACTTACTGCAGTTAATTCCTGGACCGTTTTGGATTTCGGCAAGCAGATTATTCATTACCAGCCCGATGCGGTACTGATATATGCCGGTCACAATGAATACTATGGTGCACTGGGAATAGGTTCAACCAGCCGTATTGCAGGCAATCATTTCTGGGTTAACGCAATATTGGAGCTGCGGCAATTCAGGCTGGTGCAGTTGATAGAAAATGGAATCCGCTTTGTTCAGCAGCCTTTTAAAAATCATAAAGCCGATACTCGTGATAATCTGATGAAAAGAATGGCCCTTAGCCAGCAAATAACTTATGGATCTGCTGATTTCCAAAAGGGAATTGAACAATTTGAACTGAATATCGATGAGTTATGTCAGAAGATGTCGGCAGCGCATATTCCTGTTTTTTTAAGTACACTGGTCAGCAATGAAAAAGACTTAAAGCCCTTTATCAGTACTGCTGACAAACTTTCTGCTGATAAGTATTATCAAAGGGCTAATTTATCCTTTTCCAAAGGTGATTTTAGATCGGCCAAAGCTCTGTATGTAAAGGCTGCTGAATTTGATCTTCTCCGCTTCAGGGCACCACAGGCATTGAATGCGGCCATCAGAAAGATAGCTTCGCGCTATCCTGGTATTTATTTAACCGACAGCAGGACATTATTCGAACAATATTCCCCGCACGGCATTTTGGGTAAGGAAATGTTACTGGAACATGTTCATCCCAATCTGATTGGGTATGCCCTCATGAGTGAGGCCTATTACCAGAAGATGAAGTCAAGCCATGTAATACACCCTGTTACTGGTGCAGAGATTTCCTTTTCAACGCTGCTAAAGCAAATGCCTGTTACAAAAGTGGATTCCCTGTATGGGGCTTATCAGATCATGATGTTAAAAACGGGCTGGCCATTCAATGAACCTATAAGCCCTGATTTTAAGCGCGGCGCAAGGATAGCAGAAAAAATTGCCGGTGCACTAGCTGTAGACAGGATCAGCTGGACAGACGCCATGGATGAGCTGTTTAAATACAGTATGAAAATCAATGACAAAGCCACTGCATTGAAAGCCGCTGAAGCCGTAGCGCTGGAATATCCCTATAATGCAACTTATGCTACTTATGCCGGCAGGCTGTCTTTTGATACAGGTAATTTCAAATATGCCTTGTTCTATTTTAAAAAAGCATATTGGCTGGAGCCTTCGAAAAGTAATCTGGAGAGTTTGTACCTGCTCTGCCTAAAGATTGACCGGCCAAAAGAAGCTTTGACTTATCTCAATAAACTCCGTGAATACAATACTAATAAACAACAGTACAGATGAAACAACACAATGGAACTACCAACCAGAAATTTGGCCTGGCATTGGGGGCGGTATGCTTAGGGATGGTTACATATTGGGCGTTCATAAAGCATCAGTTTATGCCAGTCTTGTTAGTTATTTCATTTATTATGATTTTTGCTGCCCTGTTTATGCCAGGGATGCTCACTCCTTTTAACCGGGGCTGGACTAAACTTTCGATAACTCTTGGAAAAGTCAATACCTGGATATTGTTAACGCTGGTCTATTGTTTGATTCTTACGCCCCTGAGTGTTGTTATAAAATTACTGGGTAAAGTTCTCCTGAAATTAAAGGCGCAGAAAAAGGCGTCCACCTACTGGGAAAAAGCCACGCATGTTGAGGGGAGTTCTATGAAACGACAATTTTAAGGAAACAATAGATATTACTATAAAAGCATTTGCAGAATAATTTTGATTGATTTTTACTTATGGAACTGATCTTAGAATTTTTGATATTCCTGAAAAGCAGAAAGAAATACTGGCTCTGGCCTTTGTTTATCCTGCTGCTGATCCTGAGCCTCATCATTGTATTTGCCCAGGGATCGGTACTCGGGCCATTTATTTATTCTTTATTTTAACCAGATGTATATACTGGGAATCTCTGCTTTTTTCCACGACAGTGCCGCATGTTTGCTCAAACATGATGAGGTCATTGCGGCAGCACAGGAAGAACGGTTTACCCGGATTAAAAATGATGAGTCTTTTCCTGTGCAGGCTATAACCTGGTGCCTTGAGTTTGCAGGTATAAGATTATCAGAGGTTGACCATGTTGTATTTTATGAAAAACCTTTTTTGAAGTTTGAACGGCTGCTGGAAACTCATTTGGCTTTTGCTCCCCGCGGACTGAATGCTTTTCTGAAATCCCTGCCCGTTTGGTTAAAGGATAAATTGTTTATCAAAAGAAGTATCAATGACCAGCTGCATCAGATCGATCCTCTCTGGAAGAAGGACAATGCTATTTTATTTGCCGACCATCATCAGTCGCACGCAGCGTCGGCATTCTTTCCATCACCCTTTCACGATTCGGTAATCTTAACCGTTGACGGGGTAGGGGAGTGGAATACCACTACGGTTTGCAGGGGTACAGGTAATCACATAGAGCTATTGAGAGAGATCAGGTTTCCGCATTCACTCGGGTTGTTTTATGCCGCATTTACAGCCTATCTCGGGTTTAAGGTTAATTCTGATGAGTACAAAGTAATGGGATTGGCCGCTTATGGGGAACCGCGGTATACAGCGCTGATTTATCAGCATCTGATTGATGTGAAAGCTGACGGATCATTTTTGATGAACATGGATTACTTCAACTATTGCACAGGCCTGACGATGACCAGCAAAAAGTTTCACCGTTTGTTTAATGCAGATCCACGTAAGCCCGAAGAAAATATCAGTCAGTTTCATCAGGATATTGCATGTTCCGTCCAAAAAGTGACCGAGGAAATTATGCTGCTGCTCAGCAAAGACCTTTACCGGCAATATCCTTCAGACAATTTGTGCCTGGCCGGAGGAGTGGCCTTAAACTGTGTAATCAATACGGAGATTCTTCGTCACTCGGGCTTTAAGCAGATATGGATACAGCCCGCCGCCGGAGACGCAGGCGGAGCATTAGGAGCAGCATATGCGGTATATTACCAATATCTGGGTAATGCCAGAATTGTAACTGGTAAAGAGGACAAAATGAAAAACGCTTTGCTTGGGCCTTTATATACAGAAAAGGAGGTGAAACAGGCTTTAGATGATCAACATCTTTCCTGGATAAAGCCCGATAATCTTCACAATGAGGTGGCCCGATGTCTTGCAGCTGGTAAAGTAGTAGGATATTTCAACGGGCGCATGGAATTTGGCCCCCGGGCACTGGGATGCCGCAGCATACTGGCCGATCCAAGGAATCCAGAGATGCAGGCAATTCTCAACCAAAAGATCAAATTCCGGGAAACTTTCCGTCCGTTTGCACCGGCAATAATGGAGGAGTTTGTAAGTGACTATTTTACAGCTGCACGGAGAAGTCCCTACATGCTGCTTGTAAGTCAAACAAAAACTAACACCATGCCCGCGGTAACACATATTGACGGCTCCGCACGTTTACAAACCGTTAATGCGGTTGACCATCCTGATTTTTATAAGCTGATCCATGCCTTTTACCAACTTACAGGTTGCCCGCTTGTAGTCAATACATCCTTTAATGTAATGAATGAACCTGTTGTATGCTCCCCACAAGATGCAATAAGTTGTTTTAAACAAACGAATATGGATGTTTTGGCGATGGAGGGTATCCTTATTTACAAATAAATGTATCAAGACATCTATGTATAATGATCAACAATAAAAAATATTAAAATAAAATATACTAATTTGGTAGACTATTACTATATTTGCTCTTAATAAACAGTTCTTGAATTTATTTACTTATCCAGAAAGACTGAGGGAAAGGCCCTGTGAAGTCTTAGCAACCTGTAATTTACAAGGTGCTAAATCCTTCCGCTGCAAGGCGGATAGATAAGATCGTTTTCCATCTGCCTCTCTGCATAAGTTTATTTATTATTTAATCACCTTTAAAAATTGATGGAAATGAAAATTTATCTTGACAACGCAGCAACCACACCTTTGAGCATTGATGTTTTCCAGGCTATGCAGCCATACTTCTTCGAGAATTTTGGTAACCCTTCATCAGCTCATCATTGCGGAAGAGATGCCAAGACAGCAGTAGAGAAGTCGAGGAGAACAATTGCAGAACTGTTAAATACTACACCAGAACATATTATCTTTACTTCGGGTGGTACCGAAGCTGATAATACCGCTATCCTTTCCGCAGTCCGCGAAAATCAGATCAAACTGGCCATTACAACTCCCTTTGAGCACCATGCCGTACTGAATACATTAAAGACCCTTGAGAAAAACGGGGAGATTGAACTGGTATACCTGGAGCATGACGATAGGGGAAACCTTTCGCTTTCACATCTGGAGCAGTTACTGGCTGCAGGCGAAAAAGCTTTTGTATCTGTAATGCACGGCAATAATGAAGTAGGTAACCTGAATGATATCGAAGAAATTGCAGAGGTCTGTAGCAGGTACAGTGCTGTTTTTCATTCAGACACTGTACAAACCATGGGGCAATACCTTTACGATACACAAAAACTTAAAGCTGATTTCCTGGTAGGTTCGGCCCATAAATTCCACGGGCCAAAAGGTGCCGGATTTTTATACAAACGCTCTGCGGCTGCCATCCGCCCGTTTATCAACGGCGGTGCTCAGGAGAGCAGCCAGCGCAGCGGAACTGAAAATGTAACTGGCATAGTAGGCCTGGCCAAAGCACTTGAGATCGCTTATGAAAACAGGGATGCTTACCAGAAGCATATCAGCAATCTGAAGGAGAGGATGATCCTTAAACTCAGTAATTCTATTCCGGGCGTACAATTCAACGGGAATTCCGCACAAAAAAACATAAGTCTTTCTACTGTACTGAGTGCAGCAATCCCACAAACCTTAACAGGGGTGTCTCCTCTTGATTATCTTGATATCTTCCAGATATGCGCTTCTGGTGGCAGTGCATGCAGCAGCCATTCGGCTGCCGGTTCACATGTTCTGCGTGCTTTGGGCAATGATTCTAGACGCAGCACCATCAGGTTTTCATTCAGCAGGTATAATACGGCCGAGGAGGTGGATTATGTAGTGGATAAACTGACCGATCTTTTTAAACTATCGCCAGCTCCATTTGAATATTACAACGTTCGTACGGCGTAGCACGTCCTGCGATTTTTTCAAAGCCCAGCTTATGATAGAGGTTGATGGCAGGTTTTAACAGGGTGTTGCTTTCCAGGTAGATTTTGGCAGCACCCATCGTTTTTGCTTTTTGAATGATCGCCAGGGCCAGCAGACGGCCAACATTTTTTCCCTGTGCTTTTGGAGAAACGGCCATTTTAGCCAGCTCGAAATCATACTCAGGATCGTCCATCTTTACCAGCGCACACACACCAATGGGTTCATTGTCGATAAGAGCAACCAGTATAGCGCCGCCTTTCTTCAGGATATATCCATCAGGGTTATCCAGTGCTTTGTAATCGGTTTCTTCCATTTTAAAATACCTGGAAATCCATTCTTCATTGAGTGCCCGGAATGCCTTTTGGTACTCAGGTTTATAATCCACGATCTCAACGTTCCCGCTTTCCCGTTTTTTCCTGTGTTCTTTTACCCTGGTTAATAACGACTTCTGTTCCAGGATAAACTCCCACTCTTCTATGGCTTTCCAGAGGTTGTGGCTGGTTTGCTCCGAGATCTGTTCAATGGCTGATTCCAAATCTGTGTACTGATGCCGGATCTTTTCATGGATCTCATTCCCTTTTTTGGAAAGTTTTATCATGTTCCTTCTGCCATCACTGCTGTCTTTTTTTTCTGTAACCAACCCCTTCTTTGACATCTCGCTAATGATCTTGCTTACTGATGGATGGGAATGCCCGATTTCTTTTGCGATTGCCGTGATTGTCTTTTCTTCTCCCAGAGATAAAACATAGAAAACAGGAAACCATTTAGGCTGAAGATCAACCTCGTATAAATTATAAATATGTGCGGCATCTTCCGTTATTTTTTCGGTAAGCATACGCAGCCTGCTGCCTATGGCTATCTTTCCAGCTTTATCAAAAAATTCCATATCGTTTACGTGTATCTGCTTATGTAATCAGTTACGTAAATGTAGGAAAGCTCTCTAGTTTTACCCGGAAAACTTATTATTTTTAGATTCCAATGACATTTTGGGCGAAGATGACCAGTCAGTTTAGTATCTATGCTTGTGTTGTCTCTGGAAAAAGAAAAGGTGGTTCATCTGCAACGGCTTTAGATGCTATGGACTGATCAGTTGCTACAAGTGTTGATTTATCAATTTTAATATCTTTTGCTAATTTTTTCGCCAGTTGTTTCGACCCTTTCTCAATGTCTTTGTGCAGTTTTTTAGATCCTGTTCCAAATTTAGAAGCGATTTCTTTCAGTTCAATCACTAAACTCGTTCTAATATCTTCTTTCGCTGTTTTTCTTGCTGATTTTATCAGTGATTTGAGCTTGCTCTTTTTCATATATCTTTGCTATTCTTTCAAATATATGTGATATTCATGTTATCATTATATTATATTTATGTTAAGTAATATCATTTTCTTAACATTATATATTAATACATCTGCAAGAGATGGTAGCAATTCGTCGATACATTGTATCAGTCTATCCGGAGACGTTTCTATCATACCCGGATTATTAACACTTTCGCTGTACAATTAAGAATACAATGAGAAAGCTATTTATTTTGATCGCATTTGTTGCGGTAACAGCGATTATATGTTACAGGGAAAATAATTCGGAACTTTATTTTGCGCTGTCCCTGGCAGCTATTCTCTGCGTTGCGTACCTTATCGGACCAGTATTTTACGTAATTTTCAAACGCAGTCCGGCTAATTTCCGCCTTTAAATTTTTCCACTTCAATGCGGTTCTGTAATGCTTTTGGAAGGGCAGAAAGCAGATCATAACCTGTTGCCTTCTCAATATCCCTTACTGTACAAAGGTACTTCACCCAGTTGGGCGCTATAGCATTGTCATTTGGTGTATCAACGGCAATGATCCTGGTGCCGGCATTGATTCTTTGCAGGTCATTGTTGCCTTCAGGAATGATGACAACTACTTTCCATATATGGGCAGGCACATTGATCTTTCCGTTATCAATACTTTCAAAGTATCCATTCTTTCCAGTCCCGCCACTACCATAACTTCCCATAACCACGTACACTTCGTTGCCTTTTTTTACCTGTGTCCTGCAATAACTTTCCAGATGTTCCCAGGTATGCTGATTGTTGTTTGGTGCCTGAGGGATCATGTTGTTCATCAGAAAAGTTGAAGAATTGGCCGCAGTAGAACTGCTGCGGTCTCCGCTGGGGCAGTTGTGGCCCTTATCGAAACCTGATCCTTTGTAACTTGTATTGCTGACTTCATACCATCCCTCAGGAAGATCTGTGTCTGGTCTGAAATTATTTAGTCGTTTGGTGTTTCCCAGATCTTCTGCCCCGATATGCCAGCTCACCCAGTTTGGACTGCCCTTCGTCCTGCTGTAACTTTCAACATAATACTGCTGATCAATCAGATAGTTTTCTGCATTGACTGTACTGTTTGTGGCCCCGCTGGGGTTTCCCAGTAAAATCTGACTGGCAGTGCTGTCCCTCGTGTCATATATTCTGTTGTCAGTTTTACTGCTACCTGGTATAGCTGGTTCTGATGGGAAAGAGAACTCTGGACCGGCATTTTTTAAAGTTTCTGCAGTCACCCGGCGGCCATACGTATTAAAATCGGTTTGCTGTGACTGCTGACAGCTGATTCCGCAGAGCAATAGTCCGCCAAGCAGGACAGGTAAAAGTATCTTTTTATAGTTCATATCCTCGTTCAATTCCCGTAAAGCTAAATTAAACGAAGAATTATTGGTATTGTTAAAACGTTTTTTTATTCCTGTTAAAGGTCTTATGAATGATCTTATCTCCTGGCAGTAAAACTAATAAATATTTTATTAAAAAATTTAGGATATTACAATAATAGTATATACCTTTAATATTAAAGAAAAACACACACCAAAATAGAAGCCCTGCAGCACAAGCTCAGGGCTTCGCATTTCCCATTACTCAATTAAGTTGTAGTAATTTGTTTTTAAGATCAGATTACAGCAGATAAACATAGGTTGATCTGGTATAAAATTGATAATTTTATGCCATGTTAACAGTAGAAAAGATAGGTGGTACTTCGATGAGTGCCCTCAAAGATGTCCTTCAAAATATCATTTTATTTGAACGCACAGGCGAACAGCTTTACAACAGAATATTTGTAGTATCAGCATTTTCAGGTGTGACGGACCTGTTGCTCGAAAACAAGAAGACCGGTGCTCCCGGTGTTTACCACCGCATAGCTAAACATCAGAATTTCCACAAACCCCTGAAAGATCTGATTGTTAAATTAAAGGCAATCAATAAGAAATATGCAGATCTTGGTCTGGATCTCCCCGTTGCCGATCAATTTATTGAAAAGCACATCATGGAGGCGCAGACCTATCTGGAGAATCTATCCAATATTCTCGCATCCGGCTATGTGAGCAGGGAAGGTATTTTACAGGCGGCAAGGGAGATCCTGGCATCAATCGGCGAAAGCCATTCTGCCTTTAACTTTACCAATATCCTGCAGAATAGGGGTATCAATGCCAGGCTTGTTGACCTGAGCGGATTTGATGACCATCTTGCCTATACTATTGACCAGCGCATCAGGCATGCATTCAAAAACATTGACTTTGCAACAACCATTTGTATAGTTACAGGATATGCGAAAGGTACGGAAGGAATTATGCGTGAATTTGATAGGGGATACTCTGAAGTTACTTTCAGTAAGATAGCTGAATTCTTAAAACCTGAAGAAGCCATTATTCATAAAGAATACCATCTCTCCACAGCCGATCCGGCATTGGTTGGTATAGATAATTGCATACCTGTCGGCTACACCAATTATGATATCGCTGATCAGCTCGCCGATGTGGGTATGGAGGCAATCCATCCCAAGGCATCCAAGCCATTGGAAATCAATGGTGTTAATCTGCGGATTAAAAATACTTTTGAGCCCTCGCACCCAGGCACGCTGATTACCCGTGAATTTGTGTCTGAACACAAACGGGTGGAACTGATCACCGGTACTGATAAATTACTGATTATTGACGTATATGACCCTTTGATGGTAGGCAGTGTGGGCAGCGACCTGCAGATCATGCAGATTTTCTACAATCATAAACTGAGTTATACTTTCAAAGCTACAAGTGCAAACAGTATCTCCATTGTCATCTGGGAACGGGATTTTGATAAAAAACTGATCAGCGACCTGGAAAGCAAGTTTGAAAAGGTTACTGTTGAAAAAGCAGCTATGGTGTGTTTGCTCGGGTCAAATATGGATCAGCCAGGCCTCCTGGCTAAAAGTGCTTTTGCGCTCACTGAAAATGGAGTAAATATTAAAAGTGCAGGTTTTGCCCTGAGGAAAGTCAATATTCAGTTTTTAGTGGCCCGTGAGGATTTCAAGACAGCCATTATTGCGCTGAATAAAACAATGCAGTAAATAGCTGCTTATAAAATGTACCCAGCTGGCGGAGAATTTCTTTCTCCGCCTTTCTTTTTTATGGGTTTTGCACCACCGCCAGGCTTCCAACAGCTATTTGTTCATGAACTATTGGTTAATGCTTCTTTTTAAACTCACATCAGCTTTGATGCCCTAGTATTATTCCTGATGAAATAGCTGAAATTTGTCTGGATTCATTGTGCTGAGGAGGATAATTGCATACATGAACAAATATTTAATTAATTTACTCTAAATAAGGTGTTTTTTGTTTAAAATTTTGTGAATAAGGAACACTTTTCTTGTTTACGGGAACGATTGCGTAATTTAAATTCTTCGTTTTCTTTGTTTATTTCTCAAGAGTCACTACTCTTGTTGCTCCTGATGTTTTAAAATTATACTAAGTAATTAAATATAGCATCTCTGTTGATAAAAACTAGCCTTCAATATAAACCTGTGGTGGTTTATGAATTATATATGATCATTTGAGGCAAATGTTAGTGAAATTAGTTATTAAGTATACTAATTTAGTAGAATTATAATATATATTTTAAAAATGATCAGACGCGCTCAGCCTCAACTTATTTTTAACCGCTATATGGATTATCATCTGCCCTGTCATTTGATACAAGGATTTGAAAGGTAGGCCATTATCGATAATTTAAATTCCTCAGCCTTTCAGTTCCGAAAATTTTTTTTTTAAAATCCCTAAATCGCCTGCCTATGATATAACCAGAGACAAAGAATTTCAGTAAGATCAGATCTGTAAGAATTCATTCAAAAAAAACAACTATTAACTATCTAAAACAAAAAATAACATGATGAAAAAAATACTCTATTTATTAGTGGTGATTTTGCTTTTTGGCGTTCAAGCCTTTGCGCAAACGCGCAGCATCAGCGGTAAGGTCACCGATTCAGGTGATGGAACTGCGCTCCCTGGCGTAAGTGTATCCACAGGACGTGGTGGACCTACTACAAGGACCAATGCTGCCGGAGAATATACGATAGCTGTACCTTCCAGTATAAAAACTCTTACATTTAGTTTTGTAGGTTATACTGTTCAAACTGTGGAAATTACATCAGGCAGGGCCAATGTGGCACTGGTTTCCAGCCAGAATCAACTGAGTGAAGTTGTGGTATCGGGTTATTCCAGTACCACTAAAAAAGAATTTACAGGGTCGGCAGTAAAAGTAAGTGCTGCGCAGATCGCTAACAAGCCGGTTCAAAGTTTCGAACAGGCGCTTGCCGGACAGGCGGCAGGTGTAAACATTATACAGCCTAATGGTGTGCTGAATAACCCTCCGGTTTTCAGGGTACGGGGATTTAACTCTATCTCGCTGAGTTCATATCCGCTGATCATTGTTGATGGAGTTCCTGTGTTTACCGGAATTACCGGCAATACCTCAACGGTAAGTGCTAACAGTGCCTCGAATAACCCCCTGGGCGATATCAACCCAAATGATATTGAATCAATAGATATCCTTAAGGATGCATCCTCTACAGCTATCTACGGATCAAGGGCTGCGAATGGTGTGGTAGTGATCACCACGAAAAAAGGAAAGCAGGGGAAAACACGTATAAACTATGATGGCTGGGTGGGGATTACCAAGGCTTTCAATTTACCAGAAATGCTGGATGCAGAACAGTATGTCATGATAAAAAATGAAGCAAGGGCAAATACCAGCCCCAGGCTTGATCCTGGTTTTGCACTGCAGACCGATGCGAGTGGCAAAACCGTAGAAACGGATTGGTTTAAGGTTGTGTACCAGACAGGTATATCGCAGAATCACAATATGAATGTTTCGGGTGCCAGCGAAAACACATCGTATTTCCTCTCTACTGGATACAGCAAGCAGGAAAGTTTCATCAAAACCAATTCATTTGAACGCAAGATATTCAGGGGAAATGTTGACCACCATTTATCTAAAGCAATTACTGTCGGAACCAATTTCAGTTACAGTAATACGCTGAACATGGGCCCTAACACAGGATCATTACTAGGGCAGGCTTATAGTACAGGTGGTCTTGCAAGGTTGCCGCTGGTACTTGCACCTAATGTTTCGCCATACAATGCAGACGGTTCTTACAACATCACCTCTACCGGTACTTTAGGTTTGGGTGCAAATACAATTGGAAGTAATTATCCAAATGCTGTTGTATTGCTCGACAAAGACAGGTTTACCTCTAAAAACGACAATATCATTGCGAATGTATATGGAGAGCTGGAAATTGTAAAGGGTTTAAAACTGAAAACTCAATACAGCATCAATAAACTGAATACTGCCAATACAACTTTCCAGAATCCGATTGCCGGTGACGGACAGAGCTTTAATGGATATGCTCTCAATACTTTCGAAGAGTATAACAGGAGAGATTGGACCAATACCCTCAATTATGTGGTTGCCCTGGGTAAAAATCACATCAATGCTCTGGTGGGTCAGGAAGAATACCATACTACCAATGTCGGAACAGGTACAGAAAGAACAAATCTTGCAGATGGTTACTTTAATAACTACCAGGGAAATTTCCTGAATGTGCGTAGTGTTGCAGCTACCGGCAACTTCAATACCGAAAACGGATTCCGATCATTCTTCGGAACTGTAAACTACGATTTTGACAAGAAATATCTGTTGAGTGGAACATTCAGACGGGACGGTTTCTCAGGGTTGTCAGCTAACAATAAGTACGGAAATTTCGGGGGAGCATCTATCGGCTGGAATATCGCTGAAGAGGACTTTTTCAAAAGCAGCAGCCTTGCGGCTATCTTTGATGATTTCAAGCTGAAAGGCAGTTATGGTGTAGTAGGTAATATCGGTGTCAATGATTTTGCATCACTGGCCCTGTTCAACTCGGGTCTTTACGGCAGTACATCTACTGTCTTCTTTAGTCAGGCAGGTAACCCCAACCTGAAATGGGAAACGAGTAAAAAAACGGATGCTGGTATCAGCTTCAGCATCTTGAAAGGACGTATCCAGGCAGATATTGACTATTACAACAACAGTATCGACAACCTGATCCTCAACTCACCTCAGTCGCCATCACGTGGTATCCCCGGCGATCCGGTGAACACCATCGCTGCAAACGTAGGTTCCATGTTCAACCGTGGTTTTGAATTTAACATTACTTCGAAAAACATAGTTAAGTCTGATTTCAGCTGGACGACCAATTTCAATATCAGCACGCTGAACAATAAGGTTACTGCACTGGCAGAGGGTAACGCAGATATTTACGGATCAACTTCAGGTTTAGAAACAGCGAATATAACCAGGGTAGGTTATACACTGGGGTCTATTTTTGTAGTGCCTACCGCTGGAGTAAACCCTGATAACGGACGACGTATTTTTATCAACCGCTTTGGCCGCGAAGTGCAGTACAAGCAAACAGGGGGAACTCCATGGACTTACCTGGATGGTACAACAGCGCCGGCGATAGACGGAACACTTGACGGAAAAATCGCCGGAAAAAGTATCCCTACGTTTTATGGTGGCTTAAATAACAATTTCACTTATAAGGATTTTGATTTGAGTGTGGGTATTACTTTTTCAGGAGGCAACAAAATCTATAATGGTACCCAGGCTACCTTGAGAGATCAGCGTTTCTGGAATAACCATACTGATATACTTGACCGCTGGACTACTCCGGGACAGATCACTGATATCCCTAGACTGGAATATGGAGACAATTATTCAAATGGTTCAGCTATTCCCAATTCATCCAATGTTCAGAACGGTGCCTATGCCAAGCTTAAAAATGTAGCTCTCGGGTATAAATTCCCTGCAGAACTGATTAACCAGGCAGGTATAGCTTCTCTGAGGGTATATGTGCAGGCTACCAACCTTGCGGTAGTTACCGGTTATAAAGGCTCGGATCCTGAGGTTTCTACCAATGGTAACTCCAATCTTTCGCCGGGTGTTGACCGTAACGGCGTACCGTCTGCCAGGATATTTACATTCGGACTTAATGTGGGATTTTAATTTTTGACAACGATGATGACTATAAAAAAATATAAAAACAGCATAAGTGCAACCTTACTTGCATTCATCATGGTGTTTGCCGGTTCATGCACAAAGGATCTGCTTGATCCGACACCTACCACCAGTATTATTGATAATGAAGCATTTGATAACCCTGCGAGGATTTTGCTCCAGGTCAATGGTTTATATGCTGGTGTCAGACATGGCGAATTTTACGGAGGCAGATATATTATATATAACGAGATCCGGGGAGAGGAGTTTATTGTAAATAAACCAAACGGGGTTACCGGTTTAGACACCTGGGGCCAGAATGTAAACTCCAATACCAATGAAGTGGTAAACCTTTGGAGTCGCGCTTATGCAGCAATTAACCGTGCCAACGTATTTCTGGCAGGCTTACAGGCCAATAGCTCAAAAGTAGATGCCACGCTTGCCAGTCAATATACAGGCGAAGCAGAATTCTTAAGGGCATTGTCTTATCTGGCCCTTGTTCAGACCTATGCAAAACCTTACGTTTTTGACAATGGTGCCAGTCTGGGTGTGCCTTTAAGATTGGTTTCTGAAACTACACTAACGGGTGGAGGAACAAATGATCTGGCCAGAAGTACAGTAGCAGAGGTTTATGCCCAGATTCTAAAAGATCTGGATGATGCTGAAGCCAAACTTCCTGCCACTCCGGTTAATGGTGCGTTCCGTGCTTATAAAAATACAGCGATAGCGCTGAAAGCCCGGGTTTACCTTACGCACAGGTTGTTGCTGAGTCGGCAAAAATCATTTCTGCATCGGCCCCTTTCCAGGCTCCAACAGGGGGAAGCAGGCTTGATGCCAGTATTGCCAATGTTTTTAATGGTTCTTATACCGGTACGGCAACAGCTTCTGAAACGTTATTGTCTTTCCCTTTTACTACTACAGACGCACCAGGAACACAAAATCAGCTGGCATACTATTTCAATACCACACCTGGAAATGCCGAGTATTACCTGAACACAGCGGGAATCTTTGCCAATCCGGCACTGAGCTCTGCTACAGATGCACGCTCTGCACTGCTGGTAAAAGCAGGATCCCTTACGTATTTAGCGAAATATAAAACACCTTCCCCTTTTACAGATTATATTCCTGTGATCAGGTATGCTGAAGTTTTACTGAATGCTGCTGAAGCCAGCGCAAGAACGGGCAATCTGACGAGGGCTACCGAACTGTTATACGCAGTGAGACGCCGTTCTGACCCCGCCTATACCTTTGCAGCGGCCGATATCAGTACAGCTGCAAGTCTGATCAACACGATTCTCACGGAAAGAAGGATTGAGCTGCTGGGTGAAGGATTCAGGGCTCCCGATCTGAAAAGAACACAACAGGCACTACCTTCAAAAATAGGAACATCAGGAATAGCTCCTGCTGTTGCGCCAACGGCTGCGAATTATATCTGGCCGATCTCGGGACGTGAACTTCAGAGCAACAAATTGATTGTACCAAACCCTTAGTATAAAATGGAAGCCGGTTTTGCATCCACAAAAACCGGCTTTCAGTTATTACCTATCTCCAATATCAATTCCATTATACGTTCTGGAATCAATCATGGATAATCTTGAATGATTGATGTAAAAGTCTGCATAAATCAGGATACTGTAAATCCCCTAAAACGGTGATACTATTTAAAAACAAAAGCCGGTCTGCATCCACAGTAACCGGCTTTTGACGTTATTAACTAACCTATCACCCCGACTCCGGTGTAGTCACCGGAGGCACCCCGGGGAAATCGAAATAAGGATATTTTACGATGTAAACTTCCGGATAAAAACAGGTAGCTGCAATGCCCGAACATGGGGATTATACATCCCCATTTACCAGCCCGGATTCTGTTTAAGTTGCGGATTCAATGTGATTTCACCAGTTGGTACAGGGAATAAGTACATTTTGTCATTCCAGGTACGTGAAGTGAAATTCGGATATACACGAATGTAACTGTTGGCATCTACTACAATACTTGCTACCTGTGAAGCCGGGTATTGTGCTTTCAATGCAGGAGTCAGTTTCATACCCAGGATAGTCTCAGGGTTATTAATCAGTGGACCCGCTTTCCATCTGTGCAGGTCATCAAAACGGAAGCCCTCAGAACCAAGTTCTATCCGTCTTTCCCTTCTGATTTCATCCAGCAATACCGGTATAGCAGGAAAGTCTGATTTAGGGTCCTTTACCAGGCTTGAAATCACCATATGGGGCATACCAACGCGGTCCCTTAAGATGTTGACCGTGTTGTCTAAGGTAGACTGGGTACATGTACCTAATTGAGCACGTGCCTCTGCCTCTATCAGAAGAGTTTCTGCATATCTGAAGATGAAAAAGTCATAGGTATCCTGCGAAGCTGTCCAGGCAATCTGGCTGTTTGAACGGCCTTTGATCGCCTGATAACCGGTAGACGTATTGGTTGTCCCTATGCGCGGAAGGGTGATGAGGTCTCCGGCTAAAAGGTCAAATCCCCTGGTAGCGATTTGCTGTTTATACCTTGGGTCACGATTGGTCGCTTCATCGTCAGGGGTGTTGTCACCTTTATATAGAGGGCTCAGTGAATAAGGCAAGCCATCAGTGCACAAAAATGATCTTACAAAGTTTTTACTATAACCGTCTCCGCTCTGGCCAAGCTGCCTGTCAATATCACTTGTAAGCACATTAATAATATAACGCATTGGCATAATAGCTTCTGAATTACCCTGGAGTTCTTCCTGTATAAACAGGTTGTAATAATCAGTTTGCGGATGACCGGTATTGTAAATTTTGAACATGCCGGAGGTCATGATCTGCTCAGCAGCATCAACAGCGCCTTGTAAAAATGGGGTGGGGTCCCCTGCGTTGCCAAAATATTTCCTGTAGGTTCCTTCCCATAAGCAAACACGGGCTTTCAGTGCAAGTGCTGCATACTTTGTTAAACGTCCATCCTGAGAAGGTGTAACCGGAATATTAGCTACTGCGAAATTCAGGTCTTTTAAAACAGAATCCATGACCTGCTGATGCGGCATACGTGCACCATAGAGTACAGACGACGATGTATCAGTGATGTATTTGTTTACATAGGGAACGTCACCAAAGGCCTTCACTTTTTTCCAGAAATCATTTGCGCGGAAGAACAACGTTTCGCCCACATAAACATTTTTAGTTGCTTCTGGAAGGTCTGCCTTTGAATAATTCGCCAGGAAAAAGTTGCAAGTCCTGATCAGGGCAAAATTCCAGTTTGTGCCCGTACCGGCAACAGGAGTGGTCCCGGCGCTTACTGCACCTGTACCTGGGAGATCGGTGGAACTTGCTGCCGAAGGTATGGTATAGGTGTTCGCTAAAATTGAGTTGATTGTCTGATTGGCTTTGTCATCAGAATTATCATCCATACGCAGGAAATTCTGAATAGGAAGCGTGTTGTAATACTGGTTGCAGTATAACTGAAGATCCGTTTCATTTTTAAAAAATTTCTGCGGACTGATATCGCTAAGTGGAGCACGGTCAAGATAGCTATCCCTTTTGCAGGAGGCCATAAAGAGCATCAAAGCACATATCGTAAATAATAATATATGTCTATTTTTCATGTGAATATCTTTTTTTAACGTTTTAAAACAGCGGTTAATGATTCTTTTACAATGATGCCTGAATTCCAAAAGACAATGACTTGTTCAATGGGTAGGTGTTAAATGATATAACCTCCGGATCATAGTTCCTGTTCAGTGAAGTGATGGTGAAAAGGTTGGCGCCTGTTACATAAATTCTCAACCTTTGCATTTTGATTTTATCTGTCAGCACTTTAGGTAAAGTATAACCAAGGGTAATCTGTTTCACCCTGGCATACGCCGCATTCAGCAGGTACTTGTCCTGAGCCTGTTCATTGCCACCGCCGGAGAAACGTACCCTTGGAAAAAATGCATTTGGGTTTTCAGGTGTCCAGTAATCCGTTGAATAGGTAGAAGGAATGCTGTATTCATCATCTCTGAAAGCATAAAAGGTATATTCATTCGGATAGAACCGCTGAGACAATACCCCTTGAAAGAAAGTCGTAAAATCAAATGCTTTATAAGTGGCGTTTAGATTCAGCCCAAAACGGTTATGCGCAGTCTGGTTACCGATAATTTTCAAATCGCCGTGGTTTGCAAGTGTACTGTTCCCGTAATTGATCTTTCCATCACCATTTAAGTCGGCATATTTGATATCACCGGCAAGCCATTTGTAACCCGCAAGCGCAGAATTATCTACTGCCTGCGCTTCAGCATCAGTTTTGTAATATCCGTTGTTTGTATAGCCCCAAACTTCTCCCAATTCCTGACCTACCCTAAAGTCTCCCAGGTTGTTTGTAGGATTACCTGCATACCTCGTTACTTTGGTATTTGAGTTGTTGGAAAGGCTCAGTGTTACAGCATAATGGAAATCTCCATTCAGTGCTTTATCCTTCCAGTTTAAGCTTAGTTCCCATCCTTTTGATCTCAAATCTGCTGAGTTGGATGGGGGCGTAGCGGCACCTAACACTGCCGGCAATTGCAGACTGTTTACCAGGATGTCTTTTGTATTGTTAATAAAGTAATCAAAGCTACCATTTAGTTTGTCATTCAGGAATGCAAAGTCGAGACCAATATTCTTTGTCTGCACTTTCTCCCATGTCTGATTAGAACTCAGTAGCGCCGGTGCTTTTACTATAGTTCCGGGTTGCCCTCCGATCAGGTATGGTACTGTTCCGGTTAATTGTGTCGCGATATATGGATATTGTGCATAGGAACTGATGTTGCCATAGGATATTGCGCCTGGCATTGCACCGTTTCTGTCCTGAACAGATCTGCTTCTTCCTGGAGTCAGCTGGTCGGGGAGTTGTCCGTATGAGGCCCTGATTTTTAATTCATTAACAGTATTTTTGATATTTTTCATAAAAGCTTCATTGGCGATATTCCAGCCTAATGAAACTGAAGGAGAAAACACATACTTGTCATTTGCCGGGAACCTGGAAGAGCCGTCGTAGCGTGCATTTACTTCAATCAGGTATCTGTTGTCATAAATATAGTTTAACCTGCTGAAACTTCCGATCAAAGCTGATTCAGTTTCCACTCCGCCAACAACCGGCTTGGTATCTGTATTGATTCCGATAGCCGGAAGTGTAGGATCAATCAGGCTCCTTGCTGTCGCATTGCTCAGGCGGTAATGGTAATATTCCTGATTATAGCCAACCAAAGCTTTGAAATAATGCTTGTTGGCAAAAGTATTCTCATATGTGGCGTAAGTATTCAGCGATTTATAGGTGTTGTTTTGTCTGTTTTCCGAAACCTGCGAAGGGTTTGTCCATGGAAATATACTCAGAAACTGCCCGTTTACGCCATATTCATTGTAAGGGATCATATTAGCCTTTTCAAATTGAGAAAAAGAATTGAAAGTGTAATCAGCAACTACACTTAAATGATCTACTGGTTTAATGATCACCCTGCCGGTCGTCCATAAATCATTTTGGTTGTCTATATCGCGGCCGGAAAGTGCGTTGACGGCAAAAGGGTTGGTGTAATTTCCCTGACCTGCATAATGCCCGTTACCATCAGGATTGAATATAGGCATGGTTGGCGGTAAGCCTGCTACGAGCCAGCTGCCATTACCCGGGCCACCCTGATTAATCCTTGTGGGGCCGGGTTGATCATTATCAACATGCGTCAGCGACATGTTGAAGTTGAAAGTAAGCCATTTATTTACATCAGTATTTACTTTTAAAGAAGGTGTATATCTCTGGTAAACCTGATTAGCACTTTCCTGCAGGCCTTCCTGTCTGAAATAACCCATACCTGCAGCATATGTGGTTTTTTCTTCGCCTCCGGTAACCGAGATATTATGTTGCTGCTGTGGTGCCCATCCCGGATAAAGTTCCTTAACCCAGTCGGTATTCCCTACATACCGGTATTTTTTAGGATTTCCCGGATCAGGATACCCCGTAGGGTTATTGGCAGGATCATTTCTGTATGCTGCTGCCATAATTGAATCCTGCGCAGTGAATGGATTTGTAGTATATCCACCACTTTGCTGACCCGATCTGTTGGCATAATTGAACATCTTGATGTAGTCATCGGAGTTTACCTGATCCGCCAGCTGAGTAGGGCGGGAGATGGTATAAGATCCAGAATATGTTACCCTCGTTGGGCCCTTCTTACCCGATTTGGTAGATCAGCATTACGCCATTGGCAGCTCGGCTACCATAGATCGATGCAGATGCTGCATCTTTCAGCACCGTTACACTTTCAACATCATTCGGGTCAATAAGGTTCGGGTCACGTGCTACTCCATCTACCAGAATCAGAGGTGAAGTTGTTGTAACTTGTGTAGAGCCCGGTGCCAGGGTAGTTAGTCCCCGGATATTGAAACTTGCGCCCTGTCCGGGTTGACCGCTGTTCAGGTTTACATTCAGATTGGGGATCAATCCCTGCAGTCCATCACCCAGGTTAACCATTGGGCGGCTATCCAGTTTGTCAGCATTTACCGTTGCAATGGCGCCAGTCAGATTTACTTTCTTTTGCGTACCATATCCTACTACAACGACTTCGGTAAGGCTTTTTGCTTCTGGCACTAATGCGATCTGCAATGGTGCTGTACCGCTGGCGGTAACCTCTTTGTCGTTGTACCCGATGTAACTCACAATCAGCACAGAGTTGTCTGGTGCCTCCAGCGCAAAAAAACCATTTGTATCAGTTGTTGCGCCCGATTTTACACCTTTGATTCTTACAGTTGCTCCTGGGAGAGGCTGTCCTTTTTCGTCTACTACTTTACCTGTAAACCTGATAACCGACATTTCCATACCGGATTCGGAAATTACAATGAGGTGGTTGGGCAGTTCATTGTATTTAAATCCTGAATTGGCCAGCAGATCGCTGATCAGTTGAGGGACTTCCGTGTTTTGAACATGAAGGTCAATCTTTTTGATCGACGGTGGATTAGATTCGCTATATACAAAATGATAGTCACTCTGCTTCTGAATAGCGGAAATGACTTTTTTAAAGTCGGCAGATTTCAGGTTAATTGTAACCTTCGTCTGCGAGAAGCCACTTGCAACGACATTTAAGTTAAACAGAATGATTAATAGCGTGGTTAATTTCATGATTAATAGAGACTTTAGTAGCCAATACTTCTCCATTACACCCATTTTGGGGTGTTTAAAAAATTTCATATGTTTACTGGATTAAAGGTGAACAATTGCCGTTGTCTGGTCAGAGATTACGGCAGATAGCTTTGATACATCTAAGGCGGGAATCACTCTTACGGGGAGTTCCCGCTCTTTTTAAGTAATTTTTTCTCTTGTCATAAGCATTTGGTTTCTTTGGTTTGTTGATTGATTTTTATTTGTCAGTAGATAAATACTTTTGATTTGGTAATTCTGTATTTAAAAGGTGTAACGATCTTCAGTGCATCAAGCGCCTCAGCCAGGGTTTCTCTTTCAAAGATGCCGGAGAACCGCTCTGTTTTCATCCTGTCATTTACAAAAACAAATGGTATTCCGTACCATCTTTCCAGTTGCAGGGATAGTTCTACAAAATTTTTATCACTGAATACCAGCTTGTTTTGTACCCATGAGGTTTCTATAATTGTTTTGTCAGTATTGGGATAATGGGTTAAACTGGTAAGTGCATAATTTGTGCTCCTGCTGCTATTTTCCCCTAATGATGGGACATTTTTTAGCTCTGGCTTATCTAAAGCACCGGTATTGTTCTTGACGATGAGCTTTTCGCTGGGCTTCAGGATGATCCGGTCTGAGGGGCGGTCATTGAGTGTTACTTCAACAGAACCGCGGATCAGTGTTGTTTCGCTCAGTGGCTCGTTGATATAGGATTTGACATTGAATGCGGTACCCAATACCCTTACATTCATTTTATTGGCATGAATAATAAAGGGATGTCTTGAATCTTTATGAACGTCGAAATAAGCTTCCCCATTCAGATAAACTTCGCGTGTGTCACCAGAAAAACGCTTTGGATATTTAAATGTAGTAGCAGAATTCAGGGTGACAACAGTTCCGTCAGCCAGCCTAATAGTCTCTCTGAAAGTAGGTCTCGTAGTTTTTTTAAGCCATTTTACAGACAGTTCCTGACTATGGAAGGGGAAAAACTTGCTGTAAAAAGTGAAAATGCTGATAGAAATTAATATTACTGCAGCCGCGCTGTACCAGTACTTCAAGTATGGCCTGAAGAGCACAACAGGTTCATCGTTACTGGGTGATGGTCTATGTCCATTAAGAATTTCGTCCGCTTCAATCTGTGCCATCAGTTTGTTGAACATGGCCATATTGTCACGCGATGATACCCTTTTCCTGTTCCAGAATTTATTTAGTATTTCCTTTCTATGGCGTAATTCCGGATTTTTGCTGATAATATCCTTCAACTCTTCGCGCTCGGCGTCAGTCAGCTCATTTACAATTTTTAAAGTAAGCAGTTGAATAAATCTTTCGTTTTCCATATAAGGATTATATCCTGGTTATGGTAAAGACAATCAATCCTTTAAAATGGCCCACATGTCTAATGAAATATTTTAAAAAAAGAGACAAGAAAAAGAAGATTCAGTAAAGCTTCGCCGATTTTATAGGCAGGGACAGCATGTTCCGCCAGCACCACATTCAGTTTTTTCATCGCTCTGTAGAGCTGATTTTTTACTGTTTTCGGGGAAATATTTAAGATTTCAGCTACTTCTTTGTAGCGTAAATCCTCCTCTTTAATCAGGCGGAAAATGATCTGGCATTGTTGGGGCAGCATATCAATAGCCTGTTCAAGCTTCAACATTAGTTCTTTAGTTTCCAGTGCTTCCTGGGGATTAAAGGTATTGATTAACTGAAATTCATTGGTATCATCAATCTGCACCAAATGTATCCCTGAAAACTTTTTAATATAATTCAGGGATTGGTTTTTAACTGCAACAAAGAGATAAGTATCCAGGCTCCTTATTTCTGACAGACTTTTCCTGTTGGTCCAGCACCTAAAGAATACATCGGAGACAATGTCTTCAGCCGCTTCAGTCTGATGAATATACATCATGCAAAACTGAATCAAGGGCTCATTTAACAAATAAAAAATTGATTCAAAGGCTTTTTTGTCGTCATGAATGCTCACTTGACTCCATAGTTCTGAGAAATTGGCCTTTTTATTTTTCAAAGTGATAAGCTAATTTTATCCTAACTTAATAAAAAAGTGACAATAGTTATGCATTTAAATAAAAACAAGGCTGATGAATGGTAAAATTCTCTACTTTTAAACTTTTTCGATCATAGGCGTGGGCTAATTGATAGAAATATGTGTCTATATGATCAAACAACTTACCATACAAAATGAAATATTACTTTCCGTTACTTTTATTGATGCTGCTGTCCGGTATAGCAAAAGGACAGCAGAAACATTCTTTCTCCTTTGCCAAAACTGACTTTATGATGGATGGCAAGCCTTATCAGATCATCAGCGGTGAAATGCATCCGGCCAGAATCCCCAAAATGTACTGGCGCCACCGCATTCAGATGGCCAAAGCTATGGGCTGTAATACCATAGCCGCTTATGTTTTCTGGAACTACATCGAAGAGAAAGAAGGGGTGTTTGACTGGAAATCAGAAAACAGGGACATCGCTGAATTCGTGAAAATCTGCCAGGAAGAAGGTATGTGGGTCCTTTTCAGGCCCGGTCCGTATGTATGTGGAGAGTGGGACTTCGGAGGCTTTCCACCTTATCTCTTAAGCATTCCTGATATCAGGCTGAGATGTATGGACCCGAGATATATGGCCGCAGTAACCAAATACGTAGCTGAGATTTCCAAACAGATCAAGCCATTACTGATCACCAATGGCGGACCTGTCATTATGGTGCAGGTAGAAAATGAATACGGCAGTTACGGAAATGACAGGGATTATCTCGCCGCCCTGAAAAAATTATGGCTGGATAACGGTATTGACGTGCCTTTTTATACTGCTGACGGACCAACCCCTTTTATGATGGAAGCAGGAACAGTTGAAGGTGCTGCCATAGGTCTTGACAGTGGCAGCAGCGATGCTGATTTTGAGCAGGCTGCTAAAAAGAACCCTGATGTGCCGGCATTCAGTGCTGAAACATATCCCGGATGGCTAACCCACTGGAAAGAAAAATACCAGAGACCAGCTTTGGCAAATATTGTGAAAGAGGTTACTTACCTGATGGAGCACAAACGGTCATTTAATTTATACGTGATCCATGGCGGTACAAACTTTGGGTTTAATGCCGGTGCCAATGCATTTACTCCTGTACAGTTTCAGCCTGATATCACAAGTTATGACTATGACTCGCCAATAAATGAACGCGGTGAGCCTACGGCCAAATACTACGCGCTGCGTGAGCTGATCGCAAAATACACCGGTAAAAAATTACCGAAAATACCTAAGCCGACAGCTGTTACGGTGGTACCAGCTTTCCAGATGCAGCCCTTTACCAGTATCTGGAATGAACTGCCGCAGGCTGTTAAATCTCCGCAGGTGAAAACAATGGAGAGTATGGGCCAATATAAAGGCTTTATTGTTTACCGTACAAAACTGATCGGTCGCAAGAGCGGCGAGCTTACCATAACCGAACCTCATGATTATGCTTTGGTGTTAATAAATGGCAAGCTGGTAGATACTGTTTACCGCGATGGTGGTAAATGGACTGTCAGGCTGCCGGAAACAGACGTAAAAGACCCGGTACTGGAAATTCTGGTAGAGAATATGGGGCACATCAACTTTGCTCAGTACATGATCGACCGTAAAGGAATTACTGATCGTGTTGCGCTTGAAGGAATGACACTGTTCAATTGGGAAATCTTTAACCTGCCAATGGACGATAGCTTTGTCAGCGGATTAAAACCAGCTGAAAAAGGTGATCTTCATGATGGTGTATTTTTTAAAGGGAATTTTAAATTAAGTGCTGCTGCAGATACATACCTGGACCTAAGCAAATTTAAGAAAGGTGTCATCTGGGTAAATGGTCACAATCTGGGAAGATACTGGAATGTTGGGCCGCAGTTTCATTTGTATTGTCCTGCGAACTGGCTTAAGAAAGGGAATAACGAAGTTGTGGTGCTGGATCTGCATCAAAAAGATGCAGCAGTTATTTCTGGTGTAAAAACGCTGGAATAGTTGAATCCGTAGTAGTAACACGCAAAAAAAGGGTGCCGATCATGCAATGTGCAAAAGTCGTCACCCTTTTTAATTTCTTACCTCTGAAAATTAAGCTGCGCCGCGTATTAATCTCAGAACAATCGCAATTACAGCAATGACTAACAATGCGTGAATTATACCACCTGTGTAAAATCCGCCAAGGAAGCTGATTGCCCAAATGATAACTAGAATTACTGCGATTAAATAAAGTAGATTTCCCATAGTTTTAAGTTTTAATTAGATGTATGCTGAAATAACCTAATTCCGTGCATATTGTTTTTATATTTTTTCTATTACAGTTTTAGCAAGCGTATAATCTACCAGATCTGGGGATTTCAAAACTGGTGTTTTTTAAGTTACTTCGGGAGTTGATTCGCTCATTTAAATTATATCTCAATGAAAGTACTGGGTAAAAAGGTCGTAGTTATCACCGGTGGCGCTGGCGCACTTGGATTGGTTACCGCGAAGTTATATTTATCAAAAGGTTCATCAGTAATGCTTGTAGATAATGATAAAGAAGCGTTGAAACTCGCTGCTAAAACATTAAACCATAATGAACTGGCTTATGTCGTAGCAGATGTTACCCGAACAAGCGATACCCGTTTATATGTAAGTGAGACGGTAAAGCGCTTTGGTAAAATCGATGTTTACATCTATTGTGTGGGGGTGATTGGGATGATCATGCCTATTATACAGATTTCTGAGGAAGATTTCGCTTATGCCAAATGGGTAAACTTTAGTGGCGCCTGGCTCGGTTGCCAGTATGTGCTGCCCGAAATGAATGATCGTGGAAGTGTTATTCTGGTGACTTCCACGGCAGGACATTGGGGGCCAGCAGATAAAGGTAGATACACACAATGCAAACATGCAATGCTGCGCCTGATGCGGACGCTATCTTTAGAAGTTGCACATAGAAATATCCGGGTAAACACCATTGACCCTATCAATTTTGAAGGCAGGATCATGCGTAATCCGGAGGAAAAGCTGATCTCCGGTAACCGGGATGAACTCAAGCAGATCATGAAGTTGATGATCCCTTTAGGAAGATACGCAGAGCCAGAGGGAGTTGCCCACTCACTGCTTATTTTTGGCTGTCAACAGTACATATATCACAGGTACAACCCATGTGATATCCGGAGGGTTTAACGGCTAAGATCTGAGCTGTTATTTGTACTTTTATACCCTATGCCGGACCAATTTATAAGAGCAGACTATCATTTGATTTGTGACCGCCTTGCTGCAGTGGATGCTGATCTTGCAAATGTAATGGCTGTCTATGGGTATCCGCCAATGTGGACCAGGCCAAATACATTTGAGAGTCTTGTTCATATTATCCTTGAACAGCAGGTGTCACTGGCCTCAGCCCTGACAACCCTGAACAAACTAAAAGAAAAGATACAACAGATAACTCCGGCAAACCTCTTAATGTTATCAGATGAGGAGCTGAGGGCATGTTATTTTAGCAGACAAAAGACTGCTTATGTAAGATATCTGGCCGAAGCAATTGTTAGCGGGCAGATTGATCTCGCCGCTCTGGAGCTTAGTGAGAATGATGTTATCCGTAAAGAATTAACCAGTCTTAAAGGCATTGGCAACTGGACGGTTGATATTTATCTGATGTTTACCCTTCAGCGTAAGGATATATTTCCGATAGGAGACCTGGCTGCAGTAAGCGCATTAAAGAAGGTGAAATCGCTTGAGGCAAGCGTAACAAGAGAGGCGATGGTCAGTATCACCGAACAATGGAAACCCTACCGGACTATAGCATGTATGATCCTCTGGCATGCCTATCTCAGCAGTAGAAATCCCAAAGCTGTTTAATTAGAGAACCTGGTCGTACCAAAAATAGTACAGTTATAAGTGTTGAGAAAACCTGCCAAAGAATGCCAGTTTCGGGAAGTAGATTTTTTAGGGTAAATCTTTTAGTGCGCTTAGTCTCAGTAAAACACAATAATAAGCTGATTTTTTTTCATGGTTAACAAACTATAAATCAGCAGGAAACATTCTGATGATTTTCGCTTAAATGAATGATCTCGGTCCATCCCGATAAAAAGGAATAACAGGCCGGAAATTTTTTTCCATACCATTCACCGGCTTTTAAAAACCCGGTTTTGGTATGAGAGTTGAAATGATAAAACCGTATCTATTTTACATTTATTATAAACGCCTAACCTTCCAGCTATGATTAACAATACTTTAAATTATCAAATTAACGATCACAAATCTGCCCTGAAAAACTTTGCAATGAACTTTACGCAGAACATTGACGATGCAGACGATCTGGTACAGGAGACCATGTTAAAAGCTATCCGTTACTCAAAACTTTACCAGGAAGGAACAAATTTAAAAGGTTGGTTATATACAATAATGAGAAATACATTTATCAATGATTATAGAAGGATGGCGAAACAACGCAGTATCATTGATACAACTGAAGAAGTGAATTCTGCACAACTGATGAAAAGTGCAACAGCTAACCAGGCAAATAATAAATTTATCAGTGATGATGTAAACAGGGCTTTGGCGCAATTGAGCTATGAATACTATACGCCTTTCATCAAATATTTTGAAGGATATAAATATCACGAAATTGCTGATATGCTGAACATACCTATTGGTACAGTTAAAACCAGAATCCACGTTGCGCGTCAATCCCTGAAAAGCAACCTGAAAATGTACAACCAAGAATTTAAGAAATCAAATAAATGCAATTAGGGTATTTTGCATGAAGCATAATCACTCCGGGAATAACAGTAAACTAATTTTTGAATAATAAAAAAAGCAGCGTCTATCCAGAGGCTGCTTTCTCTTTTCTAGTAATCCTGGGCATCTATCCATACACTTTTTCCGTGCACAGCAACCTTTGATGGATTTAATAAATCATAATCCAGTTCCCAGTTTTCGGCTTCATCTAAAATAAGATCTGCATGGTCAGCATGCATTCCATGATTCAGCAAATTGATCATTGCAATATGCCGCGCAGAACGGTTACTCTCATTGTGATATACCGACTCGACAGGTATCAATTGCTTTTGTTCAGGTTCCATTGAAAAAAAATCCTGAATTAGCGTAATTACTTTATTTAGCACTGATGGAGTTTTAATAAGCGACGAATCTGATTCGAAATTAAATGCTTTATTATTTTTCATTTTTTGAGACCTGTTTAATTATATACAAACCTAAATAAAATATTTGGATTACCAATAGCAATAGAGGAAAAATTACACAATGTGGGTATTTTGTTCCCCGTCATAATTTACTTGTAGATTAAATCTCCTAAGTTGATGTTTATTTCTGGTCATGAAAGCTATAAATGGCTGTTTATACTACTTTTATATAGCAATTAGTATTGTAGTGTATGAGTCATTGTTAAAGAAATTACTTTAATTTTTTTTCTCATTAGGCCAAAAAATGGGGAAATAAATGCCTGTTATCCAATTATATTCCCCAAGGTTGTGTGCCAAATAAAAAAAATGGGCCGGATTTTAATCAGGCCCATACTATTTTCCGTTCTTTATTTAGTTTTACTTTGCACTAACTCTCCAGATCGTACTGCTTACATCATCCGCTACTAAGATCGATCCGTCTGGAGCAACTGCTACATCAACAGGCCTTCCATAAACCTCACTTTTTGAAGCGTCAGAAATAAAACCTGTAAGGAAGTCCTCCAATTTTCCGGCTGGTTTGCCATCTTTGAACGGAACAAATGCAACCTTGTACCCTGAAAGTTCAGATCTGTTCCATGAGCCATGCTGGCCCACGAATGCACCATTCCGGTATCTGTCGGGAAATTTATTTCCTGTATAAAAAGCCAATCCCAGTGAGGCGGTGTGGGAACCAACAGGCATGTCAGGAGCAATGGCCGACTTAACCAGATCAGGTCGCTTGCCTTTCATCCTGGGGTCCTCATTCTGGCCATAGTAGGAGTAAGGCCAGCCATAAAAAGCACCTTCCTTTACACTCGTAATATAATCCGGAACTAAGTTATCGCCCAGACCGTCCCGTTCATTAACGGCTGTCCATAATATTTTTGAGCCTGGTGACCAGTCCAGTCCAACAGGATTTCTCAGTCCCGAAGCATAGATCTTTTCACCTGTACCATCCGGATTTACTTCCAGGATATTGGCACGGCGCATTTCGTTTTCCATTCCATTTTCTCCAACATTACTGCCAGAGCCTACAGAAATATATATTTTTGAATTATCTGCATTGGCAATCAGGTTTCTGGTCCAGTGGTTATTGTAACCGCCGGCAGGCAGATTCACAATCTTTTTACCTTTGCCTGTAATCCTGGTTTCTCCCGTCTGGTAAGGATACTGGAACAAGCCGTCTGTATTGGCTACATAAAATGAGTTGCCGATTATCAGCATTCCATAAGGCTGGTTCAGTCCTGAAAGGAAGGTACTTCTTACTTCAAACTTGCCATCATGGTCCTTATCTCTCAATAACAATACAGTGTTTGCACTTTCTCCCCCGACTTCAGATTTGGCTTTGCCGCTGACAGCATTTGCTATTTTATCCTTGACATCCCGTTCAGAATTAGACAGCGCCACCAGTATATCACCATTGGGTGCAATATATATACTCCGGGGGCTTTTCATGTTGCTGGCAAAAGCCGATACAGTAAACCCGGCGGGTGCAACTGGGGTTTTTCCTGCAGGCCAGCCAATAACTTTGCTGAAATTGTTTTTTGCGGCATTGGTATCAGGAGCAGGAAGGTTTAATGCTTCAGTAGTTGCCGAATCCTGAGACAGGCTATCAGTGTCCGTGCCCTTATTTGGCTGAGAGTTACAGGCGACAAAAAATGGAGCTGCAGCCAGTAAGTAAAAAAATCTTTTCATAATTATTTCATTCATAAGAGTTAATGATTAGTATGCTAACGGATTATTGACAAAAATTGTTTGGGCGTTTAATTCCTCGCAACCGAACTTTTTGAGGATATTAAGGTTATGACTTGATGAAACATCCTCAGAAAAGCGCAAAAATAAGACCAGTTGTGCTGTTGAACCTAACACTGCTGCTAATCAGCAACAGCCTTTCTGCCCAGGAGAATGCGGCCTGGCTTTTTCTCTCGCACACACAAAAAATCAGCAAAAAATTTGATATACTGGCGGATGTGCAGTTGCGCAGCACTGATCATATCACGTATTTTTCTGCACTGTTGCTGCGAACAGCCCTGAGTTATAACCTGAACAAACATCAGGCAATAGCTTTGGGTTATGCACACAAGGGCGACTGGGAAATTGAGGAAGGCAATAAGAGTTACATCCCGGAACATCGTATCTACCAGCAGTACCTGCATAACTTTAAGGTTGAGCGGATAGAAATGACGATCAGGAGCAGGCTGGAACAGCGTTTTGTCAGGGCTGAAAGCTATCAGTTCTCCCAGCGCGCCCGTCTGTTGTTAAGCGCACAGATCCCGCTGCTGGCCAATAACGATTTTACCCGCGGGATCTACGCCAATCTCCAAAATGAAGTATTTGTAAATGTGCAGCATAAAAGGAATGTGAATGGTAAATTCCTTGACCAGAACAGGCCGTATGCTTCTGCAGGGTACCGCTTGAGTAAACATATGGATATAGAGTTTGGCTATACGCGCTGGCTTCAGCGTGAGGAAGCGGCGGACCACACAACCGATGTGATGCAATTGATGATCACCACAAGCCTTTAAATCGCCCTAAGCCTGAACAATTGAAAAAATAGTTTTTAATACAACTTTTTAGAGTGAAAAATACAAAACATAATTTAAAAATGCCTTGTTGAATATTTGCCTATGAAAACATATACAAATACAAAAAACATCACTTCAAAAATATTTTATGATCTTTTGAAGAGCAACTTCAAGGAGATGTTTCCCAAGGATAACTTGCAGTATGGGATCAATCACGATCATATTTTGGTCGAAAGCGCAGGAACAGCACTCTATGACATCGAGGTCACTGACGCTGCATTTAACTTGACAGAGATTACCCCTCAACAAAAAAAGATTGGCGAAAAGCTCGAAGAATTTATCCAGGCTTCCCTTATGCCTGCGGATGAGCGTTAATTATAAAAACTTCTGGGCCTGATCTGCGTTGTATTGAATGTTAGCGGATATTCCGTCAAGCTATAGGTCAAACCTGGCTTACGTGCCCGCTTCCTATTGCTTAATCGTATTTTTGATACACTAATGATGATTCATGCCTGACACCTCTTTTTCCAATAGTACCCAACCGGCAGATAATGCCAGATATCCATTGTTAAGTAATGAGCGCGAGCGTCAGGCAGCCCTGGATTCTTACCATATTTTAGACACTGCCGAAGAAAAAGATTTTGACGACCTGACCACCCTGGCTTCGGCTATTTGCCAGACGCCAATTGCACTGGTAAGTCTGGTTGATAACGACCGGCAATGGTTTAAATCTCATAAAGGTTTGCAGGCTATTGAAACACCAAGGGACTTTTCCTTCTGTGCCCATGCAATTGCATCCTCAGCAGAGATCATGACCGTGCCCGATGCAACCAAGGATGTAAGGTTCGCAGATAACCCCCTGGTAACCGGAGAAACCAATATTACTTTTTATGCAGGTGTGCCGCTGGTGAACACCGATGGTTTCGCGCTGGGTACGCTATGTGTGATAGATCATAATACCAGAGAGCTCAGTAATGAACAGGTAAATTCGCTGATTATCATTGCCAAACAGGTAACAGATAAACTGGAGCTGAGAAGAAAAAACCTGGAACTGGGAGTTACAAATGAGCGTTTAACACTTGCGCTGGATGCCGGCAAGCTCGGCTCTTACGATATGGATATGAAAACGGGAGTGCTGCTCTGCAACGAACAATGCAGAAAGAACTTCGGCTTAAAGGATAATGCTACTTATAATTTCGCTGATCTCTTAGGAATCATCATTCCTGAATACAGGGAATACGTGGAGGAAAGGATCAATTCTGCAATTATGAACGATACTGTCTACCAGGCCGAATACCAGATTGTATGGCCGGACGGTACAAAACAGTGGATCAATGCATCAGGCAAACCCCGATATGATATTAATGGAGAAGTAACCAGGCTGGTAGGCGTAACGCAAAACATAACCGAGCGCAAGGAGCTGGAGCAGCGGCAGGCAGAATTTTTAGGCGTTGCCAGTCATGAACTGAAAACTCCTGTTACGATTTTAAAAGCAAATCTTCAGTTGCTTGACAGATACAAGAGCAATCCTTCTAACCCTAACTTTCCACGCCTTGTTGATTCTGCCATCAAAAGCATGGAGAAAATCAACCACCTGGTGGATGACCTTTTAAATATGCACCGGTACGGAGAAGGACAACTTCGCCTTGACAAAACAACTTTCAATATTGCAGAAATGCTCGACCTCTGCTGTAACCATGTCCGCGTAACCGGAAATCATCAGCTGATCGTAAAAGGGGATCTCACGACTCAGATGCATGCAGATGAACACCGCATTGATCAGGTAGTGGTTAACTTTGTCAACAATGCAGTGAAATATGCCCCGGATTCTGAAGAAATACACCTGAATATAAGCAGGCAGGACGGATATGTAAAAGTCTCTGTTACAGACTTTGGTCCTGGCATTCCAGCAGACCAGGTTCCACATCTGTTCGACCGCTACTGGCGAAGTGATCATTCCGGTGCAAAATATACAGGATTGGGACTTGGCCTATATATCTGTTCGGAGATCGTCAAAAAACACAAAGGACAGATTGGCGCTGCGAGTGAATTGGGAACTGGTAGTGTCTTCTGGTTTACTATCCCCTGCGAAGACCTGATTGAATGAACGAATTGAACGGAATGTATTTGCGGCACTTTATCTAACTTCATTTTGTATTAGCTTATATACAAGCTCTCCAATAAGAAATTGATTAAGATTCCTATACCTGAAAATGAGAAGGAGCGTCTGAGTGCCCTGCATAACTACGCCATATTAGATTCAATAAATGAAAACGAATTTGACCGTATTACCGAACTGGCCTCGCTGGTTTGCGATACACCTGTTGCGCTTATCTCGTTTATTGATGAAAAAAGGCAGTGGTTCAAGTCTATCATGGGTTTAACAAACAGGGAAACCTACAGAGACTTATCCTTTTGCCAGTATACAATCATGGATAATGTGCTTTTGGAAGTAAGTGACGCAAGTTCTGATGCGCGTTTCAGCAATAATGAACTGGTTCTGGAAGACCCTAATATCCGTTTCTACGCAGGCTACCCGCTGATTGATCTCAAAGGTTATGCACTGGGTTCGTTAGCAGTAATAGACTATAAGCCAAAATCACTTACGGAAAGGCAGAAGAAATCACTGAAACTGCTTGCAGAAGAGATTATGGTACTGATAACAGAGCGCAGTCAGAAAGAAGAACTGAGATACTTTGAGAAGATATTTCAACTGTCCGACGACCTCATCTGTATTACAGATGCTGACGGATCATTCAGAAAGATTAATCCAGCATTTAAAAAGATTCTGGGATGGGATAACAGCTCTTTGCTGCATACATCCGCGTATGACCTGGTTCATCCCACAGATACAATAAGTATCCGGCAGGAGCTGGAAAAGCTGGTAAGCGGAGTAAATCCTGTGCAGCATACCTATCGTACCAGAACTCAGGCGGGCGACTACAGGTACATCCAGTGGACAATTACCCCAGAACCTCTGACAGGCCGCTTTTTTTCGATTGGAAGAGACGTCACAGCAGATAAGTTAAGAGAAGAAGAGCTGGCCGCCAGTGAAGAAAAACTGCGGTTTGCAAAAGAGCAGGCAGAACAGGCAAACCTGGCCAAATCAGAATTCCTGGCCAACGTGAGCCATGAAATCAGAACACCTTTAAACGGTATTATCGGCTTTACTGACCTGGTTCTGAAAACCAGTCTAAATGAGCGGCAGCAGCAATATCTTGCTATCGTTAACCAGTCGGCCGATTCTCTTTTAACCATTATCAATGATATCCTCGATTTTGCAAAAATAGAAGCACGAAAGATGGATCTCCATATCGAAAAGTGTGATATTTATCAGTTGACTGCGGATGCGACTGATATTATTTCCCATACCATCAAACAAAAAGGACTGACTATGCGGATGAATATTGCCGCTGATATGCCAAGATTTATATGGGCCGATGCCATCCGTTTAAAACAGGTGCTGATCAATCTGCTTGGGAATGCTTCCAAGTTTACTGAAACAGGAGAAATAGAATTGAAGATAGAACTGATGACCGTCAATGCCGGCATGTCAACCTTCAGATTTGGCGTCCGCGATACGGGAATAGGGATCGGTGAAGATAAAAGGGCCAAGATCTTTGAAGCCTTCTCACAGGAAGATGGTTCAGTCACCAAAAAATATGGGGGGACGGGGCTGGGACTGACTATCTCCAATAAGCTTTTGGAATTAATGGGCAGTCGCCTGCTGCTGAAAAGTACAGCAGGTGAGGGCAGCCTCTTTTATTTCGATATCGCTTTTAAAGCTGAAGCCGGAGATGAACATGCAATACAGAAACCAGGGCTGCCTGCATATATAACCAGGGGTATATACTCAGAAGCACTGACCATTCTGGTTGCAGAAGATAATCCCGTGAACATGCTGCTTACCAAAACTGTCATCAAAAGAATTGTGCCCAACGCCAGATTGATTGAAGCCTTTAATGGCCGCGAAGCCCTCAACTCATGCGCTGCAAGCCTGCCTGACCTGATTTTAATGGATATACAGATGCCTGATATGAACGGTTATGAAGCCACTACCAGAATAAGGGCATTGGAACAGGAGGGTCATATTCCTATTATTGCCGTTACTGCCAGTTGTCTGAGCAGCGATAAAAAAAGATGTTATGATGCGGGAATGGATGATGTGGTGACCAAACCTTTTGTAGAAGAAACTATTGCTTCGATGATTCAGAAATGGATTAGACAGAAGTAAAACTATCATCAGTAAACTTTCATTTTCTCATCATAATGTGATTTTCTTTTCCAGATTATACCTATTAATGTAATAGTTGGTCTCCTGTGCGCAATAATTTTTGATATCAGGTAAACGGGCAATAATTTTACAGCTGTTAATTTTGATATGATATGTTTTTGTTACGGAGAATGGCAAAATTGCCTTTATCAATCTTGTATGTAATTTCCAATTGCGTAGCTTTTCTCGCCTATCATGTAATCAGGTATAGGTACAAGGTGATTTATAGCAATTTAAAGCTTTCATTTCCGGAAAAAACTGAAGCGGAAGTCAGGCAGCTGATAAAGCAGTTTTATCTGAACATGTCTGACTGGCTGGTGGAAACACTAAGAGCATCTGAAATGACTGCCGAAGAATTGGATAAAAGGGTCAGGTTTGTGAATACCACCGTGCTTGAACGTTATCTGGAGGAGGGTAAATCAGTGATTACGATGGCTACACATCAGTTTAACTGGGAATGGATGCTGCTTGCAGGGAGCATAAAATTTAAAGTGCCGGTAGATGCTGTCTATATGCCCATCAGTAATAAAAAGGTTGAAGAATTTGTGCTGAAAATCCGGTCCAGATTCGGAGGTAATCCTATTCCAAAAGACGACACACTCCCTTTGGTTGCAAAGCGGATCAGGGAACAGCGCATCATCGGCCTGGTGGCGGATCAAATGCCCTCAAAGGACAACCAGCAAAAGTACTGGACTACTTTCCTCAATCAGGAAACCGCTTTTTTTATGGGTACGGAATCTCTTCCAAAAATGACCAAACTGCCGGTGGTATTTATGGCGGTTCATAAAGTAAGAAGGGGATATTATGAGGTCAAGCTGGAGGAAATCGCACAACCGCCATATAGTTATGATAACCGGCAAATCCTGCCTGCCTATGTGAGGCATGCAGAGAAGCTAATCAGGGCCAATCCCGCTGGTTGGCTATGGAGCCACCGCCGGTGGAAATACCAGCGGGGCGCTTATGAATAGCAGCATTATGCCTTACTCCGTATAAAAGCAGCAAGCTCATTGAGCGTGGGGTAATCAAAAAAATCTGTCAGCTCAAGTTTACCAGGGTAGGCTTCGTCAATCCGCTGGTAAATACTGGCAAGTAAAAGAGAGGTTGTGCCAGCTTCAAAGATATTGTCGTCCGGGCCAATCTTCTTTTCAGGTATCAGCTCTGTACATATGTTTGTGAGTACTTGTTCTACCGTTCCCTCCAGTGCAGGGCCTTTGTTTGGCATTATAAGGTAGCTATATTGGCGGATCTGGTCAAGCATTCCGTCAAATTCTCCATCCAGGTATTGCGAACCCAGTAAATAGCGTTGTATTTTCCCGCTGGTGGTTTTTGGAATTTTAGACAGGGGAATCACTTCTGCCACTTCCAATCCGGCCTGCTCATTAACAGTGCGTTTTAAGGCAGGGATTTGTGGCACAAATCCTTCCAGAGGACCTTTATGGATAACGAACAGGATGACCTGGTCCTGAATATCCCCTGGTTTCCGGACACCGCAGGCTGCAATTTTCCCTTTGTCAATAGATAAACTGTCTTCAACAATCATTTCAATATCATGTGGATAATAATTCTGGGAGTTTACAAAAATTATATCTTTTTCCCTGCCGGTAACAACCAGGTTCTGGTCAGCATCCAGGAATCCCAGGTCACCCGTATTGAGCCAACCATCCCGGATCATCTGCATATTGATTTCAGGAAGGTTAAGATAACCGCTGGTAACATTGTCGCCTCTGATTTCTATCCTTCCTATCGTATTCGCCGGCAGGAGCGTACCCTCCGTTGCTGTAATACGGATCTTGCAGCCTTTCACAGCCTTTCCCTCCACGACAAAGGCAATCCCGGATTGATCTGCAACCACTTCCATTCCTGCTTTAAGGTGGCTGCGGCCCAGGCTTACAGTTTTGAAAAGCTTGCCTGCTTCAGGGAAGGCAACAGCCAGGCTGGCCTCGGCAAGTCCGTATACGGTAAACATGGTTGTTGGTTTCAAACCATAGGGCTCAAAAGTTTTCAGAAACTGTTCGGTCAGGTTAACAGAAATTGGCTCAGCTCCATTAAAGATCAGCCTGATGGCTGATAAATCGATGTTCTCCCCGGATGAAGTTTTCCATGCATTGAGGCAGTGCTGATACCCAAAGTTGGGAGAGCAGGTAACAGTGATCTTCCGGCTGATCTTTTCCAGCCATAACAAGGGTCTGCGAATAAAGATCTCCGTGGGCATGATATACTGGTCAATATCAAAAAACAGTGGGGTGAGGTGAAACCCTATCAGGCCCATATCATGAGTCAGCGGCATCCAGCTAAAAGTTGTATCAGCATTGCTGATCTTCATCCCCTCACCAATCCCTGCAATATTAGTGACCAGGTTTTTATGCGAAAGCACTATACCCTTAGGGTCGCTTGTGGTACCCGACGAGAATTGGATCAAAGCAGTTTCTTCGGGTTCAACCTGTGCTATTGTTCCTCTTTCCTTGAAGTTAGGAATCTTTTCCACTATAAAAAGACGGTCCTTAAGCTGTGACCACTCTTCATGCAAATCATTATTTTCTGCAAATTTTTCAAGACGTACAACATTTGCCTGGTCGATAACGATCCATGGTTGGTTAAGCTGGCTGAGGATCCTGAATAATTTCCAGCGGTGCTCATTAGAAATGCCGAATGACACAGGAACAGCTACCGCTGCCCCCAGTACAGTAGCCCAGAATGCTTCCACAAAAGCCGTGTTATTTTGAGTGATCAGTACGATATGATCGCCTTTTGTTAAGCCCGATTGCTGGAAATGGTGTAAAAGGCCAAGTGCACGTTCGCGCAGTTCAGCATATGAAGTGCTGTAGCTCTCCTGCTCTCCGCGGATATAATTTATGGAAGAGGATGAATGCTGAAGATTGTTCAGTGTCTGTATCAATGTAGAAGGGTAGTTCATTTTCTTAGCGATAGAAAGGTATATAAAGGATTCGGGTTGCGCAGGTTGATCCGGGCTTCCATGGTTATTTGCTCAGGTACCACTACCTGCAGGTCATATTTCTGTGTGATGATAGCCAGATGCAATTGCATTTCTACCTGTGCAAAGTAATCCCCGATGCACTGTCTGGGTCCTCCCCCAAAGGGGAAATATTCAAAGCGGCCTCTGTCTTTCTGAGGGTAGCTAAACCGATCCGGCATAAACTGTTCCGGGTTTTCCCAGTAATCAGGATGGCGGTGCATCAGAAAAGGAGAGATGAATATGTCTGTTTTTGCAGGGACATGGTAGCGGCCAATTTGATCATCGGTTATGGATTTTCTGGTGAGCAGCCATCCTGGCGGATACATCCTCATGGTTTCATCGATCACCTGCTTGACGAAACCTAGCTGTTGAAGCTGCCCGAAACCAGGAGGCATACCGTTTAGCGCCTGTATCTCTAGTTTCATTTGCTGATAAACCTGTGGATGGGTTGCAAGCAGGTACCAGGCCCAGTTCAGGGCACTTGCTGTAGTTTCATGACCAGCTACGATCAGGGTCAATAGCTCATCGATAATTTCTTTATCAGACATGCCTTCCCCCGTTTCAGGGTCGCGCGCAGTCATTAGCATAGATAAAAAATCATCTTCAGTACGGCCATCCTGTGCTCTTCGCTGCATTATATTTCGGATTTCGGATGCCAGCGACCTGAATTTTAATGCAAAATTTAAATCGCGTGCATGTTCTTCCGTGAGCAGCATAAAAGGATGCATCCGATGCTGTTTTTCAATTAAATTGAGGTCGGTGGAGAACAGTGACTGCAGCACTATGTTTAAAGTTAACCTGCTCAGTTCTGCAGTCAGGTTAATAGCCTCACCTTGCTTTGCCATCACCCCCCATTCTGCGGCCATTTTCTGGTTGGCTGTAACAATAGATCTGGAAAGCCTCTCGGTCACCTTCCTGTGAAAAGCCGGCTGAACCATTCTTCTCTGCTTTTTCCAGTATTCGCCCTCACTGCCCATAATTCCATTGCCAAGGAGGATTTTTACACGATCGATACCTACGCCTTTAGTGTAGTTCCTGTTATTTGTGATCAAGACATGTTTGATCATTTCAGGATCGTTTATCACATAGGTATAAGATTTTCTCCTTTCAGAGTATACTTTGTAAATATTTCCAAACTGGCGGAACAGCTTTGTGATCTGATCAATAGTATCATCGCCTGCATCCAGTTCCACTGGAATATCCGGGCCGGGTGGATAGATATGATTATTAAAAGCAACCATCGCAGATTATTATTAATAGTCAAATTTACAAATCCGGCAATTGCCCTAAAACACATATCGCCGTATAATTGCGACATTTTATTGTCAAAATGTGATGTTAAAAAATCTCAACCGCAGAAAGTTAAAGTTTTAGGAACTACAGAAGGGGGATCTTGGTTGAAGATAAAAACAGGCAGAAAAAAGTAGGTAAAGAAATTAGCCAGTCGTATTGCTTCGGAAGAGACGAATGAATGAATACGACTGGCTGGTAATTTGAAAACTGTACATATTAAAGTTTAACTGTTGCCGGTAAATACTTAGCGATCAGATCTTCATAATATGGCCTTAATTCTGATACTACCGGTGGTTTAGGGCTCTTGGAATACAAATCATATGGATTGAACTTATCTACCCATTTGAACATTTCCTGATCATGCGCATTCAGCAGGTGGTCATACTGGTGTTCTCTGTGCTGTGAGTAGAATGAGTGGTACCTGATCATATACAGTGCTTCTTCAGGAAGATAATCCTTAGTGATATGGTACAGGTATTCGTCATGGCCCCAGGACATATGCACATTGTCTAAACCGCACTGATGGGTATAAACACCATATTTTGTATTATAACGCTCATCGGTACTGTCCGGATTGTCTGCAAAGAACTCCGGATAAACGATCTTGTCAGAGAACTTACAGCCCACAGGGAACGAATCACCAACAACATTCCATTGAGGCTCCCCAAATAAACAGAGTACCTTACCCAGGTCGTGTATAAACCCGGTCAATACAAACCAGTCTGGATGACCGTCGGCGCGGATGGCTTCGGCCGTTTGCAGCAAGTGCTGTAACTGGTCCAGCGAAATGTCAGGGTCTGAATCATCGATCAGCGTGTTCAGGTATTCCATGGCCGACCACCATGGCATTTCCATTTTATCAAATTTCAGGAAATTTGCTTTTTTTGCCAGCACATTGCCGTAAGTCTGGTATTTGTGGTTCAGCCTATAGAATTCCCTTACCGGTTCAATCTCAGGGCTGTCATAATTTCTGAATTCATCTTTGGCTTTTGCCGGAGTACCTGGTTCAGGATATCTCATCAGCACATCATCTTCCCATTCATCGAGGCTAGCCAATGGAGAGATCTCCTGTTTGCTTAACTCTTTCATACGCTTTAGTTTTATTGTGATAATTTAATTATTTACTTACCAAAACACGGTATATAACGCTGCAAGTATGCCGCAGATTATTACCGAGGCCACCATAAATGATGGACTAACTTTAAACATTTTCGTATCTATCTCTAATCCCTGAGGATTATTTTTACTCTTTGGATCGGTCAGTGTAATGATGATCATTACCGCAATAATTATGCAGAATACCCAGGACATCCGGTTGAGAAATGGAATGGCCTCAATTGCCCCCTTTGTGATTTCAGGCAGGAATTTAAACAGTGTTGATAATGGAATGGTAAGCAAAGCAGCAGTAAGTGCTGCTTTTGATGTTGTCCTTTTCCAGAAAAAACCCAGCAGGAAAATAGCAAATACCCCGGGGGAGATAAAACCTACATATTCCTGTATAAATTGGTACACCTGGTCGAAACTGCGCAGTGCAGGGGCTATAACAATCGCAATAAGTGATGCTATTACTACAGACCATCGGCCTACATTCACCATCTTCTTTTCTGATGCCCCTTCATTGATAAACTTCTTGTAGATATCGAGGGTAAAGATTGTGGCTATACTATTACATTTTCCTGCAAGTGAAGCTACGATTGCTGCGGTCAGTGCAGCAAAGGCCAGTCCTTTTAATCCTGCAGGTAACAGGTTCATCAGTACAGGATAGGCGTGATCAGGTTTGACTACACCGTTATCCATCATTTCCTGATGGAAATAACCATGTTTATAAAGAACATAGGCACAGATCCCCGGAATAACAACAATCACGGGAATCAGCATTTTCAGAAAAGCAGCAAACAATAAACCACTGCGGCCTGTCTTGAGATCAGCTCCCAGCGCCCTTTGTACGATATACTGGTTACAACCCCAGTAATTAAGGTTATTGATCCATAATCCGCCTACAAGCACCGCAATGCCCGGCAGTTCGCTGTAGAATTTATCCCCTTTATGAAAGATCATATGGAAATGGTCGCCGGCTTCTGCCCGCAATACTGGGAGTGCGCCCAAAACGGTACTGATGCTGAATTTATCAGAAACCATGTTCAGGGCCATATAACACGTAACCAGTCCGCCCGCTACCAGAACAAATACCTGAATCACGTCGGTATAACCAATCACCTTCATGCCGCCGAGTGTGATCAGCGCCGAAAATATCGCCAGAGCGATAATGCAGGTGTTAAATGGGATGCCTGTGATGGTTTCAATGGCTACTGCACCCAGGAAAAAAATAGAAGTTAGATTTACGAAAACGTATACCAGCAGCCAGAAAACGGCCATTAATGTACTTACTGTATTGTTGTACCTGCCCGATAAAAACTGGGGCATGGTATAGATTTTATTCTTAAGGTAGATGGGCAGAAAAAATACGGCTACAATGATCAGCGTAGCTGCCGCCATCCATTCATAACTGGCAATGGCGAGGCCCATGGCAAAGCCGGAACCAGACATGCCGATAAAGTGTTCTGCGGAAATGTTGGAGGCGATGATGGAGGCACCTATTGCCCACCATGTTAACGAGCCTTCGGCCAGGAAGTAATCCTTTGTGCTGGTACCTGTTTTTTTCTTATTCCAGTATACCCAGTATCCATAACCGGATACGATAATGAAATAGATTAAGAAAACAACGTAATCGAAGACTGATAAATGGTTCATGTAAATTTTGATAAACAGCTACCTGATACATTTCAGGTAGCTGTGATCATTCAGGTTAATGATTAAAACAAATATGATGATTCCTTATAAGATTGCCTATAACTAATATCCCGGATTTTGCACAAGCTTAGGGTTCAGTGCGAGTTCTGCGCGCGGTACGGGGAAGAGTCGTTTATTTGGATCCGTATCAGTTTTAATACTATATGTTCTTTCGTACAAGCCATAACGGATCAGGTCATTTCTGCGCCATCCTTCCATTGGGAACTCCCTGCCGCGCTCGTCGAGGATATCGGCAAGTGTTACTGAAGTCAGTGGGGCAGCCTTAGCGCGGGCACGGACAAGATTAACGAGTGATAAAGCTGTTTGTCCCTGTGTAGCGTTTGCACCTCTCAGGATCGCCTCAGCTTTTTCTAAAAGCACATCGGCATATCTGAACATCGGCACATCATTTCCCTGGTCGCGCACCGGACTCAAACTGTCAGGATAGAATTTAATACTGCGCGCACCTTCTTCATTGGCAAGTTCATCATTACCAACGTCAAATGTGGCCACATTCCTGAAAATAATATCTGGAGTAAATTCCAGCTGGTGCTGCACCGCTGCTGAGGGTGCACTGCCGGTATAAGCGTCACTCAAGCCTTTGTTAGTTGTACTCACAAGGATTGGGGTGCCATCATTGTTGAATTGCTTTCCTATAAGGTATGTCTTTTTCCTAACGTCATTGGCGTCAGTGTATAAGGCAATAAAGGATGGCAAGGTATACATCGGCCCTGCCGGAGTATATGGCATTTTGTATTTGGTCTGCAGGCTTGGGTGCATGGTAAAACGGGCATAAGTCATACCCAGTGCATTTAGTCCGTCATATGGAATTGCATAAATGAAATCCTTTACTGATGGCCCATTGCTTGGTTTAAACATCGCAAGGTAGTCAGGTGACAGTTCGTACTGAGCACTGGTAATCACGTTGTCACACATTGTTACCGCATCCTGCCATCTTGCCGTACCTGTATAGTATTGTGAATTGAGGTACATTTTTGCAAGTATAGCATATGCAAGGCCTTTTGTTGGCCTGCCATAGGTTGCAATGCTATTTGTTCCGCTTAGATTAGGGATTTGTGCAAGCAGTTCTGTCTCGATAAAGGTAAAGATCTGGGCGCGGCTTTTGGTACTCAGGTCTGCAGTCGGATCAGCAAAAACGGTAGTGAGTGGCACATTGCCAAACAGGTCCATCATATAAAAATAACACATGGCGCGCATAGTTTTTACCTCGGCCAGCGTTTGTGTCTTCGCAGGACTGTCAGGTGCAGTAGCAAATATGCTCAGGACCTGGTTGCACTGTCCGATTGTTCCAAATCCCCATGACCAGGTGGATGCAATGTTTCCATTATCAGCATTATAGGTGTGAAGAAACAGTTGGGCATATGTTGCACCGTCGTACCAGTTTCCGCCGCGCGCTACAAGTACATTTTCGTCGGTACTCAGGTTTTGTACAAACCAGAATGGGCGACCGGGCCCTCCGTAAAACGAAGTATAGATTGGTCCTGTAGCCTGTACGAATTGTGCGGCGGTGGTTGGAAAGTTTTCAGGGGTTAATGCGGAGCCAGGTACTGAATCAAGCTTTGTACAACCGGTGAGGTAAGTGGCTGCTGCGAGTAAAACCAGCAGGTTCGATTTTATATATTTTCTAAAGTAATTCATGTTGATTCTTTTTTGAGGGTGATTATAAATCTAATTGCAGGCCGGCAAGGAAACTGCGGGTTCTTGGATAGAAGTTGTTGCTGTCCACACCAATGAACTGTCCGCTTTGCTGGTTGTTTACGTTTAAGCTCAATTCCGGATCTACGCCTCTGTATTTTGTGATAGTAAGCAGGTTGGTTCCGGTAACATATACACGCAGATTGTGCACGTAATTTCCGGCAATTTTAAACTTATATGCCAGTGTAGCATTGCTCAATCTGATGAAATCTCCTTTCTCCAGATATTTTGTGGAGTAAAGGTTGGCATTAATATCCGTAACTGGTTCAGACAGTGTAAGTGTAGGTATACCATGTGTTGAAGCCTGTGCCGGAGTATTGAAACTCGCCAGTGAAGCATTCATAATCTTGTTGCCACCCTGACCGCGGAAGAAGAAGTTCAGGCTCCATTTTTTGTAGCTGAAATCATTGCCAAATCCAAAGATGTATTTAGGTTGTGCATTTCCTGCATAAGTCTGATCAGTACTTTTTGGAGTCGTAGTAGGCTGTCCGTTAGCACCCATAAAAGTAGATACCCCGTTCACTACACCTAGGTATTTAAGTGTGTAAAATTCTCCCAGTGGATATCCTGCTTCAATGATAGATACCCTGATTCCGCTTTGTCCCGGTCCTTCAGGACCGCCTGTATAAATTTTGGAAATGTTCTCGCCAAGGGAAGTAATCTTGTTTTTATTGAATGAGATATTACCGTAAACGCCCCAGGTAAAATCTTCAGTTTTAACCGGCGTACCGTTCAGACTGATTTCCACACCTTTGTTGCTCATCGAGCCTACATTGGAAACAGTATTATTTACATAATTGTTGATCAGGGAAACAGGTCTCGGATAAATCATATCCGTGGTTTTCTTGTTATATATATCAAATGAACCACCTAATCTTCCTTTCAGCAGGGAGAAATCGATACCCGCATTGGTTGTTGCAGTACTTTCCCATTTCAGGTCAGGATTTGGATTCTGCGAAACACCCACCGCACCAACATAACTGCCTCCGGTATAAAAACTACCTTTTGTATCATACAGCGTTAGAGGAGTATAGGATGAGAAGCCCAGTGCATTTCCTGTTTTACCATAACCCACACGAACTTTAAGGTCGTCAAATATAGTTTGGGATTTCATGAAATCTTCATCAATGATCCTCCATGCTGCAGAACCTGCAGGGAAATATCCCCATTGGTTATTGGTACCAAAAGCATTTGAACCATCACGGCGAAGGGATGCCTGCAGGATATATTTACCCAGGTAGCTGTAATTTACACGTCCGTAAAATGAGATCAGTTTCAGCGTTTCTTCTCTGACTGTACCGAAATCGGCACGGTTTCCGGTCTGGTAACCCAGGCCAAGATTGTTTGACCCGGTTGCGTCGCCAGGGAAATTTTGTGCTACAGACTGAAATCCGTCTCCCGAATTGGTTTCATCATATGAATAACCAACAAGCGCTTTTAAATCGTGTTTGTCACCAAATTTATGGTCATAAGTTAAGTAGTGCTCCATTAATTTCTTAGTGTCCTCATAGGTCGAGCGGATTGCTTTTCCGCCAAGATTGGGCGCTAGTTCGGATACCTGGCTGTAATAAGTGCTGTTATCCGTTTTCCTCGACTGGTAGGCAATATTCAGGTTGTATACAATACCAAAAGGCAACTGCAGTTCTGCCCTTGTGTTCGCCAGTAATAAGTTTACTTTTTGTTTGTAGGTATCATTGCTGATCAGTCCCACAGGATTATAACCCAGTTGCAGGGTTGGATCGTTGTACAGGCTTCCGTTTGCATTGTAAATCTGACGTGTAGGAAGATATTGTACCACAGATTTAAACAATCCCGGATTTTTTCCGTCAGCAGTAGCCAGAGGAATATCGTCTACGATGAGATTAGAGTTCGTTACAGAATTACTCAGGGAAAAATCCAGTTTTAATTTGTCATTTAATGCTTTCTGAGATAAGTTTAAGCGGCCGATAAACCTTTTCAAGTCACTTCCTTTTACTATACCCTGATCGCTCAGGTAATTGACGCTACCGCCAAAAATTGTTTTATCGGTACCGCCCCCGAAAGATAGGTTGTGGTTTTGTGCATAGGCAGCATCACGCTGTACAGCCTTTTGCCAGTCGGTATTGCCACCATTGTCATTCGCAGGAGTAAAAGATAATCCGTTAGCCTGTACATAAGCACGTTGCTGGGCAGCAGTTGCTACTTCAAACTGATTCGCTACTGATTTTACAGAGCCATATGCATCGTAAGTCAGCCTCAACTGGCCCGATCTTCCTTTTTTAGTAGTCACGATAATTACTCCATTGGTGGCTCTTGTACCATAAATCGCAGCCGCAGATGCATCTTTCAATACATCAATTGAAGCGATGTCCGATGGAGCAAGCAATTTAAAATCTGCACCTGGAACACCGTCAATAATATAGAATGGAACAGAAGCATCGCCACCACGAAGTGATGATGGGCCACGGAGTGTAACAGATGGCGTTGAGTTTGGATTACCATCACCAGTAATGTTTAAACCGGCAACTTTACCTTCAAGCAATTCTGCAGGTGTAGAAACCACACCGGCATTAAACTGTTCAGCTTTAACCGTAGTAATAGCACTCGTCAGTTCTTTCTTGGTTGTTGTTCCGTAACCCACCACGACTACGTCGTTCAGCTTATTGCTGACATCGGCCAGGGTTACGTTGATGGTGCTTTGGTCTGCTACCACAACTTCTTTCGCTTCATAACCCACAAAGCGGAATACTAAAGTACTGCCCTTGGCAGCAGCAATGGTGTAAGCTCCGTTCATGTCGGACGTTGTCCCTTTGGTAGTGCCTTTGATAACGATGGTGACAGAAGGGATAGTTACGCCCTGTGAATCTTTTACAACACCCTTTACATTGAGGGTTTGTGCATAAGAATAACTGAAGGAAAAAAGTAATGTTAAGCAGAGGATGCTGCAATACCCTTTAATCCCAGATAGTTTGGGTCTAAGTTTGTTCATACATTTGATTTTAAAGTCTGTTATATTTGGATAACGGAAACCAATTAGCTGGTTTATTTACCAAAACTGTGAATAAAAAGTATATTATTTTGTTTTCTTCGAATTTTATTTACGAAAACGTTTGAGTGGATTGCTATATTGCTGATTGAATGATATCTAAAATTTTGAGTAAATGAAGGAGACGATTACTATTAAGACCCTGGCTAAGGAATTAAACATTTCAATCAGCACTGTTTCCAAGGCTCTTAATGACAGTTATGAAATCAGCATCGAGACCAAACAGAAAGTCTGGGACCTCGCTAAAATGTTAAAGTATAACCGTAACCCATCCGCCAGTAATCTCCGCAGTCATAAAACAAAAACCATAGCAGTGATCATTCCTGAGATCGCGAACAATTTTTTTTCACAGGCTATCAACGGTATTGAAGAGGTTGCCCGGCAGCGTGGTTACCACGTGCTCATCTATCAGACCCACGAAAATACTGAACTGGAGACTGCCTTTACAGAGAGTTTGCTCAGCGGAAGGGTAGATGGTATATTGATCTCCGTTTCCAGTGATAACAATAACCATGATCATTTTGCCACGCTCGTAAAGGAAATACCGACTGTTTTTTTCGACCGCGTTTATGAGGATATTGATGCTGCTAAAATCACTACAGATGATTATGAAAGTGCTTACAATGCTACCAGTTATCTGGTGGAATGCGGATGTAAAAAAATCGCCTACCTGTATGCCCTGAATAACCTTAATGCAGGTAAACAGCGTATGGCTGGATACCGGGATGCGCTGGAGGCAAATCAGCTGGTTTACAGGGATGCCCTTACTGTCAATTATGATAAGGATGCTGAGCTCAACTATCAAAATATAAAACAACTGATGCTGACAGAGCAGCCGGATGCCGTGATCTCATCGATTGAAGATCTTGCTTTGCCCTGTTATTACGTATGCAAGGAATTAGATATCAATATTCCCGGGGATTTAAAGATTATCAGTTTCTCCAACCTGAACACTGCCCCCCTGCTGAATCCATCCTTAACTACCATTACCCAGCCCGCTCTCCAAATGGGAAAGGAAGCTGCGGCCATCCTGTTTAAGATCCTGGATAAAAAACACTTTGAGCCTAATGAGTGGCTCACATTGAAGTCGACACTCATCAAAAGAGATTCTACTTCCTGTCCTTAATTATTTTTAATTTCGCGCCCCAGGGCTTAGATATGGCTAATCGAAACCGTTTTCGTAAATAAAAATGGGCTGTTTATTTTATAATTTATAGTTTAGCCCTCCTTACTATACAGCTGATATGATCTCAAAAATTACTGCGTGTCTGTTTTTAATGATTTTGCTTACTGGTTTAAATCCACTCCAGGCTAAGCCGAAAGAAGATTTTTACATCACTGACTACGGTGCTGTTGGAAACGGAAAAACTGACAATGCCATTGCGATCCAGAAAGCTATTGATGCCTGCTCAAAATCCGGCGGAGGCAAAGTAATTGTGCCGGCAGGCAAGGTTTTTATGGCAGGGCCATTCAACCTAAAATCGAATATTGAGTTTATAGTAGAGGTTAACGCCACTGTTATTGCCAATCCTGATGAACAGGTTTACAGGAAAAGTGCTTTCCGCGAAAATAAAGGGGAGGGTACCATCTGGATAGGAGGGGAAAACCTGATCAATGTTACGATTTGCGGTGCAGGTACCCTGGATGGCAATGGGGTATCTTTTATGGGGGCGGAACTAGAAGATTCTTTTGTGCTAAAGCCTTTCAATGTGATTGATCCGCGTCCTCATCTGCTCACTGTCGTGGGAGGCAGGAATATCCGTATCCGGGATCTGACAATCCGTAATTCCGCATACTGGACGGTACACCTTATTGGCTGTAATGACGTGGCAATAGATAATATCACACTTTTAAATAATCTGAAAGTGAGAAACAGCGATGGCATTGATCTGGACCATAGCAAGAATGTACGGATCAGCAACTGCTATATCGAATCCGGTGACGATTGTATTTGTCTGAAAAACCGCAGGGAATATGAAGAATTCGGCCCCTGCCAGAACATTGTAGTGAGCAATTGTACCATGACATCACGCTCCTGCGCAATAAAAATAGGTTCCGAAAACATGGACAGCATCAGTCATGTACTGATCAACAATTGTATCATCAAAAAAAGCAACAGGGGGATAGGCATCCAGAACCGCGATGAAGGAACGGTATCAGATGTGATCTTCTCCAATATCATTGTAGATTCTCATTTATTTTCTGATGTTTGGTGGGGCAAGGCAGAGCCGATTTATGTGACTGCTTACCCCCGTGCAAAGGGCAATAATAAAGATGCCGGCTGGCGCTTCCCTAAAGGCGAAACTGAAGGCCGGGTAGGCGCAGTTACAAATATTTATTTCAGTAATATCCGGGGTGTAAGTGAGAACGGTGTATATGTCGGGGGCTCTACTGCGGATAAAGTTTCAGGAATTGTGTTTGATCAGGTGGATCTTACTATAGATAAAACGACGGGTATAACCGGAGGAAGCTATGACCGCCGGCCCAGCAATGTGGAGGGCTTGTTAAAAGGTCTTACTTCAGCATTCTATTTTGACCAGGCAAATCACATCACAATCAGGAACAGCGCCGTAGTATGGGGTAATCACCGCCCTGATTATTTTGGCCACGTGGTGGAGAGCCACGGTGTGACAGATTTGAAGATTGTCAACCTCGAAGGGGAATCTGCCTTTCCTGGGAAAATTGAAAAAATAAAAAAGGTGAATTAACATCAATTCACCTTTTCATAGCTTGTGCAGTGCGGCAATCCTTGTTATTTACCTGCCTGCCAGCAACATCAAAGTTTTGACACTACAAAGTTGCCGAAATATGCCATTGCCTCTGCTTCATAACTATAAGGGCCACTAAGAAAAAAGTATTTGAGGGTATGAGCTTTAAACATCCGGGTATCCAATAATTTGACCCTGTTCAAATATATCCTCATATCCTGCCCCTCTATCGACATAGAGATATGAATGGTCGTATTTGCAAAATTACTTAGCGGGAAATCAAGGTTGGTGTTAATTTGAGTGTCGCTGCTGGCATTGTTTACCGCTTCGTTCCAGAAATGCAGCTGCGTTCCTACGATAGCGTTGTCGTTATAGGCATCATTCATATACGCCCGGCCGGAATTATCTCTGGCAAACCCGAAGATTAGTGGTCCCATATCCTTTGCCTCTGTACTTCTGGTCAGAATATCAAACTCCACAGTGAAATTCCCCGGCATCGCAAGGATACTATCTATTCTGTATGTTGTACGCGGAGCCAGTGCCAGCCATTTGCCGGGTACATCCGGAACGGTAACAATACTGCCTCCGCCACTTGTTTTCCACTTTTTGGGCATCCGGCCAGCTTTATCTGAGGCAAAGTTATCAGCAAAGTAGACAGTACTTCCCGGAACAAAGGAGTAGACCTCTTCCAGTTTTGGCATTGGCTTGCCAGACTTTCCATCAGCCGTGCTTTTTGAGCCTTTTTTACCATTTATCACTCCGTCAACTCTTTTGTCCACCTGATCTTCAAGCTTCTGCTGAAGTTTTTTGAATAACTGCGCCTGGGCCTGGCTGATACCTGCTGTAAATATTAAAATAGCTGCTATAATAAATTTGTTCTTCATGTTCTGACTGATAGATGTATATCAATCAAATTTACAGACCCGCTGCTTAGGAAAACAGGCTGAGCCATAACCGTTTTGAATTTGCCTCTATCTGCTTTGAATTTGATACTATCCAGCCTATAAACTATTCAGGTAGTCCATCACTTTAGTCTTTTTCTGTTGGGAAACAGGGATTTGCAGATCTCCTTCCAGAAGGAGCATATTTGTCTTTTTCTTATATCCGGTGATATGTTTTAAGTTTACCAGGTGTGACTGATGTACACGCATGAATCCCGAAGGACTTAGCTGGCTGTCAAATTCTTTAAGTGACTGCGATACCAGGATACTTTGTCCGCCCTTTAGCAGGAATCTGCTGTAACTATTATCTGCTTCAACGGTGAGGATATCTCCGATGGGAATGATAAATATCTCGTCCAGCGTCTTTAGCACAATTTTCTTTTGGTCCTGATGGGTATAGTTATGGATAAAGGTTTCCAGTTGCTGCTGATAGTTCTTGTCATTTAAGCTTTTTAATGCCTTGTCTGCTGCCGCTGTCAGTTCTTGAGGCAAATAAGGTTTCAACAGAAAATCCATCGCACTGAATTTAAATGCCTGTAAAGCATAAGCAGCAAAAGCAGTGGTGAAAATTACTCTGAACTGATCTTTTTTCTCTTTCTGCAGTTCCATCAGCCATTCAAAAGAAATGCCATCAGGGAGGTTGATGTCCAGGATCAGTAATTCGGGTTTATGTTTTGAATAGGAGAGGTTGGCCTCTGTGATATTGGTACAGGAGTAGATGGCCAATTGAGGGAAATGCTGCTCTAAAGTTTCTTCCATTATAGCCAGCCATTGCTGGTCATCTTCAAGCAGCAGACATGAAATATTTGAGAAGGCGATTGGATTGTTCATTTGTTAGATTGCTAATTGCAGGTGTATTGCTGTGCCCGGATAGTTCACATCCTGCTGATTGCTTACGGTTAACTTGATATAACTTTTGTTTTCCCGGTTAAACTCCTGTATTCGCTGGCTCAGGATATCCATACCCATAGAACGGTGCATCTTGTTGTTTGTCTGGCTTGCTGCTATATTTGTTCCCTGTCCATTATCTATTATACAAATATGCAGGCCATCTGTTTCCTGACTGATGTCGATTTTTATTTTACCCTCTTTTTGTTCCCTGATGCCATGTATTACTGCATTTTCTACAAAGGGCTGCAGGAGCATCACTGGTATCTCTATATTTTCAGTTTCAATGGCCGGGCTAACGTTGATCTGGTAAGAGAAAGCCGGACTATGGTTGAGGCTTTGAAGGCGAAGGTAGTTGTCAAGTATTTCAATCTCTTCATCCAGCGGAATAAGGTCTTTGTCGGAGTTTTCCAGTGTCAGCCTGATCAGCTTGCTGAAACTGTTTAAATACTGCATCGATTGTTCCTGGTCTTTCAAATAAATAAAGCGCTGAACGCTTTGCAATGCGTTAAAGATGAAATGAGGGTTCAGCTGCAGCAGCAATAACTGTCGTTTGATCTGTGATTTTTCTAAGGCTGCCTTTATTTTGTAATTCTTAAAGCGCATGTAGATTAAAACGGAAACCAACAGTGTAATCAGGATAACTGCGACAATCAGAAACAACTGTTGTCTGAGCTGTTTTTTCTGCAGAATATTCTGTTTTTCCAGGTTATTTATACGGTTCTGCTTCTTTAACGATTCGTAAGCTGCTGTGATCTCAGCGACTTTCTGTTCATAGTTCAGCTTTGAAATAGCATCTTTCACACTATTATACTGCTCCAGGTACTTTAAGGATTCCGGCAGCTTACCCAAAGATTTGTGCGCCTGATATAAGTTGTAATAGAGTTGTTTCTTCTCCTGTGGATTAGCGGTATTAAGCGCGGCGGTATAACAGCTTATTCCTTCTTTAAACTGCCCGGTCTGAACGAGTGCATATCCCAGATTATTCAGGGTAATGACCGATAGCGGTTGTTGTAACTTGTTGCGTAAAGCCAGGCTGTTCCGGGCATTGATAATGGCATTGTTCCAGTCCTTTTCTTCAATAAAATAATTGCTCAGGTTGGTACGCAGGATCGCTTCCAGCGGCAGGTTATTTAGTTTTACTGCCAGGCTAATTCCCTGATTAAATGTGTTGAAAGCGATTTTTTTTTCTCTCAGCTCTGCATATACACCTGCCAGATTGGTCAGTGTTTTCAATCTCTCTACATTTTCATGCTTATTTGAGGACAGTGCTTTCAGATAATATACTCGTGCCTTTGGCAGTTCTTTCAGCATGGAATACAATGTTCCAATATTGGTGTACAACTTGCTCAGCTCTATTGTATCTTTATTGACCTCATAGAGGTTAAGGCTCAGGAAGTAATTTTCCAGCGCTTTATCAGGGTTTCGCTGCATAAGGAAGATGTTCCCCATCAAAGCATATGCTTTGGCCATATTTTTTTTTTGCCGAGCAGCCTTTGCTTTTGCCAGAATCGCCCTCACCCGGACTGTTGCCTGGTCAAATTGTTTTAACCTGATCAGGGAATCGGCAGGGGCAAAAATATCAGTGCCTGTTGGAGCATTTTTCGATTGGGCATCAGCCCCTATACTGCTAAGTAAAACTATGGCGATAAAAAAAGCTCTCAAGGGCGTTGGGTTTTCATTATTTAACCCAAACCTAATGTAAAATGAGATGCTATCAAAATAAGAAATCTATTGTTAGTTCTGTTTTTGTTTAAGGAATAAGATGTTCTGGTCAATATTTAACAAAATAGGTGATGTTTTGAGGCGGAAGGGGTTTTTGCTTTGTTTCCCGAAAAATTTATTCTGTTTGAATTTTGTAATTAATGCTTCGATTATTGCAATCTGCCAGCTGCGGATCCCCGCTATATTTGTATCATCAAATAAAAACAATTAGCTATGAAAACATTATTCAACCAGCATCAAAACCATTATCCCTTCTACACTTGCAACAAAACGGCCGAAAAACGCAGTGATACTGATCAGCGTAATGAAGAAATCATCACTGAGCATATCAAAGCTATAGCTAAGGCAAGTCAGCAGCCTCAAGCCGAAGATCTGACCGATTTAATGAACTATTATTTATCAGTTGCCGGTTAAATGAAGAAAATGTACCTGCATAAAAGATCCTCAGATGGAAAACATCCGGATTATGGGTTCGTTATTTATATTTCCCTGGTACTGATCTTTACAGGCCGTTTATTGCTGGAGTTTTTCAACAATATTTGATAGTCGTAACCCGGGTCTTATAAATACGGTTTCAATATACCGGACCATAACACATATCCATTGCCATTGAGATGGATTAAATCACCACAATCATAAATCGGTTTTAAACTTCCGGAAGAATTGAACTTGTCGTAAAGATCTATATACGTTAAGCCATTGTCGCGGCTGATCTGTTTGATCGCCCTGTTGTACCGGATGACGGTATCAGGATTGGCGAACTTACTCGGCAAAATGCTCTCCACATATATTTTTGTCTCAGGTCTATCCTCCAGTATCCTCCTGACAATCCGTTTGTAGTTTGGTATAGCTTTGATAAGATCGTTTCGCTGAAAAATATCATTAATACCAATCTGAAGAAATATTTTAGCCGGATGGCCTTTCGTGATATCACTCAGCCTGAGTAAAACTCCCTCGGTTACATCTCCGTCGATGCCCCTGTTTTTAATATTTGTTTTGTTGAAAAACTCAGCAACATCAAACTTCTGCGTATGGCAGTCGCCTATGAACACAATATCATTTTTATTGATCGGAAGCACTTTGTAAATAGTCTGCCTGTTGTAGAGATATGTGACATGCTCTGAAGCAATTCTTTTTTTATAGGTGATGTAATAATCTTTTGATAGTTTATAAATGTAGGCAATATTCAGCAGGACTGAGATTGCTATAAACAATTTCAATTTGAGTGATAATCCGGGTTGCATGAGAGCGCGTATCTAAGAAAAGTGTTAAACTAAATTCAGTGATAAACAAAGTGCCTTTAAATATCATCTAAAGGCACTTGTAAGCATATGTGTCCCCGAAGGGATTCGAACCCCCATCGTTGGTACCGGAAACCAAAATTCTATCCATTGAACTACGGAGACAGTTTGGCGAAGATAGGAAAATATGTATTGATTTTATTGATTTTTCTGAAATAGCAAAAGCTGACGCCGTATTACTGGTGCTTCCCTAAATTCCCGGTCATGGACAGGATCTCAAAAGTATAACTGAGCTGTGTTTTGTTTTTCTGATAAGTCTGAAGCGCATCCCAGAGGCTGTTGAACTTACTCTCCTTAAGGTTATTCTTTACATCCCTGCAAAAGGCAACCACTCCATGATCTTTCCATTCATTGCTGCTGCTGGAAAGTTCGATATACGGATGCGCTTCTCCTTTTGAAAGCAGGGAGATTTTAAAGCTGTCCAGGATATCCGTCAGTAACCTGAAGGGGGTTTCACTGTCGCGGTAAAGGTCCGGGAAAAGGTCATCCAGATGGATTGCCTCGATCTTTTCTTCGAGTACCGTGACCTGATTTAGGAATGCAACCCTGATCCTGTCTGCAGTTTCATCAGGAACAGATAATTCTACCTGCAGTAATTTTACTGCCTGAAGCGCTTTTGCCATCGACTTTCTTGACTCTTCATTGTCTGTCTTGAGATACAGCTTGTGCGCAGATTGAAAATGCTCGATAGCTTGCAGGCTTGTCATCAGTAAAGATGGAGCATTAAAATAATTTTTGATTGAAGGTTTCATAAATCATCTTTTGCTGGCAGTAATGAGCTCGTAACTAAAACTGCAATGTTACCACTTATGTAAAAATAGTAATTTTGTTGAAAGTCAGGAATCTTTTGCGAATTAATTTTATGAAATACAGCTACTTGCCGCTCAACTAATCTCATTTGACACTTTGCTGCAGTCGCCCTAATCTGGTTTTTATTTTTTTTGTGAGATAATAATACATAATCATTTCATGCAGGCGCTGATCCGTGCTAAAAAGCCTGTTTGTGTGCATATGAAAAAGATCAAATAACATTTTTTCCTTTTCTGTATGATTGCATTTCTCCAGGACAATCAAAAAATACCTGCATGTATCTGCGATCTTTTTCTGATTTGTCTTTGTCAGGCAGCTGTTCTCTGTGTCTGCCAGAAAAGTTTTATATCCCAGGTTGATTTTTCTGGAACCTTCAGAAGGAATAACCATTTCAGCAGCAAACTGGGCCGCGGTCCTTTCCGCATAATTCAGCTGCTGCTGCGTACTGAATGCAGCTAAATACATTACCTGTTCTAACAGAACTATCGATTGATAATAGTAATGGTTGATTATGCCTGCTTTGCTGATAAGGTATAAGATCAGGTTACTGTTTTTATTGAAGCATTTTTCCACGAGTTCCATTCTTTCCGGTCCGTACCGTTCTGTTTCCCTGTGGTAAGTTCTCAGCTGGAGGTCCGTGATAATTCCTGATTTGAAATGAGGTGCCAGCAGATGAGATAGTCTGGAAACAAGTTCCGCAATATCCTCATTGCGTGCAGGTTTGAGTCTTAACCTGATATGATAATAGGGCTCACCGTAGCGGATAAAGAACCAGCTTTTCAGTTTTTTTTTAAGGGGACGCAGGTAATCCCCGGCAATGAGCATCAATAATGCATCACTATTTGAAGGATGGCAGTAGATCTCAAAATAAAGCCATTCTTCACCAGGAAGAAACGCACTTTTGATATTCGGCAGATGTTCTTTCTGATGAATTGTACAGGGGAAATAGATCTGCTGATGGTGCTGTATACTGACGATAAATTCAGATAGGTAAGGCTGTTGCCTGTCATCTTTGATCAGGGCTGCATCAGTGATAAATGTCTCTTCAATATAGAGGGCCTTTCTGTTTTTACAAAAAAGCAGAAAGCAGGTCATGTCTTCCTTTATGCCCGGATCAAAAATCAATGTCTGATCGGAGAAACCACATTTAAAAGGCTTGTTGAGGTCAATTTCCTTTAACCATTGAAGTAGGGCAGCAAAAGTTTGTTCCCTGTCTTTTCCGCTGCAGATATGATCCGGTATCAGCCATTTTTCGGGGGATAAAACTGCATGTTTATACTGTAACCTTTGATAATGTGCAAGGCCCGGAAACATGGCTGTCAGATTTACATTCAGATCAGAACGCAGGTGCTGATGCTGGAGATCCGACAGGAACCTGTAGACTGAAAGATCTGAGCGTGTGTAATTGTAGGCCGAAGCCAGCTTCGGAACAATGCGCTTATTATACTTTGCAGAATGAAGGACCAGTTCATCATGCACAACGCTCAGCAATATGTCATCCAGATCGATGATCTGACCACTTTCTGACCAGCTTAAAATGGGTACTTCAGCGGCATAAATACCTTTGCGGCGATTGATATTATCAGCATTCTTCTCCAGCTGATAAGCAATATCAAAAAATAACACATCTGGATTTGCCTCCGCTTCCAGCTGCGCGAACCTGTTGCATGCTAAAGTAATCTCATCATTCGCCATCGAAAACCTGCCCAATAAGGAATTTGCTGTACATCCGCCGAGCTGTCTGATGATCAGGTTTTCGCTGCTGTACTCGATTACCGCACTCAGCGTATTGGGGATCTGGGCCTGATCAGCATGGCCCAAATCTTTCAACTCTTCCAATTGTATCGTTTTCTGCAGCAGCATTTCATTTAGCAGAAACTGATGCAGTGGGGTATAATTGATGTTATTTACGGTTGATTGCGCTTGCTGCCTGTATATTTTAAGATCGTGTATCAAATCGTCCTCTTCCTTGTTTTGTGTAAGCGACCTGTAGCCAATACCTATTTCAGGGTCCATTGCAACCATCAGGGGAACTTTTTTCTGATCAAACCTTTTACTGAATTTCGCTTTAAAATCACTCAGTGACTTGTTTTCCTCAAGGGGTAGGTGTTGATTTAAAAAGTTGATCATTTCCGGAATGATCTGCAGGTTTTTTTGAGACAGATGACCGGAAGATCTCTTTCTTTCAGCAATAATATAATCATTCTTCTTTTCTTCAAATGTATAACCGAGCCTGACAAAATAATCTGTGCCTGTGATATTTGGCTGGAAATCTGTCAGCAGTAACTGGGTACCTATCAGCTGTTCAATAAAGTAACTGCTGAGTGCATGACCTATACGCTGGTCTTTGCGCAAAAAATTACGGACTTCTGCAAGTGTGCGCTGCCTTCGGCAAAATTTAAGTGTCTCCGCTATAGTTGTGGAAATAGCTATTGCCGAAAGCTCAAACATACCCTTTTCAATATTTACATAGCGTAATTCCTGACCGCACAGATATCCTGAGGTATTGGTCCTGACGAATGCTGCGTGCTTACTTAGGTATTTAGGATCGAAGTTGACACGTTCCTTTTCCTGCCAGTTGGGAAAGCGGTGCACAATTGTTTGTTGAGAAAGGCTGATATGATCTGACTGAGCTTCCCTGAGCAGTGGCACAATGGAAAAGGCTGCAAAATTGCCGTAGGGTGTAGCTCTGAACTTTGCCCGGTTGAAATATTTCCATACCGTAAACCTGATCTTCGGATCTGCGGCAGTCAGATCGGCATATTCATAATCTTTGATCAGCTCAAAAAAGTCAGGTGAAGATTCATGAATATACTCTTTTAATTTATCCCATACATTGCCGGGCTGTTCAAGGATTGAAAATACTGGTGTGCGGCAAATGCTAAATGCCGAGAGGGTTAACTTCATTTTCCAGAATCAATTTTAATGTTAATATATTAATACTAAAGATATGAATTAGGAAGATGAGTTTAATTATTTTGTATTTTAATTTTTATGTATACTTTGAATAAATTATCTGTCATACCATGGATAAATTCATACTGATTTTTATAGGTTTGATCGAGCCTCATTCTGATGTTCAAAAGTCCTTTATTGTTGATTACGGCATTGCTATTTCGATTTGGCAGATTGCTTGTGTGTAAAATAATATGGTCACTTGCAGACTTTACACAGATTTCTGCAGGACAGGATTCATCTGAAAGATTTCCATGTTTAAAAATATTTTCTACCAGGGTGAGCAGCACAATAGGGATAATGTTTACCTGATTGTCTTCCAGTTCAGTGGAGTACCTGACGTTCAGTTTGTGGTTGAACCGAAGTTGGTTGAGCTCGATTATGTTTTCTACCTGCTCCAGTTCTTTCGTTAGCTTAATGGTTGGTGTATTGCTGTCGAGCGCAAAGCTCATGATGCCGGATAATCTCATTACCGCCTGATCTGCCTCCTGCGGATTTTTTTTTGCGGCATATTTGATAAAGCTTAAGGTATTGAAGAGCAGATGCGGATTGATCTGAGCCCTCAGGAAATCTTGTTCAGCGCGGAGTACATCGTTTTTTAGTTTTTCATTTTCTATGTCTTGTTGGAACATTTTCTTTTTTCTCTGAAAATAGCGTAGAAGAAAATAATAGCCGGTTGCAAAAGAAATAAAATAGATAGCTCTCCATAGAGTAACAGACATATACAATCGCGTAAAAAATGAAGTTTGATATTGTTGGTACCCCGTTTTCTTTAAAATAACTGTGATTATATAAGTTAAAAGGAAATAGGATAACAATTCAAGTAGAGTTGATAGTATGATGTATAATATGGTAAAAATACTATTGGTAAAAGCTTTTTTTAATACAACCGTCGAATGGAAATAAAAAAGGGAAATATTTAGAATATAGAATAATACATAAATAGTAAATGGACGGAAACCATTGATCATGGTTGTCATCGACATTTCATACAAAATAAAAATAATCCAGCACAAAATATGTATACCATAGGCTTCTCTTATGTTTGATAATGAGTTCTTTAACCGTATTTCGTATAATAAATCAGGCATGTGATATAATAAATTACAAGAAAAATTATTTCTTAAATAACATTGGGTTCATTAATTAAAAAACAGAGTTATGAACCTAGGTAAAAGAAATTTCAAAGTAGCAAAAAAAACATTGTTTGTTTTTAAAGGTCAGTCACCTTTTAATAACATCATTATCAGTTCTGATCCCGGAACTTCCTTTTCAATCACTACCCCAGGTACAATGGTTCCAAAGCATCACCATTAACAAAAAGAACTAAGGCTTCAAAGTGTGTTTCCTGAGAAATTCCAGGAACACACTGTTGTACTTTTCACCAATCTGATGACTCATACCATCAGCCATTCTTGCAATATTCCCGTCTACACGGTCAAGGTAATTCAGGGATATAATAATCGACTTATTGATTCTGAAAAACTCATCCATTAACTGTAGTTTATTCCCCATGGCTTTCAGCCCGATATAAGTGATTTCATGTCCGGTTGTGGTATTGATCGTGGTATAATTCAGCATGGCCTCAATAAAAACGATGTTGCTGTATTTGATTTTAATATAACTGCTTTTT
>Ga0308163_10000438_pt1 | contig 75927 bp, 74 predicted proteins | sample PhyTR1_FD_201037 | JGI IMG/M metagenome (GOLD analysis project Ga0308163, IMG submission 201037) | Phyllosphere microbial communities from UC Gill Tract Community Farm, Albany, California, United States - DLSLT.R1 | ecosystem: Host-associated > Plants > Phyllosphere > Unclassified | place: USA...
GATCGGCAGTCCGTGGCAGTCCCAGCCCGGTACATAGAGTGCGTCCATGCCCTTGAGCTGGCGCGCCTTGACGATCATGTCTTTCAGGATCTTGTTGACCGCATGGCCCATGTGGATCTGGCCGTTGGCATACGGCGGGCCGTCGTGCAGCACGAAGCGGGGAGCGCCGCAGCGGGCGTCGCGCAGCTTCTTGTAGATGCCCTTGGATTCCCAGTCGGCCACCCAGCCCGGCTCGCGCTTGGGCAGGTCGCCGCGCATCGGGAAGGGCGTGTCCGGCAGGTTGAGCGTGGCGCGGTAATCGGTGGGGGGGGTGGAAGCGGAGGTGTCGGACATGTGCAAATCAGGTCGGGATCAGGTGGGTGCGGCTGGCTCGGCCCGGAATGGCCGCTGTCGGGCGGCTTTTTTGTTGTGGAGTGCGGCGGAGGCCCCAGCCTGAAACCGGAGAAACGGGGCGTCCGCGCGGTGCCGGATGCGGCACGCCTGGGCTGACGTCAAATTCGGTCGCGGGTGGTCTGGCGGTGGGTCAGGCCGTGGGTGCGCTCATGGTCGCTTTTTTGCTGCGCGGCGAAGAACGCCCGAGCGTCTTCGCGGTCGCGCGCGATACCGGCGGTCAGGGCGTCGAGGCTGGTGTAGCGCAGCTCGTCGTGCAGTTTGTGCAGCAGTTCCACGCGCACGATTTTACCGTAGGCCCCCTCGGTCTCCAGGCAGGCCGGCCAGTCGAGGCAATGCGTCTCCAGCAAGACCCGTCCGCCGTTGACGTCCGATGGGTCGAGGGAAGGGCGCACGCCCAGGTTGGCGACGCCTTCCAGTGCCCGGTCGCCCAGGCCGAAGACCCGCACCGCGAAAATGCCGGCAGCAGCGGGTTTCCAGTGCGCGAAACGCAGGTTGAGCGTACGAAAACCGTCGCCGGCACCGGCTGCGCTGGCGCCGAGCTCCCGGCCCAGCTTGCGCCCGTGCACCACGTGGCCGCTGAGGCTGTACGGACGGCCGAGCAGCCGGGCCGCCTGCTCCATGTCGCCGGCTGCCAGTGCTTCGCGCACCGCCGAACTGGACACCCGCATGCCGTGCACCTCGTAGCTGTTCATGCGGGCGACTTCGAAACCGGCGTTCCCCGAGGCAGCGTCGAGCAGTGCGTAGTCTCCCGCGCGCCGGCTGCCGAAGCGGAAGTCGTCGCCGACCAGAACATAGCGGGCGCCAAGGCCGTGCACCAATACGTCGTCGATGAATTGCTGCGGCGTCCGGCTGGCCAGCACGGCGTCGAACGGCAGCACCACGGCCTGGTCGATGCCGCAGCGCGCCAGTTCGGTGAGTTTGTCGCGCAGGGTGGCGATGCGCGCGGGCGCCAGGCTGGCCTTGCCTGCCCGGTCTGCGAAGTAGTCGCGCGGATGGGGCTCGAAGGTGAGAACGCAACTGGGCACGCCGCGGTGCTCGGCTTCGTTGCGCAGCAGGGCCAGCATGGCCTGGTGGCCCCGGTGGACGCCATCGAAATTGCCGATGGTCACCGCGCTGGCAGGGGCGACGCCCCGATGATGGAAACCGCGAAAGACCTTCATGAATGCGTTATTGGTTGTTGACACGGGGTCGAAGCGGCCCCTCGGGCCAAGTCGGGGCTAGACCTGAATTCGTCACGATACCTGTATATTGTCAGGCAGCGTATGCAGCGGCCTGGCGAGCCCCGCATCCATCCGATCATCCGCGTGGTTTGCCGGCGTCAGATCCTTCTCGAGGCCGGCCTCTAGAGGAGCTGTGTCGTGAAGGTACTCAAGCTATCGGCCCAGGGACTGCCCCAGTCCTGGATCAGCCTCGAACAGGCGGTGATCCACTACGCGGCCGGTGAAGTTCGCTGGGAATCGGGTGCCGATATCGCGGTGTTCCGGGGCGGCACCAACGCCATCACCGGCAAGCAGTCGTCGATCACCATCAACAGCATCATCGGCACGCGCGGGGTTCCCCGCATCAATCCCTTCGACCTGCGACCGGGTCTTACCAACAGCAAGCTGTTCGTCCGCGATCGCAATATCTGCGCGTACTGCGGCACTTGCTGCGACGAGGCCGAGTTGACCCGCGAGCACATCGTCCCCTTCGCCCAGAACGGGCCGGACGTGTGGATGAACGTGGTCACCGCCTGTCGCGCCTGCAACCACCGCAAGAGCAGCCGCACGCCCGAGCAGGCAGGCATGCCCTTGCTGTACGCGCCGTACGTTCCCAGCCTGTGGGAAGACTTCATCCTGCGCAACCGCCGCATCCTGGCAGACCAGATGCAGTTCCTGATGGCGCATGTGCCGCGTTCCTCGCGGCTGGCACTGGAGCGACTGCAGTAGCGTCAGGCAGCGCGCAGGGCGGCGAGTTCGGCCTGCAGCGCCGCGACCGCGTCTTCGAGGGCGGCTACCCGCGCCGCCAGTCCGCCGGACGATGCTCCCGGTTCGACCGGTGACGCCGACGCGTAGTCGTCCGCGTCGACCGGCCCGCACATCAGGTGCACCCAACGCGATTCACGCGCGCCGGGCTGGCGCGGCAGCAATTGCACCAGCGGCCCGCCTTTTTCATCGGAACGCGAGGCCAGTTCGTCCAGAAACGCGTCGACCGACGAGATGTCGGCGAACCGATGCCAGCGCTCGGTGTGGATGCGCAACTCGCCCGCCGTCTGCGGCCCGCGAAGCATCAGCAGGCCCAGGATGGCGGCCGCAGCGCCGGGAATGCCGATGCCGCGTTCGGCGTTGTGCTCCCAGCGGGTAGCGCGTCCGCCGCTGGTGTCGAACGCCAGCGTGAGGCCGCGCAACTCGTCGAGCGCCTGCTGCGCCTCGCCGTCGGTGACCTGCATCACCGGATCGCGGCTCGATTTCTGATTGCAGCCGGAAACCACGCTGTTGAGGGTGAGCGGATAGCTGTCCGGCACGGTACGGGCTTTTTCCATGAGCGTGCCGAGCACGCGGGCTTCGATGGGGGTCAGGGGGCGCAGGGGCATGGCGAATCAATCCGTTCGGCGAAAGGCGGGGAGGTCGGACCGCGATAATGCCGCCCGATGAAAAACGTGGTGATTCTGATCTCTGGCACGGGTACCAACATGCAGGCCATCGTGGAGGCCGCCGACCGGGAGGACTGGCGCGGCCGGCTGGGTGCGCGCGTGGCCGCGGTGGTCAGCAACAAGGCCGCCGCCCCGGGGCTGGCCTGGGCCGCCGAACGGGGCATTTCGGTCGAGGCGCTGGATCACCGGGCTTTCGACAGCCGCGACGCATTCGACGCGGCCTTGGCCGAAGTCATCGACCGCCATGATCCCGGCCTTCTGGTGCTGGCGGGTTTCATGCGCATCCTGGGCAGCGCCTTCGTGGCGCGTTACGCCGGACGCATGGTCAATATCCACCCATCGCTGCTGCCGGCTTTTACCGGTCTCGACACGCACCAGCGCGCCATCGACGCCGGTTGCCGGGTGGCAGGCGCCACGGTGCACCGCGTGACCGCGGATCTGGACCTGGGCCCCATCCTCGGCCAGGCAGCGGTGCCGGTATTGCCCGGCGACACGGCCCTCACGCTGGCGCAGCGGGTGCTGGCGCAGGAGCACCGTCTCTACCCACGGGTGGTGGCCGAATTGCTGGCGGGGCCGCAAACCGTCTAGGCGACGACGTTGACCGCTCCGTCGCTGCCGGTCGATTTGCTGGCGCCGACCTGCTGATACTGGCGCACCAGCTGCTGCCCGACCTGCGGAGCGATGGAGCCGGAATCGACGGCCGCAGCGGCGGCGATGCGACCGGACTCCGGCACTCCGGTGCCGTCCCGGGCGATATCCGGAGCGGTGGCGTATCGCGACGATGTCTGCAGGCTCGACTGGATGCTCTGCTGGCTCAGCAGGAACGCCGCCTCGCTGGACGCGATGCTGCTGGCGGTGCGCGCGGTGCTGGCGGTGGTGGCGTCGACGAATGCACCGACCGCACTGGCCGCACCCATCTCAGGCGCCGTGGTACGCCGGCTCAGGATCTGGTCGCGCGTGGCGCCGGTGTCCTGGGTGGAGCCCGTCTCGAACAGCGCGGGAGGCGCCGGCAGACGGCCGGCTGCCTGGACGCTCGCACCGCGCCCGTTGGAAAACTGCGATTGGTTGAGCCGGGTCGTGCTGTTGTTGTCCAGCCGCACCAGGGAACGCGTCGTGTCGTCGGCGTTGTAGTTGGTGCTTTCCGAAGTGCCCGTGCCCTTGCGCGCCCGGACCTCCGGCTGGTTCAGGCTCTGCTGAAAACGGACGGAATCGGCCTTTGCACCGGGCGTGTCGACCGTCGCCGGTTCTGTGCGGCTGAACGGCCGGAGGACGATGCCGGTGCTCGTGTTGATCGACGTCATGGACGAGGCTCCTGCGGGTACCGAGTTTTCGGCAGTTGGCTTGGGAGGAGTGTGATGGAAGTCACTACCTTTTGATACAAAAACTTGTCACCGCTGCGGATACGCAGATGCATCGTCGTTTCTTCGCGCCATTGGTGTCTGGTGCGTCTTTGCCGGTGCGCCGACAATCGCCGCATGATTTCACGCCCACAAATCCTGGTCGTCGACGATGACCAGGGAATCACATCGCTGCTCAGCGACTACCTGGATCAGTTCGGCTTCGCCGTCCATATCGCCCACGACGGCAGCACCATGCGCGAACAGCTCTCGCGCCAGGCGATGGATCTCGTGGTGCTCGACATCATGCTTCCCGGAAGCGACGGCCTGACCCTGGCCCGCGAGATGCGCCAGCACTCCCGCGTGCCGATCATCATGCTCAGCGCCCGTACCGGAACCCACGACCGCGTGGTCGGGCTGGAGCTGGGCGCGGACGACTACATGGGCAAGCCTTTCGAGCCGCGCGAGCTGGTCGCCCGCATCAACACGGTGTTGCGACGCAGCCCGGCCGGCCCGGCGCAAGGGGGCGGCGCGGAAGAGGGCCTGGTGCATTTCGACGGCTGGCAGCTGCGGCGCGACGAGCGCCGCCTGACCTCGCCGGACGGCCTGGTGGTTCCCCTGTCCAATGCCGAGTACCGCCTGCTGACCACCTTCCTGTCGATGCCGCGCCGCATCTTCAGCCGGGACCAGCTGATGGAGCGCGCGCGCGGCCGCACCATGGAGACCTTCGAGCGCAGCATCGACCTGCTGGTGTCCCGCCTGCGCCAGAAGCTCAACGACGATCCGCGTTCGCCGTCGATGATTCGTACCGTGCGCGGCGCTGGCTACGTTTTCGACGTGCGCTCGGTGATGCCGAGCATCGGCATGCACTGACGCGCCGGCGCCGGTCGTCGTCGATATGAAGATGCGGCTTTTTCGAGCCAGTCCCCGTTGGGCGGCGCTGGCGTCCCGGGCACTTCCGAAAAGCCTTTTCGGGCGCCTCGCCTTATTGCTTTCCGTGGTGGTGCTGGCCAGCCATGTGCTGGTGCTGACGCTGCTGTTCGAATTGCATTTCCGCCCCGGTTTCGGCCCGCTGCCGCTCGTGTTCGGCCATGTGACCCTGTCGGAGTTGCCGACCGACGGCCGGCCCGGCGATCCGATCGACGCAGAACTGCTCCTCGATCTCGGCGTGCGCCTGGCCGGCCTGCTGTTCGCCGCCTGGATCGGGGCGCGCTGGTTGTCCGAACCGGTGCGGCGCCTCGCAGATGCCGCACGCGCGCTGGGCAGCGATATCCGCCAGCCTCCCCTGGCCGAAGCCGGCACGACCGAATGCCGCGAGGCGACACGGGTCTTCAACGGCATGCAGGCGCGTATCCAGCGACAGATCGCTGACCGCGACCGCTTCGTGGCGGCGGTATCGCACGACCTGCGCACCCCGCTCACCCGGCTGCGCCTGCGAGCCGAATCGCTGGCCGACGCGGACGACCGCGGCGCTTTCCGGCGCGATATCGTCGAAATGGACGCCATGATCCGGGACACCCTGGACTACCTGCTCGGCGTGGCGCAGGCCGAGCCTCGGGTACGGCTGGACATCGATGCGTTGATCCGGACCATGGCCGACGACCATGCCGATGCCGGCCTGCCAGGGGAAATTTCCGTTTTCGGCTCGGCCGCACCCATTTTTGGCCAGCCGGGCGCGTTGCGCCGCTGTATCGGCAATTTGCTCGAAAACGCCCTGCGCTACGGCGGTAATGCCGAGATCAGGCTGATGGATGCGCCCGATGCGCTGACGGTGCGCATCGCCGACCGGGGGCCGGGATTGCCGCCAGAAGAGCTCGACCGGGTCACCGACGCGTTTTACCGGGTCGAGGCATCGCGCAACCGGCATTCCGGTGGCGTCGGATTGGGTTTGTCGATCGCCCGCGAAATTATCGAGCGCCATGGTGGCCGTCTGAGCCTGAGCAACCGGGAGGGCGGGGGGCTGGCGGTCGATCTGTGGTTTTCTCGCACGGTCGGTGCTGAAATCTGAGTCGGGCCGGCCGGATGGGACAATCGGGCCATGCATCCCAACGCCCTTCTGGAAGCCTGCGCCGATCTTGTCGGCCGCGTCCTCGTATTCGACCATCCCGCAGACGCCGTGGTCTCGCGGTTTTTCCGTGAAAACCGCGCGCTCGGTCCACGCGAGCGTGCAACGCTCGCCGAGACCACGTACAACGTCTTGCGCCGCAAGCTGCTGTATGAAAACCTGGCCCGTTCGGGCAGTGGCCCGAAAGGCCGCCGCCTGGCGATCCTGGGCTTTCACGGCCCGCGTGAGTTTCTGCGCAGCGCGCTGAACGACAACGAACGCAACTGGCTCGATCAGTGCGATGCGGTCAAGCCGTCCGAAATGATGGAGCCGCACCGACACAATCTGCCTGAGTGGCTCGCCACGCCGCTCAAGGCGCAGGTGGGCGCCACCCAGTTCTGGGCGCTCGCGGACAGCCTGCAGCAGTCCGCACCGCTCGATTTGCGCGTCAACACGCTGCAGGCCAAGCGCGCCGACATGCAGGCCGAGCTTCGCAAGGCCGGCGTCAAGGCCGAGACCACCCCGTATTCGCCCTGGGCGCTGCGTATCGACGGCAAACCCGCGCTGACCAAGCTCGATGCCTTCACCCGTGGTGCCATCGAGGTGCAGGACGAAGGCTCGCAGCTGCTGGCGCTGCTGCTCGACGCCCACCGCGGCGAGATGGTGGTCGACTTCTGCGCCGGCGCCGGCGGCAAGACGCTGGCCATCGGCGCCACCATGCGCAATACCGGCAGGCTGTACGCATTCGACGTTTCCGGCCATCGGCTGGATGCGCTCAAGCCGCGGCTGGCACGCAGCGGGCTGTCGAACGTGCATCCGGCGGCCATCGCCCACGAGCGTGATGAACGGGTAAAACGGCTGTCCGGCAAGATCGACCGGGTGCTGGTCGATGCACCGTGTTCCGGCCTGGGCACCACCCGGCGCAATCCGGACCTGAAGTGGCGCCAGTCGCCGGAGGGCATTCAGGAGCTGAGTGCCAAGCAGACGGCGATCCTGGCCAGCGCGGCTCGGCTGGTGAAGCCGGGCGGTCGTCTGGTGTACGCCACCTGCAGCATCCTGCCGGAAGAAAACGAGGCTATCGCCAGCGCCTTCAGTGCCGCACATGCCGATTTCACGCTGCTCCCCGCAGCCGAATTGCTGACGCAACTGAAAGTGGCAGACGCTGAAAAGCTGTGCAGCGGCGGGGAGGGCGGACGGGATTACCTGCGGCTGTGGCCTCATGTCCATCACACAGATGGGTTTTTCGCCGCCGTTTGGACACGCAAACCGTGATATCGGTCCGCAAGTAAAGACCTGCAAACCCCCGGTCATGCGAACTTAAAGCAAGTGGCAAGCTCTAAAATTGTCGTTGCTGAAAATTTCGGCACCCCGGGCTCCCACCCACTAATCGGCGTTGAACTCGCCGCGAGGCCTTCAAACTATGCTTCTTCCCGACTCGGCTGTTTTCAGCGCCACCATCGATTGGCTCAGCAATGGCTTGCTGAACTGGTCCTGGTGGGAGATCGTCCTGTACACCCTGTTGACCACGCACATCACCATCGTGGCGGTCACCGTGTTCCTGCACCGCACGCAAGCCCACCGCGCGCTGGACCTGCACAAGATTCCTTCTCATTTCTTCCGTTTCTGGCTGTGGCTGGGTACCGGCATGGTCACTCGTGAGTGGGTGGCGATCCACCGCAAGCATCACGCCAAGTGCGAAACCGAAGAAGATCCGCATAGCCCACAGACCCGGGGCATCGACACGGTGATGTGGCGTGGTGCCGAGCTGTATCGCGCGGAGTCCAAGAACAAGGAAACCATCGCGAAGTTCAGCCATGGCGTACCCAACGACTGGATCGAGCGCAACCTGTACAGCCGTTTCAGCTGGCAAGGCGTGGGCTTGATGCTGGTATTGAACGTTGCGATGTTCGGAACGCTAGGCGCCACGGTGTGGGCGGTGCAGATGCTGTGGATTCCGTTCTGGGCGGCAGGCGTGGTCAACGGCCTGGGCCATTACTGGGGCTACCGCAACTTCGAAGCCACCGATGCCAGTACCAACCTTTCGCCCTGGGGCATCATCATCGGCGGCGAAGAGCTGCACAACAATCACCACACCTACCCGACTTCGGCCAAGTTCTCGGTCAAGCCCTATGAGTTCGATATCGGTTGGGTCTACATCACGCTGATGCGCAAGGTGGGCTGGGCGACCGTCAAGAAAACGGCACCCAAGCTGCAGACCGGCGAGGTGAAGCCGGTAGCTGACGAGAAGACGCTCGAGGCGCTGATCGCGAACCGCTACGAAGTGATGGCTGGATACGCGCACGGCGTGCGTCGTGCGGCTCGTGACGAACTGGCACTGTTGAAGGCAAGGCAGGCCGACATCACCGCGCTTCAGGCTGCCAAGCGCTGGTTGCATCGCGACGCCGAAAAGGTGCCGGCAGCCGTACTGCCCCATATGCAGCAGGCGCGTGCGGCCCACCCGGTGCTGGACAAGATGCTGACGATGCGCGAAGAGCTGCGTCAGCTGTGGCTCAACACCACCCATTCACGCGAACAGCTGACCAGCGACCTGCAGGCCTGGTGCCATCGCGCGGAAGAGAGCGGCATTGCCGCCCTGCGAGATTTCTCGATCAGGCTGCGCGCGGCCCACGCCTGACGATCAGGCGCGCTGCAAGCGACCGCCAGAGGCTTACAAAGCCCTGGCGGTTTTTTTGCGCCTGGCCATCCTGGCCGGGTTGCGCTTGCACCAGGACGCGTGATGCGTTGGAGGCACTGATGGCCACCCACTGCGTCTCAGGCAGGCGCACGGCCTGGCCGGTCGAAAGCGTGTGGACCACACCTGCATGGCCGAAACGCACGTTCAGCAAACCGGCGACGCAGCGCAGCTCGGTGCCCGCATCCAGGTGGACGACTTGCTCTTGATGGGCTGCAACTGAAATGGAGAGAGGGTTGGAAGAAGACATGGAAGCTCCTGATTAGGAGCCCAAATCTTAGGGTTTGGCCTGATTTACAGGCAGGCACAGGGCCACGGCGTTTTGACCGTATCAGCACAGTTAGATGGGCTCTGTTACGGTCGTTTATCGGTATTGCTGTATCTGTTGCGGTGCTGGCTGGTGTCATGCAATAGTCACGGCCATGCTTCCATCTGTTTCTGTTTCCGTGGTCGATCCGCATGAGGATCTGCTGTATCGGCAACTCGCCAGCCACTACAGCGCCGCGATCGAGCAGGGCACCTTGCCCCCCGGAAGCCGCATGCCGTCCGTACGCGAACTGATGCTGCGCCACAGTGTCAGCCTGTCGACGGGCCTCCAGGCCCTGCGCTGGATGGAAGACCAGGGACTGCTGGAAGCCCGCCCGCGGATCGGCTACTTCGTCAGGGCGCCGGCGGTCGTGGCGCTGCCGGCGGCGCGCGAGCCGGAGTTGGCGCATATCGTCGAAGTCGACGCCTCGCCGTTCAGCGGCATCAACCCGAGAATCTCCCTGTTCCTGGAAAAAGCCCGGCAGGCGCATGTGCGGGTGGATCTCGGCACCGCCATGCCGGCTCCCGAACTGTTCGACGCCGCCTCGCTGAACCGGTCGGCGATGGCGCTGCTGCGCGAGCAACCGAACATCCTGCTGCAGGGCGCGACCATTCGGGGCACGCATCCGGAATTTCAGGCCGCGATGGCCTTGCATGCGCTGGGTTGCGGTGTCCGTGTCGCGCCCGATCAGGTCATGGCGACGCTGGGTAACTCGGAAGCGGTCAACCTTGCCCTGGCGGCGATCGCGGAGCCGGGCGACATCATCGCGGTGGAGTCACCGACCTTCTTCGGCCTGCTGCAGGGTATCGAGACCCAGGGCCTGCGCACATTGGAGATCCCCAGCAGCCCGCACACCGGCATTTCGTTGGAAGCGCTGGAGTTGGCGGTGCAGAACCAGCCGCGCATCAAGGCGGTCATCGTGGTGCCGCATCTGCAGATGCCGACCGGCTGTGTCATGCCCGATTCGCACAAGCAGCGATTGCTGGCTTTCTGTACCGAGCACAAGCTGGCGTTGATCGAAGACGATATCTACCGTGACCTCGTCGAGGCCCTGCATCCGGCGCGTCCCATCAAGGCCTGGGATACCGAAGGGCAGGTGATCTACTGCGCATCCTTCAACAAGACATTCGCACCGGGCCTGCGCCAGGGATGGATGAGTGCCGGGCGCTGGCATACGCGTGTGCAGATGCTCAAGTACGCGCGCACCCGGAACATGCAGAGCTGGTCTCAGTTGCTGGCGGCGCGTGGGGTGACGGCGCCGTCTTTCGAGCGCCGGCTGCGCACACTGCGTTCGGCGCTGCGCACCCAGCGCGAGTCCAGCGCGCAAGCCATCGCCAGCCATTTTCCGCCCGGCGTACGGCTCAGCTTGCCGCCTGGCGGCCTGAGTCTGTGGCTCGAACTCCCGCCCGGCGCTTCTTCCACCCTGTTGCATGAGCAGGCGTTGGCACGCGGGATCCGAATCGCCCCGGGACCGATGTTCTCCAACAGTGGACGCTACGAGCGATTCATCCGCCTGAGTTGCGGCATGCCTTTTTCAAGCGAGGTCGAGCAGGCGTACGAGGAGCTGGGTCGGCTCATCCACGCAATGGTTTGACTGGTAGGCATTTCCCACACAATCTCGAAGTCTTGTTGCGAGGTATAATCCGAGGTTCTTCGCTCCTTCTCTGCCGAGTCTTTTCTGCAGCGTTCCAGCAGGAGCGTTTTCACCGGTTTCCATTGCGCCCGGTAGGCAACCCGCACGGTTGTCGGCCGCTTTCAGGCAAGGCGCATGGCCGGTATTTAGGCATGGAGCGTCGCCGTGCGCATGGCGCTCCCCCAATAGAGAAAGACTACATGGCAAAAGAGGAACTGATCGAGATGCGTGGAAAGGTGGACGAAGTTCTGCCGGACTCCCGCTATCGTGTCACCCTGGAAAACGGTCACCAACTGGTGGCTTACACCGGCGGCAAGATGCGCCGTCACAACATCCGCGTGATCGCAGGCGATGCTGTCTCGCTGGAGATGTCGCCCTACGATCTGAGCAAGGGACGCATCGTTTTCCGTCACATCGCCGGCCGTCCGCCGATGAATCCGAACCGCTGATCGGCTGTCCGAAAAAATCAAAGCTGCCTGCGGGCGGCTTTTTTTTGCTCCGCTTACTGCATGAGGCGGCTTCTTTTGGGGGCACCAATAAAAAAGCCGCCTGACTCGCGTCGGCGGCTTTTTATCAATCGCGCTGAATTACTTCAGCTTGATTTCCTTGTACTCGACGTGCTTGCGAGCCTTGGGATCGAACTTCGAAATCGACATCTTTTCAGGCATCGTCTTCTTGTTCTTGGTGGTGGTGTAGAAGTGGCCGGTTCCAGCAGTGGATTCCAGCTTGATCTTTTCGCGTCCGCCTTTGGTTGCCATTTTGCAATTCTCCTAAGGTTTAAGCTTGACCACGAGCGCGCAGGTCTGCGAGCACGGATTCGATGCCGTTTTTGTCGATCAGGCGCAGGGCGGCGCCGGAAACGCGCAGGCGAACCCAGCGGTTTTCAGATTCGACAAAGAAACGACGGTATTGCAGGTTCGGCAGGAACCGGCGCTTGGTCTTGTTGTTGGCGTGGGAAACGTTGTTCCCACTCATCGGGCCTTTGCCCGTTACTTCACATACGCGTGCCATTGAAGTCACTCCGATATCTAACGGCCACATACGTCCCATGACGGAACACTTGCGGCCTGACCTCGCCAGGAATGGGTGGCGGTAACCCGAAAATTTACCGGAAACGCAGCAGGCGAAAACCTCAGTGGGCCTCGGTCTGGCGACTACTTGAATCAGCAAAGCCCGCGATTATAGCGCGGGCGTTTTCGGCCTTGCAAGACGGCCCCTCAGACCAGGCTTTCCTGCTCCAGGAAGCGCTGTGCATCCAGTGCCGCCATGCAGCCGGTTCCGGCACTGGTGATGGCCTGGCGATAGACATGGTCCTGCACGTCTCCCGCAGCGAAGACGCCCGGCACGCTGGTCATGGTGGCGAAGCCCTGGAGGCCCGAACGGGTGGTGATGTAGCCGTCCTTCATGTCCACCTGGCCCTGAAAGAGTTCGGTGTTCGGATGGTGGCCGATCGCGATGAAGCAGCCCTGCAGCTTCAGCTCTTCGGTCGTGCCGCTCACCATGTGTTTCAGCCGTACGCCGGTCACGCCGCTCTGGTCGCCCAGCACCTCATCGAGCACGCTGTGAACCTTCAACTCGATCTTGCCGGCAGCGACCTTCTCGGCCACCTTGTCCAGCATGATGGATTCGGCGCGGAACTTGTCGCGGCGGTGAATCAGGTAGACCTTGCTGGCGATGCCGCTCAGGTAAAGGGCCTCTTCCACGGCGGTATTGCCGCCGCCGACCACGCAGACTTCCTGGTCCCGATAAAAGAAACCGTCGCAGGTCGCACACCCCGATACGCCTCGGCCCATGAAAGCCTGTTCGGACGGCAGGCCCAGATATTTCGCCGACGCGCCCGTGCAGATGATCAGCGTGTCGCAGGTGTACTCGCCGCCGTCGCCGGTGAGCTTGAAGGGTCGGCTGCTGAAATCGACCTTGTTGATGTGGTCGAAGACGATCTTGGTCTTGAAGCGCTCGGCATGCTCCAGGAAGCGCTGCATCAGTTCGGGACCCTGCACGCCGTGCACGTCGGCAGGCCAGTTGTCGACCTCGGTGGTGGTCATCAGCTGGCCGCCCTGGGCCATTCCGGTGATAAGCAGGGGCTCCAGGTTGGCGCGGGCGGCATAGACGGCGGCGGTGTAGCCGGCGGGGCCGGAGCCGAGGATAAGGACTTTGGCGTGCTGGGCAGTGGACATAATCGGTGCTGTTGGATGGCGCGAAGGACGGCGCGAGGCGCGCAGTATGACTTTCCCAGCTGCGACGGGCGTAGCCGGATTTCAATCGGCGCAATTGTAAGAATCGATGCTCTGGAGGCAAACGCACATGGCCATGGTTTCCGATCTGGATCTGCTGCGCAGGGTTTCCCTGTTCGGCTTGCTGACGGCGGAGCAGGTGGAATTCCTGTCGCGCGCCGTCTCCAAGCGGCGTTTCCGGCGCGGCGAGGCGCTGGTCGAACGCGGCCAGCGCTCGGACGCCCTCTACGTACTCATCTCCGGCCGTGCGCGCGTCGTGACCGCCGACACCCGCGGCCGCGAGGTCATCTTCGCCAGCCTGCGGCCGGGTGATCCGGTCGGCGAGATGAGCCTGATCGACGGCGAGCCGCATTCGGCCACGGTGCGGGCCGAAACCCAGACCGACACGCTGGTCCTGGACCGGACGGCTTTCCTGCGCTGCCTGCCCGACCCCGGGACGGTGGGGCATGCCGTGCTGATAGGTTTGGTCAAGCGTTTGCGGCAGGCCGACCGCACCATCGAATCGCTCGCGCTGATGGATGTCTACGGCCGCGTCGCCCGCGTGCTGATCGACAGCGCCCAGCCGGCCGCCGACGGCAGCGGCATGGTGGCCGAAAAGGTTTCCCGCCAGGACATCGCCAAGATGGTCGGCGCCTCGCGCGAAATGGTCAGCCGGGTCATGAAGGACCTCGAGGAGCGGGGGCTGGTCGAGGTGCTGGACGACGGTTCCATGCGGGTGCACGAGGGCCGGCTGGTTCTGCTGACGGGTATGGCCGGCACCGAGGAAACCGGCGAGACCGCCTGAGGCATCGGGTAAGCTTGTCCGCGCTAACCTATGACTTATTCACTCGATACATTGACCCCTGCCCGCGGCAGCAAGAACAAGGCGCCTGAACGTGGCGCGACCGGCGGCTTCGGACACGAACTCGCCCTGCTGATCGGCCTCATCGCGATGGCCTTCTGGCTCATCGCCATGCTCAGCTACTCGGCGCAGGACGCGGCCTGGTCCACCACCGGCAACCCCGGCAGGGCCATGCTTTCCAACTGGGGCGGGCGCATCGGTGCGGTTCTCGCAGACGCCAGCTATTTCCTCTTCGGTTTCTCCGTCTGGTGGTGTTTCGCCGCCGCGGTGCGCTCCTGGCTGGCTTCGCTGGCGCGATGGATGCGCGGCGGCGCCGTGCCCGAGGGGTCCCGTTCCTGGACCACCCACCGGGCGGTTTTCTGGGTCGGGCTGGCTTTGCTGCTGGCTTCCAGCACCGCGCTCGAATGGACCCGTCTCTACCGCTTCGAGACGCTCCTGCCCGGCCGCCATGCAGGCGGCGTTCTGGGCTTCGTCACCGGGCCGGCGGCGATGCGCTGGCTGGGTTTCGCAGGCTCGGGCCTGCTGTGCATCGTCCTGGTCGTGGTCGGTTCTTCGCTGGTCTTCCGATTTTCCTGGGGCCGTGTCGCCGAATGGCTGGGTGCGCGTCTGTACTCGCTGGTCCAGACGCGGCGCGAGCAACGTGAAATCGCCGAGGACAAGGAAGCCGGCAAACGCGCCGCCCGCGAACGCGAGGAAGTGGTCTTCGAGGAGCGCGCCGAGATCGACCACCATCCCATCCGCACCCCGCCGGTTTTGCAGGAGCCGGTCATGGCCGCCGAGCCGCAGCCCAGCGAGCGTGTCATCAAGGAACGCCAGAAACCGCTGTTCCGCGAGATGCCGGACAGTAATCTGCCGCAAGTCGATCTCCTCGACGCCGCACCGCTCCGCCAGGAGTCGGTCGCGCCCGAGACGCTGGAAATGACCAGCCGCATGATCGAGAAGAAGCTCAAGGACTTCGGCGTGCAGGTGCATGTGATCGCCGCGTCTCCCGGCCCGGTCATCACCCGCTACGAGATCGAGCCCGCCACCGGCGTGAAGGGTTCGCAGGTGGTCAATCTGGCCAAAGACCTGGCCCGGTCGCTGTCGCTGGTGTCGATCCGCGTGGTCGAGACGATTCCCGGCAAGAATTTCATGGCGCTGGAGCTGCCCAACGCCAAGCGGCAGACCATCCGCCTGTCCGAAATCCTGGGCTCGCAGGTCTATCACGATGCCAAGTCGATGCTGACCATCGCCCTCGGCAAGGACATCATCGGCAACCCGGTGGTGGCCGACCTCGCCAAGATGCCGCATGTCCTGGTGGCCGGTACCACCGGCTCGGGCAAGTCGGTGGGTATCAACGCGATGATCCTCAGCCTGCTCTACAAGGCAGACGCCCGCGACGTGCGCCTGCTGATGATCGACCCGAAGATGCTCGAGATGTCGGTCTACGAGGGCATTCCGCACCTGCTGGCACCGGTCGTCACCGACATGAAACAGGCCGCACACGGCCTCAACTGGTGTGTTGCCGAGATGGAGCGCCGCTACAAGCTCATGAGCAAGCTGGGCGTGCGCAACCTGGCCGGCTATAACGTCAAGATCGACGAAGCCAAGGCCCGCGAGGAGTTCATCTACAACCCCTTCAGCCTGACCCCCGACTCGCCCGAGCCCCTGGACCGCCTGCCGCATATCGTCGTCATCATCGACGAGCTGGCCGACCTGATGATGGTCGTCGGCAAGAAGATCGAAGAGCTCATCGCCCGCCTGGCGCAAAAGGCACGCGCCGCCGGAATCCACCTCGTGCTCGCCACCCAGCGACCCAGCGTGGATGTGATCACCGGCCTGATCAAGGCCAACATCCCCACCCGCATCGCTTTCTCGGTCGGCTCCAAGATCGACAGCCGAACCATCCTCGACCAGATGGGTGCCGAGGCACTGCTGGGCATGGGCGACATGCTCTACATGGCCAGTGGCACCGGTTATCCCATCCGCGTGCACGGTGCCTTTTGCAGCGACGAGGAAGTGCATCGCGTCGTCAACTACCTCAAGGAGCAGGGCGAGCCGAACTACATCGAGGGCGTGCTCGAAGGCGGCACGGTAGACGGCGACAGCACCGATTACCCGAGCGGCGAGGGCGACGCGGGCGGCGAGAAGGACCCGATGTACGACCAGGCGGTCGAAGTGGTGCTGAAAAACCGCAAGGCCAGCATTTCCCTGGTGCAGCGCCATCTCAAGATCGGCTACAACCGCGCCGCGCGGCTGGTCGAGGACATGGAAAAAGCCGGCTTGGTGAGCTCCATGAACGGTGCCGGCCAGCGCGACATCCTGGTGCCCACCCGAGGCAACGACGACTGACGCTGTCGGCGCGAAGCGTTGTTACAAACGCTTCGCAGCCGGTTCACGCCCCTCCGGCACCATGGCGTGCCCCACGACCCTCCGCACGAGCCGTTCCGCTCGAGCCAACCCGTTCGAGACAAGCACCGATGACATCACGCCTTTCCGTTCTTTCCCGCTGTTCCCTGGCCGTGCTGCTGGCGGGCGCGACGGCACTGCCCGCCTGGGCCGACGGCTTGTCAAGCCTGGAGGCTTTCATGCGCAACGCCAGGACCGGCAAGGCCGACTTCACCCAGGTGGTGACGGCTCCTGCGCGCGAAGGCGAAACGCCCCGCACCAAAAAGTCCGAAGGCACTTTCGAATTTCAACGGCCCGGGCATTTCCGCTTCATCTACAGCAAGCCGTTCGCACAGACGCTGGTGGCCGACGGCAAGACGCTGTGGTTGTACGACGTCGATCTGCAGCAGGTCACCGCCCGTGACCAGGCCCAGGCACTGGGCTCCACCCCGGCGGCCCTGGTGGCTTCCAGCGCCGACATCAAGGCGCTGCAAAAAGATTTCACGCTGGTCTCCGAACCCGAGCGCGACGGCATGCAATGGGTGCTGGCCACGCCGCGCACCAAGGAAGGCCAACTTCAGTCGGTGCGCGTCGGCCTGAAGGGCGAGCAACTGGCGGCGCTGGACATCCTCGACAGCTTCGGCCAGCGCTCCGTGCTCAACTTCAGCAACGTGCAGACCAACGGCCAACCCGCCAGCTTCACGTTCACGCCGCCTGCGGGCGTGAGTGTCGTCAAGCAGTAATGTCGCGCCGATAATCGGCGTTTGACCTTCTTCACGACGCCCGTCCCGCCCCTGCGGGCCGCGCGCCGACTGCCGACTCCGTGGCAACGCCTTCTCCCAGCACCCGCCTCCGACGTTTTTTCCGTGTCACCGAATGGCAGCTCATGCTGCTGTGGGCGATCGTCGCCGGGGTGCTCGGTGCATTGGCGACGGAGGGTTTCCGGCTGGCACTCGAAGCCCTCGATGTCGCCGTGCTCGGGCAGGGCGGCAGCCTGGTGGCCATCGCCCGCAGCCTGCCGCCGTGGGCGCGCGTGGCGACGCCGGCGGTCGGCGGCCTGATCGCCGGATTGCTGCTGGTGCTGGCGCGCCGCGCCACCACGCAAAAGGCGACCTCCGACTACATGGAAGCCATCGTTCTGGGCGACGGCAGGATCCCGGTCGCGCAGACGCTGGCCCGCAGCGCCTCGTCGCTGGTGAGCATCGCCAGCGGCGGCTCCATCGGCCGCGAGGGCTCGATGGTGCAACTGGCCGCACTGAGCGCCTCATTGCTGGGCCGCTGGTTCCGTTTCCCGATGGGGCGGTTGCGCTTGCTGGTGGCCTGCGGTGCCGCCTCCGGCCTGACGGCGGCCTACAACGCACCCATCGCGGGCGCCTTCTTCGTGGCCGAGATCGTGCTCGGCTCCATCGCCATGGAAAGCGTCGGCCCGATCCTGATCGCGGCGGTGGTGTCCAACATCATCATGCGGGCGCTACCCGGTTACCAGCCGGTCTACCAGATGCCCACGTTCCCGGACGTCCACAGCATCGAACTCCCGCTCTTCGTGCTGCTCGGCATCGTGCTCGGCGGCTGCGCGGCATTGATGCTGCGCGGCCTGGCCGCCAGCCGCAATGCCTTTTCCAGGCTGCCGGTGGCGCTGCCGTGGCGGCTGGCGCTCGGTGGCCTGATCGTCGGCCTCATCTCCATCTGGTATCCCGAGGTCTGGGGCAACGGCTACAGCGTGGTGAACATGGTGCTGCACACCTCCTGGCCCTGGACGGTGCTGGCGATGCTGCTGATCGCCAAGGCGGCCGCCACGCTGGCGACGACCGGCTCGGGCGCGGTCGGCGGCGTGTTCACCCCTGCGCTGTTCTTCGGCTGCATCGTCGGCGCGCTGTTCGGCACGGGCGTGCACGGCTGGTGGCCGGAGCAGACCTCCGAGCCTTTCGTGTACGCCATCGTCGGCATGGGCGCCTTGCTGGCCGGTGCCACGCAGGCGCCGCTGATGGCCATCCTGATGGTGTTCGAGATGACGCTCAGCTACCAGGTCATGCTGCCGCTGATGGCCGCCAGCGTGGTGGCCTTCTTCGTCGCCCGTTCGGCAAAAGTGGGGTCGATGTACGAGATCACGGTGCGCCGCCAGGAGCGCCGCGACGAGCGCGTGCGCTTGCGTGCCCAGCAGGTGCGCGACCTGCTGGAGCCGGCGCAGACCGTGGTGCATCCCTCGGCCGGCATCGAGGAGATGAGCGGCATCTTCCTGAGCTATCCGGTGAAATATCTCTACGTCGTGGACGACGACGGCCTGTACCTCGGCACCGTGCCGCTCAAGCTGCTCAACGCCGGCGGGCCGCAGGCATCGCGCGGGCGGACGGCGGCCGATTTCCTCACCCAGGACATCCAGCCGCTGCGCGCCGACGTGGAACTCGAGACCGCCCTGCAAAGCCTGCTCGAACACAAGGGCGAGCGCCTGCCGGTGATCGAGAGCGAACGGCATCCGCTGCTGCTGGGCGCAGTGTCCAAGACATCCGTGCTGGCGACCTACGTGCGCCTGAGCGAGTAAGGCGGCCCGGTATGGGCAGCCGAGCCATTCCGATAGTGCATGTAGCGCAAGCCACGCGTACTTCTCGCTGCGGTTTCACCTCCACGCCCGCGCTATAACCACATCATGGCGAAATCTCTCCAGTCCTCTACCGATATGTTTGCGCAGGAACCCGTCGCACCTCTGGCCGAAGCACTGCGCCCCAGGACACTCGACGAAGTCGTCGGCCAGTCGCACCTGCTCGGCGAAGGCCGGCCGCTACGGCTGGCATTCCAGTCCGGCAAGCCGCATTCGATGATCTTCTGGGGCCCTCCGGGTGTCGGCAAGACCACCCTGGCGCGCCTGACGGCCAGCGCCTTCAAGTGCGAGTTCATCGCGCTGTCGGCGGTGTTTTCGGGCGTCAAGGACATCCGTGCCTCGATGGAACAGGCCGAGCAGAACCTGGCGCTCGGCAAGCACACCATCCTGTTCGTCGATGAAATCCATCGCTTCAACAAATCGCAGCAGGACGCCCTGCTGCCCTACGCCGAAAGCGGCCTGGTGACCTTCATCGGCGCGACCACCGAGAACCCGTCCTTCGAGGTCAACTCGGCGCTGCTGTCGAGGGCGCAGGTGTACGTGCTGAAGTCCCTCACCGACGAAGAACTGAAGCAGCTGCTGGCGCGCGCCCAGGACAAAGTCCTCGGCCACCTGCGCTTCGACGAACGGGCGGTCGACACCATCATCGGCTACGCCGACGGCGACGCCCGGCGCTTCCTGAACCTGCTGGAGCAGACCGGCACCGCGGCGCAGGCCTCCGGTATCGCCGACATCACCGCCGACTTCCTCGAGAAGGCGCTCACCCTCAACAGCCGCCGTTTCGACAAGGGCGGCGACAACTTCTACGACCAGATATCCGCGCTGCACAAGTCGGTGCGCGGTTCGCATCCGGACGCCGCGCTCTACTGGCTCACCCGCATGCTGGACGGCGGGGCGGATGCCCGCTATCTGTCGCGTCGCATCGTGCGCATGGCATGGGAAGACATCGGCCTGGCCGATCCGCGCGCCATGCAGATCGCCAACGACGCCGCGCTCACCTACGAACGCCTGGGCAGCCCCGAAGGCGAGCTGGCGCTGGGCCAGGCGGTCATCTACCTGGCAGTCGCGCCTAAAAGCAACGCTGGCTACAACGCCTACAACCAAGCCAAGGCTTTCGTCAAAAAGGACAAGAGCCGCGAAGTGCCGGTGCACCTGCGCAACGCGCCCACCAAGTTGATGAAGGAACTGGGCTACGGCCACGATTACCGCTACGCCCACGACGAGCCCAACGCCTATGCGGCCGGCGAAACCTACCTGCCCGAAGACATGGCCGAGCCAGGCTGGTACCAGCCGGTTTCGCGCGGACTCGAGAGCAAGATCGGCGAAAAGCTCGCTCAGCTGCGCCGCTGGGACACCGAAGCACGCGAAGAGGACCGAGCCGGGTCCTGACCCCGCGCGCTGCCGGGGGGGGCGTTAGTCCACGCTGGCGCCGGAGGCCTTCACGATGGGCCGCCACAGCTCGATATCGGACTTCACCATGGCGGCCAGCCGGTCCGGTCCGCCGTCCATCTTCTGCATGCCGATGGCGGCGTACTTTTCCAGCACGTCCGGCGCGTTGCCCAGCGCGGCGATCTCGGCCGCCAGCTTGTCGATGATGGCGGGCGGCGTGCCGGCCGGCGCGAACAGCCCCACCCACAGGTCGCCGACGTAGCCCGGCACCGTCTCGGCGATGGCGGGGATGTCCGGCATGAAGGGCGAGCGCCTGGCCGAGCTGATGCCCAGCGCCCGCACCCGGCCCGACTTCACATGCTGGATGCAAGAGGGCAGGCTGGCGAAGGCCATCGGGATCTGCCCGCCCATGACGTCGGTCAGCGCGGGTGCCACGCCCTTGTACGGTACGTGGCCCAGGTGGAGCCCGGTCTTCTGGTTGAGCATTTCACCGAGCAGATGGTTCAGCGAACCGTTGCCCGCGGAGCCGTAGAGATACGGCGGCGACTGCTTGCGCGCCACCTCCAGAAACTGCTGCATGTTCTGCGCCGGGAACGACGGATGCACCACCAGCACGTTGGGCACCACGCCCACGGCGGCGATGGGCGCGAAGTCCTTGACCGGATCGAAGCCCGTCGACTTGTACAGGCTGGGGTTGATCGCCTGCGTGCTGCTGATGGTGAGCAGCAGCGAATAGCCGTCCTTCGGCGCTGAGGCCGCCAACTGCGTGCCGATGTTGCCGCCGGCGCCGGCGCGGTTGTCCACCACGAAGGACTGGCCCATGCGCTCGGTGAGTTTTTGCGCCAGGATGCGGCCGACCGCGTCGTTGGTGCCGCCGGGCGCCTGCGGCACGATGATCACGACGGCCTTGGCCGGCCAGGCCTGCGCCCGGGCGCCGGTGCCCAGCGCAACGGCTGCGGCGGCGATGCAGAAATCGCGTTTGCCGAGGTTCATTTTTTGTCTCCTGTCTTTTTGAAGTCGCTTGTGGTCAGTTCGTCGCAGCCATCGCCAGCAGCGCCTGCGCCCGCTTGTAGACCGGCTTGTCGATCATTTTTCCGTCTACTTTCACCGCACCCGACCCCTCGGCGTAAGCCGCCTCGAAGCCCTCGACCACCCGCCGCGCCTCGTCCAGCTGTTCGATCGACGGGGTAAAGCAATCGTTGATCGCCTCGAGGAACTTGGGGTGCACGATGACCGCGCCGCGAAAACCGAGGGCGCGCGCCTGCACCAGCTTTGCCGAGAAGGCCTCCACCTCGCCCAGGTCGGCGATGGACCCGATGAAGCCGATGGCCTGGATGCCGGCGGCGCGGCAGGCGTACAGCACCATCAGGCTGGGCACGAACAGCGCTTCCGGCGTCGGCAGGCCGCCGCAATCCAGCGAAAAGTCCTCGCTGCCCAACATCATTCCCATGGTGCGGGCGTCGGCCGCGGCGATCTCGGTCAGGCGGCCCAGCGCCAGCGCGCTCTCGATCTGCAGGAGAAAGCGCACCCGGCCCGGCGGCATGCCGGCGGCGCGCTCGAGATCGGCCACCAGGGCCGACAGCAATTGCACGTCTCGCGGGTGCTCCACCTTCGGCAGCACCACCACGTCCAGTCCCGGTCGTACGGCGGCGCGCAGGTCGGTCACGGCCGAATTGAGGTCGCCGTTGATGCGCACGGCCACGGCCTTGCCGGCTGCGCGCAGGGCACCGATGGATTCGGACAGGCGCTCGCGGGCGTGGGCGCGGCGAGCCGGGTGCGTGCCGTCCTCGAGATCGAGGATGACGACATCCGCCGGCCTTCGCTCGGCGCTCTGGAGCAGCTTCTCGTTGTCTGCCGGCACGAAGAGAAACGATCTTCGCAAGGACGATGTCATGGCGTCGCCTCCAGGCTTTTCGCCAGCCAGCGTTCGTTGTCCTGGCCGATGCCGGGGGCCGCTCGGCGGATGGCCGGGCGTCGCCCGTTGATCTTGTAGGGCACCGCGTGGATCGGCACCGTGCGGCCGTCCGCCGCCACGGTGTCCACCAGCAGCTCCCGGTCCTGGAGGTAGGGGTGCGACAGCAGGTCCTCGATGTCGCAGACCGCGCCGGCGGTGATGTCGCGGTCGGCGAAGAAGCGCAGCGCTTCGTCCAGGTCCAGCTTGCAGAGATGTTCCTGGATGAGCGCGTCCAGCGCGTCGATGTTCTTCAGCCGCGCCTCGTGGCTCGCAAAGCGCGGGTCCTGCAGTCCCTGGGGATAGCCGATGCCCTCGAACAGGCGCACCAGCGTGCCCTCCATGCCGGCCGAAAGCGCCACCCAGCGATCGTCACGCGTGCGGTAGACGTTGCGCGGCGCGTGCGTCGGCGAACGGCTGCCCGCGCGCACGGTGGCGGCGCCTGTCAGCTTGAACTCGGCCGCTTGCGGGCCGAGGATGGAAAACAGCGGTTCGAACAGCGACAGGTCGATTTCCTGCACCGTGGGCGACGCGTCGGCGTTCTGGCGGTGCAGGGCGGCCAGCGCGAGGGCGGCGCCGTAGAGGCCCGCCACCGAATCGGCCATGGCGAAGGGCGGCAGCACCGGCGGGCGGTCGGCAAAGCCGTTCATCGCGGCAAAACCGCTCATGGCCTCGATCAGCGAGCCGAAGCCGCCCTTGTTGGCGAAAATCCCGGTCTGCCCCCAGCCGGTGATGCGCACCACGACCAGGCGCGGGTTGATCGCCTGCAGCGCCTCGCGGCCCAGCCCCATGCGTTCCAGCGTGCCGGGCCGGAAGTTCTCGACCAAAATGCTCGCCTCGGCCAGCAGGCCGCGCAGTTCGAGCCGGCCGTCGTCGCTGCGCAGGTCCAGGCAAACGCTCTGCTTGTTGCGGCTGTAGGCCAGCCAGTAGGTGCTGACGCCCTCGCGCTTCCAGGCGCGCAGTTCGTCGCCCTTGCCTGGCGGCTCCACCTTGATGACATCTGCGCCCATGTCGGCCAGCACATGGGTCAGCATGTTGCCGGACACCAGGCGGGACAGGTCCACCACCCGCACGCCGGGCAGCAGCAGCGGTCCGGCTCCTTTGGTCTTGTCGTCCATCGCGTCTCCTTTGGCCGAATGCTAGGAAGCGATGGACTATTTGGGAAATACCGTTTTTACCTAGTCGCTATTGGATTCCGTTCTACCGGCGCACTTTCACCGGCGCACCTCTCCGACGCACTTGCCCGGCGCACTTTCAGACTGTCAGTCTTCCAGGCTGCCCGGCCAGTGGCCGCCGGTGACCAGCGCGCGCAACTGCTCGTACACCAAGCCGGCCACCGCACTCGCGGCCGGTGACAGCGGGCGGCTCAGCGAGGTCGCGCAGACGATGGTCCGGGAGATCGCCGGCGAGCGCAGCTGTGCGCAGCCGAGCCGGCCCTGCCGCACCTCGTCGGCCACCGCCGCAGGGGACAGCACCGTGCAGGCGATGCCCTGCTCGACGGCTTTCTTGATGTTGGGCAGCGAGTCGATTTCCGCCACCACGTTCATCCGTACGCCATGAAGCGCACACGCCTCGTCGAGGATGCGGCGCAGCCCGTGATCCTTGCCGGGCAACAGAAGGGCGAAGTCGGCAAGGCGTGAAAAGACCAGGCCTTTCGGCCCGCCGGCATGCAGCCCCGGCGGGAAGACGAAACCCAGCTCCTCGCGCAGCACCGGCCGCTGCGTCAGCCAGGTCTCCGGCGCGGCGCCGAACAGCACGCTCACATCCAGCCGGCCCGTTTGCAGCCACTCCTTGAGGAAGCCGCTGTGGCTTTCCACCAGCCGCAAGGTCACCTTGGGGAAGCGCGAACGCACTGCCTGCAGGATGGGCAGGGTGGCCACCAGCGCGACGGTCGTCGGCAGGCCGACCAGCACGTCGCCTTCCGGTTCGACCGGGTCGGCTCGCGCGGCCTGGCGGGCTCTCTCCACATCCGACAGCACGATGCGCGCGTGCTCGGCGAAACGGCGGCCGCTGTCGGTCGGCGTCATGCCCCGGCTGGAACGGACGAAAAGCGTGGCTCCCAGTTCGGCCTCCAGCGCCGCCATGTGCTGGCTGAGCGCCGGCTGGGCGACATGCAGCATGCGCGACGCGCCCAACAGGCTGCCGGCTTCGATGACGCCGATGAAATACCGGAGTTGGCGCAGTTCCATATGGGCGATTATCAGGCTGCCGGTCTTGTGGTCTGTGGAAAAATCAATTCTTGAATGCCGAGGGGTGAGTAATGCATTTTTTCCGCCGATTCGACTGGCGTGGATTTGGCCGCCAATGCATTATTCGAGGTTAAAAAATGGGCGCCGGGATAATGGCGTGCGTCATTTCATGGCCTGCATCGATCATATCGAAAGGATTATCCGGATCATCGCGCATCACGAGATGCGGAGTACCTCGAACTGCTGTCGGATTGCAGCCACCTGTATCGACACCTCGTCGCCCTCGCATTTACCCACTAGGGCCCTGCCCAGGGGCGCTTCGCTGCTCACGACCTGCACAATCTCGATGCCGCTGAGCAATTTCATGCTGCCCCCGCCCGGGCCGAGAAAGATGTGTTGCTGCTGGTCATCCGAATCGACCAGGCAGACGAGGGCGCCGAGCTGGATGCCTTTGCTCGCATCGTAGGGACGCGGACGGAATTGTTGCCAGTGGGCCAAAGCCTGGCGAATGGCTTCGGCGCGCCGCGCCTGGCCGGTGGCCAGGTAGGCCGCTTCCAGTCCCAGGGTGTCGTATTTGTTTTCGGCGATGTTTTCTTCGTGAGTCGCCGTTTCGTGGGACGCCCGCACGGCGTGTTCGGCTTGCAGCAGGTCTTCGGCCAGCCGGGCCAGCACTTGCTGCTGCAGTAATAATTTATCCATGGTCACAAGTAGGTATCTGGAAATCGCATTCGACTCGCAAGTGCTGAAAACTTCACCGAGCTTTCCTATATTCAGTCGCTGCACTTTAAAGCCCGCCAGTCGGGCGAAATATAATAAACAAGGTGTCAGACAGGAGTTTATCGACGATGCACATGATGTCTCACGCTGCATGGTTCGATTGTGTCGGCGGGAAGCCGTCATTCGCACCGTCGACGTGCCGCGGCGCGGCCGCTCGACTTCTCTTTCGCACCCCGCTGCACAAGCCTTCCCTGATGCGTGAACAGCCTTATTTCGCGGCATTGTCCGACAGCGCTGCGTGTTCACCCCAAGTCGATCTGGCGGGGTTATTGCTTACCCTCACGCAGGCAGTTTCTCCCCCCACATCGAAAGATTCGCTTCTATGGACATCCTGCTCCAGCAGGTCATCAACGGGCTGGTGCTCGGCAGCGTCTATGCGCTGGTCGCACTGGGCTACACGATGGTGTACGGCATCATCAATCTCATCAATTTCGCGCACGGCGAGGTGCTGATGGTGGGGGCGCTCACCAGTTGGAGTGTCATCGGCCTGATGCAGGAAGCCATGCCCTGGGCGCCGGGCTGGCTGGTGCTGCTGCTGTCGATGGTGATCGCCTGCATCGTCTCTGCAGCGCTCAATTTCGTGATCGAGAAAGTCGCCTACCGGCCGCTGCGCAACGCGCCCAAGCTGGCAACGCTGATCACCGCCATCGGCGTGTCGCTCCTGCTGCAGACGCTGGCGATGATCGTCTGGAAGCCCAACGTCAAGGTGTACCCGTCGCTGCTGCCGAGCGAGCCTTACGCCATCGGCGGCGCGGTGATCACGCCGACGCAGTTGCTGATCCTGGGGCTGACGGCGGTGTCGCTGGCGGTGTTGATGTGGCTGGTGCATTTCACCCGCCTGGGCCGGGCCATGCGTGCCACCGCCGAGAACCCGCGGGTGGCGGCGCTGATGGGCGTGAAGCCCGATCTGGTGATTTCGGCGACTTTCGTGATCGGCGCGGTGCTGGCGGCCATCGCCGGCGTGATGTACGCGGCCAACTACGGCACGGCGCAGCACACCATGGGTTTCCTGCCGGGTCTCAAGGCCTTCACCGCGGCGGTGTTCGGCGGTATCGGCAACCTGGGCGGCGCGGTGCTGGGCGGCATCCTGCTGGGGCTGATCGAGTCGATCGGCTCCGGCTACATCGGCGAGCTGACCGGCGGGGTGCTGGGCAGCCACTACGCGGACATCTTCGCCTTCGTGGTGTTGATCGTGATCCTCACGCTGCGGCCGTCCGGGCTGCTCGGCGAGCGCGTGGCCGACCGGGCCTGAAAGGGAGACGACCGACATGACCAATCCCTTTTCTCCGCAAGCGTCCCAGGGCACCCGGATCGCTGCCTGGCTGATCGCCACAGTGCTGCTGCTGGTGCTGCCGCACGGCCTGCAATATTTCGGCAACGCCTGGGTGCGCATCGCCGACCTGGCGCTGCTCTACGTGATGCTGGCGCTGGGCCTGAACATCGTGGTGGGCTACGCCGGGCTGCTCGACCTGGGCTACGTGGCTTTCTACGCGGTGGGCGCCTACCTGTTCGCGCTGCTGGCGTCGCCGCACCTGGCGGAAAACTTCGCGGCCATTGCCTCGATGGCGCCCGCCGGCATCCACATCTCGCTGTGGCTGGTGCTGCCGCTGGCGGCCGTGGTGGCGGCCTTCTTCGGCGCATTGCTGGGTGCGCCCACGCTCAAGCTGCGCGGCGATTACCTGGCCATCGTCACGCTGGGCTTCGGCGAGATCGTGCGCATCTTCCTGAACAACCTCGACCGGCCGGTGAACCTCACCAACGGGCCCAAGGGCATCGGGCAGATCGACTCGGTGAAGTTCTTCGGGCTCGACCTGGGCAAGCGGCTGTCCATCGGCGAGGACTACGACATCCCGGCGGTCACGCTGTACTACTACCTGTTCCTGGCGCTGGTCGTGGTGAGCATCGTGATCTGCTCGCGGCTGCAGGATTCGCGCATCGGCCGGGCCTGGATGGCCATCCGCGAGGACGAGATCGCCGCCAAGGCCATGGGCCTCAACACCCGCAACCTCAAGCTCATGGCGTTTGCGATGGGAGCGAGTTTCGGCGGGGTGTCGGGCGCCATGTTCGGCGCCTTCCAGGGCTTCGTCTCGCCCGAGTCCTTCAGCCTGATGGAGTCGGTGATGATCGTCGCGATGGTGGTGCTGGGCGGCATCGGCCACATCCCCGGCGTGGTGCTGGGGGCCATCCTGCTGTCTTCGCTGCCGGAGGTGTTGCGCTATGTGGCCGGGCCGCTGCAGCAGATGACCGACGGCCGGCTCGATGCGTCCATCCTGCGGCAGTTGCTGATCGCGCTGGCGATGATCGCGGTGATGCTGCTGCGTCCGCGCGGGTTGTGGCCGGCGCCGGATCACGGGCGGGTGCTGGAGGAGAAGGCATGAGCGCCGCCGCGAGTGCAGCGACGGCTGCGAATGCTGCGATGGCCTCTACCGACGATGTGGTGCTGGACGTGCGCGGCATCGGCAAGCGCTTCGGCGGCCTGCAGGCGCTGGCCGATGTCGCCATGACGATCCGGCGCGGCCAGGTCTACGGCCTGATCGGCCCGAACGGCGCGGGCAAGACCACTTTCTTCAACGTGATCACCGGCCTCTACACGCCGGACAGCGGCAGCTTCGCGCTGGACGGCAAGCCCTACCAGCCGAGCGCGGTGCACGAGGTGGCGCGCGCCGGCATCGCCCGCACTTTCCAGAACATCCGGCTGTTCGCCGACATGACGGCCCTGGAGAACGTGATGGTCGGGCGGCACATCCGCAGCCGGTCGGGGCTGTTCGGCGCCATCCTGCGAACCAAGGCGTTCAAGGCCGAAGAAGCCGCCATCCGCGAGCAGGCGCGCTCGCTGTTGACCTATGTCGGCATCGGCCGTTTTGCGGATGTGCGGGCGCGCACGCTGTCGTACGGCGACCAGCGGCGGCTGGAGATCGCCCGGGCGCTGGCCACCGAACCCAAGCTGATCGCGCTGGACGAACCCGCCGCCGGCATGAACGCCACCGAAAAAGTGCAGTTGCGTGCGCTCATCGACCGCATCCGCAACGACGGCCGCACCGTGCTGCTGATCGAGCACGACGTGAAGCTGGTGATGGGCTTGTGCGACCGCGTCACCGTGCTCGACTACGGCCGGCAGATCGCCGAAGGCACGCCGGCCGAGGTGCAGAAAAACGAGAAAGTGATCGAAGCCTATCTAGGCACCGGGGCCCACTGAGATGCAAGCGATGCAAGACAAGATTTCGACGACGCCCTTGCTGGAAGTGCGCGGCCTGCGTGTCGCCTACGGCGGGATCCAGGCGGTGAAAGGGGTGGATTTCTCGGTGGCGGAGGGCGAGTTGGTGTCGCTGATCGGCTCCAACGGCGCCGGCAAGACGACCACCATGAAGGCCATTACCGGCATGTTGCCGCTGGCCGGGGGCGAAGTGCTGTACGGCGGCAAGTCGATCCTCGGTCTCGGGGCCTGGGACCTGGTGCGAACCGGCCTGGCCATGGTGCCGGAGGGGCGCGGCGTGTTCGCCCGCATGACCATCGTCGAGAACCTGCAGATGGGCGCCTACATCCGCGACGACAAGGCGGAGATCGCATCCGACATCGAGCGCGTCTTCACCACCTTTCCCCGGCTCAAGGAACGCCGCGCACAGCTCGCCGGCACCATGAGCGGCGGCGAACAGCAGATGCTGGCGATGGGGCGGGCGCTGATGAGCCGGCCCAGGCTGCTGCTGCTGGACGAGCCGTCGATGGGGCTGTCGCCGATCATGGTCGACAAGATCTTTGAGGTCATCCAGCAGGTGGCGGGGCAGGGCACCACGATCCTGCTGGTGGAGCAGAACGCCAGCCGGGCGCTGCAGATCGCCGACCGGGCCTACGTGATGGAGTCGGGGCTGGTCACGCTGGAGGGCGATGCCGCCACCTTGCTGCACGACCCGAAGGTGCAGGCCGCCTATCTGGGCGAATGAAGGCGTTGCGCCCATAAAAAAAGGCGCGGTACAGACCGCGCCTTTTTTGTCGACGGCACCGGCTCGCGGCGCCTTCGTCGTCATCAGTAGTTGTAGCGCATGCCGACGGTGACGGCCTGGACGCGGTCCTTGCGGTCGCCGGCAAACTTGAAGTCGTGGCTTTCGTACTCGAGGGTGGCCGCCACTTGCGGGGTGAAGTAGTAGCTGGCGCCGATGCCGTAGGAAACGCCGAAACCGTTGTCCTTGCCGCCCGTCACGCCGGTGCCGGCGACCGAGGAGGTCTTGGTCCAGCCGTAGGTGGTGCCGACCTTGCCGAACACGTCGAAGCGGTCGCCGATGGGGGCCTTGGCCACCAGGCTCAGGTTCAGGCCGTGGGCTTCGGTGTTGCCGCCGGCACGGTCGATCTTGCCGAAGTTGACGTAGCCCAGCTCCAGGCCGAGGTTCTGGTTGAACATGCCACCGCCGTACAGCTTGAAGGCGGTGTCCTTGTCGTCGTAGTTGAAGCCGCCGACGTTGCCGGCGTCGACCTTGTACTTGGACTGGCCGACCGACAGGCCGACATATCCGGCAGTGGTGTAGGGGATGTAGGACGCGCGGGTGGTCGAGGCGGTGTTGTAGGCCTGGGCGAATGCGCCGCCGCACGATGCGGCGAGGAGGGCTGCGCACAGGGCGGACTTGCCCAGGGAGAGACGGCTGGCGGTCATGTGGTGTCCTTGAAATTGGATGCGGGAGAAATCTTTGTATGCGCCTGTCAGTTGGCGCATACGTATGTTTTGCTTGTCAGGTAGGTGTTTCCTGTCGGACAGTCCGGAAGTGCCTGTAGGAGCGCAGCCAGTTTGCGTTTGATGACAGTTTTGTGACGTGAGCGGGCGCGCAGCTACACTCGCGCCTTTTGCCCGGACTTCGGTCGGGGTCCATTTCCGCTGGGAGAAGCCAATGTTTTTTGGCAAGTTGTTGCCCCGAGAGGGCAATTTTTTCGAGATGTTCAATCAGCATGCGGAGCGCATCGTGGAGGCCGCGCATGCCTTCTCCGGCCTCGTGGCGAACTACAGCGACCTGGCGCTGCGCGAGAAGTACAGCAAGGAAGTCGACGACGCCGAGCGTGCGGCCGATCGCGTCACGCACGATGTCAACCGGGCCATCCACAAGACCTTCATCACGCCGATCGATCGCGAACAGATCCACTCGCTGATCAACACCATGGACGACGTGGCCGACCTGATCCAGGACACGGCCCAGACCATGGCCCTGTACGACATCCGCGTCATGACCGAAGAAATCTCCGGCCTGGCCGATCTCAGCGTGAAGTGCTGCGAACGCCTGCAGAGCGCGGTCAAGCTGCTCGACAAGATCGCCGACCCCGGCACGGCCGAAGCCGCGCTGAAGACCTGCGAAGAAATCGACCGGCTCGAATCCGATGCCGACCGGGCCATGCGCAGCGCCATGAGCAAGCTGTTCCGCAACGAGCCGGATGTGCGCGAGCTGATCAAGCTCAAGGCCATCTACGAGCTGCTGGAAAGCATCACCGACAAGTGCGAGGACGTCGCCAACCTGATCGAGGGCATCGTCCTCGAGAACTCCTGAACACGCGGACTCGAGCATGGCAACGGTCCAAGTAGCCCTCTGGGCGGTCGTTCTGCTGGTCGCGCTGGCACTGGTTTTCGACTTCATGAACGGCTTTCACGACGCGGCGAACTCCATCGCCACGGTCGTTTCGACCGGCGTACTGAAGCCGGGCCAGGCGGTGGTGTTCGCCGCCTTTTTCAACCTGGTCGCGATCGGCGTGTTCCACCTGAGCGTGGCGGCGACCGTGGGCAAGGGCATCGCCATGCCGGGCGTGGTGGACATCCACGTGGTGTTCGGCGCTCTGGTCGGCGCCATCACCTGGAACGTCATCACCTGGCACTACGGGATTCCCAGCAGTTCGTCGCACGCGCTGATCGGCGGCATCGTGGGTGCGGTGATGGCCAAGGCCGGCACCAGCGCCCTGGTGTTTTCGGGCATCTGGCGCACCGTGCTGTTCATCTTCGTGTCGCCGGTGCTGGGCTTCCTGCTGGGCTCGCTGATGATGGTAGCCGTGGCCTGGGTGTGCCGGCGCGCCACGCCGTCGAAGGTCGACCGGTGGTTTCGTCGCCTGCAGCTGGTGTCCGCGGGCGCCTACAGCCTGGGCCACGGCGGCAACGATGCGCAGAAGACCATCGGCATCATCTGGATGCTGCTGATCGCCACCGGCTACGCGCAGGCTTCCGACAGCCTGCCGCCCACCTGGACCATCGTCTCCTGCTATGCCGCGATTGCGATGGGCACCATGTTCGGCGGCTGGCGCATCGTCAAGACGATGGGTCAGAAGATCACCAAGCTGAAGCCGGTGGGTGGCTTCTGTGCCGAAACCGGGGGCGCCATCACGCTGTTCGTGGCGACGGCGCTGGGTATTCCGGTATCGACCACCCACACCATCACCGGCGCCATCGTCGGGGTGGGCTCGACGCAGCGGGCCAGCGCGGTGCGCTGGGGCGTGGCGGGCAACATCGTCTGGGCCTGGGTGCTCACCATTCCGGCATCCGCCACGGTGGCGGCGCTGGCTTATTGGGTCAGCAATCTGCTGTTCTGATCCGGCCTCAACTGGCGCGGGCGCGGGCCTGGTCCAGCGCGTAGGTGAAGTAATGCTCGAAGCCGTAGGCCAGCGTGGCCATCAGCACGCCGGTGCCGATGAGCAGGGCGCAGATGACCGCCAGGATGGTCAGCCAGTTGCTGCTGCCGCTCGTGGCATCCGGCGCGAGCTGCGGGTTGTGGCGGGCATTCCATTTGTCGGGCAGCGTCAGGCCGTAGACGATGGCCGTCAGCGAGCAGGCGGCGATCACGCAGCCCAGCAGCGGGATCAACAGCCAGCTCCAGGTGTCGTCCAGCCCGAACTCGCGGGCGCGCTGCAGGCCGTAGAGGCCCAGTGCCGACGGCACCGGCAACAACCAGCCGAGGGTGTCGCCCATGCCGCCGAGGTAGAAGCGGTGCAGCCCCAGCGGCCCCCCCAGAAAGGCCAGCCAGGCGGCCAGGGTCTTGTTCTTGCCCGCCTTCATTCGGGCGCCGTGGTGTCGCCGGCGCCCAGCGGCTTCTGCATCAGAACGACATCCAGCCACTGGCCGAACTTCCAGCCGCTGGACTTGAAGATGCCCGCATCCGCGAAACCCGCGCCGCGGTGCAGTCGGATCGAGGCCTGGTTGTCGGCCCCGCCGATCACCGCGATCAGCTGGCGCACGCCGGCCTGGGTGGCCGCCTCGCACAGTGCGTCGAGCAGTGCGCGGCCACGACCGCCGCCGACCGCGTCCGGTGCGAGGTAGATGGAGTTCTCGGCCGAGAAGCGGTACGCCGGGCGCGGCTTGAACCAGTTGCAGTAGGCATAGCCGGCGACGCCGCCTTTTCCGTCTTCGAGGACCAGGTAGGGCATGCCGCGCGACAGCACTTCGGCATAGCGGGCGGTCATGGTGGCGAGGTCGGGCGCTTCGGTCTCGAAACTGGCGGTGCTGTGCAGCACGTAATGCGCGTAGATGTCCGTGATGGCGGGGAGATCGGCGTCTGTTGCGATACGAATGGTGTGCATGAAATAAAGAAAGCTATAATCGCCGGCTTTGCAGCGTGTCGCTGGCCGGGTGGCCATGTCGCGTGTCTCAACGCCGCAGATAAAACTGTCTGGTCTTATTTCTCAGCGAATTTCGCTACGAGGCCAGGCAACCACCCAAGGATAAATCATGGTCGTCATTCGACTCTCCCGCGGCGGCTCCAAGGGCCGTCCTTTCTTCAACATCGTCGTTGCCGACAAGCGCGTGCGCCGCGATGGCCGTTTCATCGAGCGCGTGGGTTTCTACAACCCTAGCGCCCGTGGCGGCGAAGAAGGCCTGCGTGTCGCACAAGACCGCGTGAGCTACTGGGTCGGCGTCGGCGCACAAGTTTCGCCGACCGTCGAACGCCTGCTGCGTACTTCGCAAAAGGCCCTGGCCGCTGCCGCTCCGGTCGCTGCCTGAGCTGTTTGCAAAAGCCCCGCGGATTCACCTCCGCGGGGCTTTTTTCGTTTTTCAGAACCCTTTTTGCCTGACCACCCATGCTGCCTGGACTCGAACCCGCCGAACTGCCCGCCGACGCCATCGAAGTCGGCCGTATCGCCGACGCATGGGGCATCAAGGGATGGTTCAAGGTGCTGGCTTACAGCGCGTCCCCGGAGGCCCTGTTTTCGTCCAAGCGCTGGTTCATCCAGTCGCCGGCAGCCGCCGGTCCCGAGGCGGGCAAGGTGTTCAAGCTGGCAGTGGTGCAGGCCAAGGAGCACTCCGACACGGTGGTCGCCACCGCGCATGACGTGCCGGACCGCACCGCGGCCGAGGCCCTCAAGGGCGCCCGGGTGTTCGTTGCACGCTCCAGTTTCCCGTCCACCGCCGAGGACGAGTATTACTGGGTCGACCTGATCGGCCTGAACGTCGTCAACCGCGAAGGCGTCGACCTGGGTGTGGTGCGCGAACTGCTTTCCACCGGGCCGCAAACCGTGTTGGTGATGGAATTCCAGGCAGAGGGCAAGACCCAGGAGCGGATGATTCCGTTCGTGGGTGTCTACATCGACAAGGTCGACTTGGCGGGCAAGCTCATTTCGGTCGACTGGCAAACCGACTTCGACCTGTAGTCGCCATGCGTTTCGACGTCGTCACGCTGTTTCCGGAACTCTTCGCGCCGTTTCTGGCAAGTGGTGTCACCCGCCGTGCATACGAAGGCCCGGTCACGGTACGCCTGTGGAATCCGCGTGACTATGCCGAAGGCAATTACCGTCGGGTCGATGACCGGCCGTTCGGCGGCGGCCCCGGCATGGTGATGATGGCCGAGCCCATGGCGCGCTGCCTGGATGCCATCCGCGCCGACCGCGCCGAAGACGCGCCCGCACCGGTCGTGTTGTTCTCCCCGCTGGGCGATCGGCTGGATCATTCCTCGGTCGAGGGGTGGTCTGCGAGCGCCGGCGCAGTTTTGGTCTGCGGACGCTACGAGGGTGTCGACCAGCGCTTCATCGACGCGTACGTCGACAGGCAGATCAGCCTGGGCGACTTCGTCTTGTCGGGCGGCGAGCTTCCGGCCATGGCGCTGCTCGACGCGGTAGCCCGCCTGCAGCCCGGCGTGCTCAACGACGAAGGAAGTCACCAGCAGGACAGCTTCAACCCGGCACTCGACGGCCTGCTCGACTGCCCGCACTACACCCGGCCCGAGACCTGGCGCGAGCGGCCGGTGCCGTCAGCGCTGACGTCCGGCGACCACGCCCGGATCGAACGCTGGCGGCGAGAGCAGCGTGTGTCGCTGACCACGGCGCTGCGTCCCGACCTGTTGCCTGCCAAAAAAAGCGGCATATAATCCGCGGTTCCCCGATCCTCTCTCGGCCGCGTTGCGCCCAAGCTGCAAAACGCCTTTTGTGCAGCCGTCACGATCCGGGTCAATGAAGAAGCATCATGGCTAATCTCATCGAAATCCTCGAGCAGGAAGAAATCGCCCGCCTGGGCAAGACGGTTCCGGTTTTCGCTCCTGGCGATACCGTCATCGTCAGCGTGAACGTCGTCGAAGGCACCCGCAAGCGCGTGCAGGCTTTCGAAGGCGTGGTGATCGCAAAGCGCAACCGGGGCCTCAACAGCGGCTTCACCGTGCGCAAGATCTCCAGCGGCGAAGGCGTGGAACGCACCTTCCAGACCTACAGCCCGCTGATCGCCGGTATCGAAGTGAAGCGTCGCGGCGATGTCCGTCGCGCCAAGCTGTACTACCTGCGTGAGCGTAGCGGCAAGTCGGCTCGTATCAAGGAAAAGCTGCCCTCCCGCGTGAAGGTTGCAGCACCGGCCGCGGCTTAATCCGTCGTCGTTCCTGTTCGACCGGTCCGATTCGTTCGCCGGTCGCCTGAAAGCCGCTGCCGCTCACCGCGCAGCGGCTTTCTTGTTTGTCCCGTCGGATGATCTCGATGACTCTGCCCCCGCCCAACGATCCTGAATCCCAGATTCCGCTGTCGCAACTGGCGGGTTTCGACGCGCGTGCGGTGCCGGTGGCGGGCATCGACAGCCATCTGCCCGCGGTGCCTGCAGTGCGTTTGCTGCCGCAGGCCTTACGCGATCGCCTGTCGCACCAGCCGTCCTGGACCCCCGACATGGCCAGCGAGCCGATGCGCGCCGGCCGCGACCCGCGGCCGGCCGCCGTGCTGGTCGGTATCGTCGAGCGCCCGGCCGGGCTGACGGTGCTGCTCACCGAGCGCACCGCGCACCTTTCCAGCCATTCCGGACAGGTGGCGTTTGCGGGCGGCCGCACCGATCCCGAGGACGACGGTCCGGTCGGCACCGCATTGCGCGAAGCATGGGAAGAGGTCGGGCTGGAGGCAAAATTCGTCGAGGTGATCGGCTTGCTGCCGCGCTACGGCACCGTGTCCGCCTACCTGGTCACGCCGGTCGTGGCGCTGGTCGCACCGGGGTTCACGCTGACCCCACACGACTTCGAAGTGGCCGATGTGTTCGAGGTGCCTCTGGCCTTCCTGATGGACCCGGCGCACCACCGCCGCCATCGGGTCGACGCCCCGGACGGTCGGCGCGAGTGGCTCTCCATGCCCTGGACCGATCCGGCTACCGGCAAGGAGCATTTCATCTGGGGCGCCACTGCGGGCATGCTGCGCAACCTCTACCGGCTGCTGGTCACCTGACACCCCTTCGCGCACCGATATGATCGCCGCATGAGTTTTTTTGCCATCCTGATCGCCCTGCTGCTGGAGCAGGCGCGGCCCTTGTCCAGCACCAATCCGATCCACGGCGGCCTGCGGGCCTGGGCGCTGTCCGCAAGCCGTAATTTCGACGCCGGGCGGCCGCACCACGGCTGGGTCGCCTGGACGGTCGCGGTGGTGGTGCCGACAGTGCTCGTCTTCGGCGTGCACGCCTTGCTGTTGTGGGGGCTGGGCTGGCCCTTCGCGCTGTTGTGGAACATCGCGGTGCTGTACCTCACCCTGGGTTTTCGCCAGTTCAGTCACCACTTCACCGACATTCGCGACGCCTTGCTGGACGGCGACGAAACCCGTGCCCGCGAACTCCTGGCGCGCTGGCAGCAGGTAGACGCCAGCGAGTTGCCACGCAGCGAGGTGGTGCGCCACGTCGTCGAATATTCGGTGCTGGCCGCGCATCGCCATGTGTTCGGTGTGCTGGCCTGCTTTTCCATCCTGGCCGCCTGCGGCCTGGGGCCGGCGGGCGCGGTGCTGTATCGCCTGGCCGAATTCGCGTCGCGCTACTGGAGCCGCAAGGCGGCCCGCCCCAGCGCCCATGCCACCAGTCCGTCGCTGCAACGCGCGGCGCACCTCACCTGGACGGCGATCGACTGGTTGCCGGCCCGCATGACCGCCCTGAGCTTCGCCGTCGTCGGCAACTTCGAGGAAGCCATCGAAGGCTGGCGCTACCACGCGCAACGTTTCCCCAACGACAACGACGGCGTGATCCTGGCCGCCACCGCAGGCGCCGTCGATGTACGCCTGGGCGGCAGCGCGCTGCGTTCGGCGGGTGACAGTGGTTTCTTGGATGCCGCCAGCGCCGAGCAGATCGGCAGCGACGACAGCCCGAGTACGCCGGGCCGTCCACCGGAGAACGCCCACCTGGCCCAGGTGGTCGGTCTGGTGTGGCGGTCGGTGGTGGTGTGGGTGGGCCTGCTGGCGCTCCTGAGCTTTGCCCGTCTGCTCGGCTGATTCCTTTCTCGCCCGGTCGCACGCCGAGGTTTCGTGCGCCACCCCGATTCCAGGAGATTCCACGTGTCCCTCACCCCGCCCAGCTGGTGGAGCCCGGTCGTCGCCGGCCTCGTGCCCTACGTGCCTGGCGAGCAGCCCAGGATCGAGCGGCTGACCAAGCTCAATACCAACGAAAACCCATACCCGCCGTCTCCGGCCGTCGTCAAGGCGATCCACGCGGCGGCCGTGGAAGGCCTGCAGCTTTACCCCGACCCGGATGCCGGCGCGCTGCGCCGCAGCATCGCCACTCGCCACGGCTTGGCGGTGGACGAAGTCTTCGTCGGCAACGGCTCCGACGAGGTGCTGGCCCATGCTTTCTTCGCCTTCTTCCAGCACGCCGGACAGCCGCTGCTGTTTCCGGATATCACCTACAGCTTCTACAAGGTGTATTGCGGCCTGTACGGCATTCCCTACGAGACGGTGCCGCTGGGCGATGGGTTGAAGGTCGATATCGAGGGTTTTGCGCGCCCGGACAAAGCGCCGGTGGCGGGTGTCGTCATCGCCAGTCCCAATGCGCCCACCGGCGAAGGCCTGGGACTGCCGGCCATCGAAAGGTTGTTGCAGATGCATCCGCAGCGGCTGCTGCTGGTGGACGAGGCGTATGTCGATTTCGGGGGCGTCAGCGCGCTGTCGCTGGTCGGGCGGCATGCCAATCTGCTGGTGGTCCAGACGCTTTCCAAATCGCGTTCGCTGGCCGGCCTGCGCGTTGGCTTTGCCTGCGGCCAGCGCCCCTTGATCGAAGCGCTGGAGCGGGTGAAGAACAGCTTCAACTCGTATCCGCTCGATCGCCTCGCCATCGCTGGCGCCGTGGCGGCGATGGAGGACGAAGCGCATTTCGACCGGACGCGTCGGGCCGTCATGCATACGCGGGAGGGACTGGCCCTGCAACTCGAAGACATGGGCTTCGAAGTCTTGCCGTCGCAGGCCAACTTCGTGTTCGTGCGCCATCCCGGCCACGACGCGAGGACCATCGCGGCCGGCCTGCGCGGTCAAGGCGTGCTGGTCAGGCACTTTTCGTTGCCGCGCATCGACCAGTACCTGCGTATCAGCATCGGAACGCCGGAGCAGTGCGGTGTGCTGGTCGAGGCGTTGCGTGAGGTGTTGGGCGTGGGCTAGAGCTTGAGTTGGCGCGCCGGGCCTACGCGTGCTTTCGCCAGGCCTTCAATACCGTTTCGGCTCGCTCAGTTCGGCATGCAGCTCGGTATAGATCTTGTACCGGTGCGCGTCGATTTCGCCCGCTTCGAGGGCGGTGCGTACGCCACAGCCCGGCTCGTGCAGATGCGAGCAGTTGTAGAACTTGCACTCGCCGGCGTGCGCCGCGATGTCGGGCATGTTGTCTGCCAGTTGAGGTGGCTCGATGTGATACAGGCCGAACTCCTGGAAGCCCGGCGAGTCGATGATGCCGGTGACACGTTCCTCGCCCGGCACCCAGTAGAAGCTCGTGCTGGTGGTGGTGTGTTTTCCTGAATTCAGGGCCTGGGATATTTCGCCGGTGAGCGCCAGCGCGCCGGGCACCATCAGGTTGATCAGCGTACTTTTGCCGGCACCCGAGGGCCCCAGCACCAGGGTCGTCTTGCCGTGCAGCAGCTTGGTCAGCTCCGCGTGGTCGGCGTCCGGCGACGAGGTGAGCGACAGCGGCAACACGCCGTATTTCATTCGCCGATAGGGCAACAGCCGCTCCCAGGCGCGTGCGAAAGGCTTCACCAGGTCGCTCTTGTTCACCCCGACGATGGGCACGATGCCTGCCGCTTCGGCCGCGATCAGGGCCCGCGACAGCTGCATGGCGGAGAACTCCGGCTCGGCTGCCACCAGCATCAGGATCTGGTCGAGGTTGGCCGCGAAGGACTTGGTTCGCAGTTCGTCCTGCCGGTAGAACAGATTGCGCCGCTCGACCACTTTTTCGACGGTGCCGGTATCGCCCTGGCCGGGCAGCGGCGCCTGCCACAGGACCCGGTCGCCCACCACGGCCTGGCTCTTCTTGCCGCGCGGAGTGCAGATGCGGCGTTCGCCGTCCGGGCTCTCGACCACGCAGTGCCGGCCGTGGGCCGCCACGACCAGGCCCTCGTCCGTGTCGTGGGCTTGTTGCAGGCGGGTGGTCATGGGGCCACCAGCGCATCCGCCGCAGTGGCGCAGGCGAAATCGGTGGCGGACAGGCCTTTGACGTCGTGGGTGTTCCAGCGCACGGTGCAGCTGCCGTACTTCACCGCGAGGTCGGGGTGGTGGTCCTGGCGGTGGGCGATCAGCGCCAGGGCGTTCACGAAAGCCAGCGTCTGGTAGTAATCAGGGAAGCGGTAGGTTTTCTCGATGGCGACGTCGGCGCCGTCGCCGGTCAGTGCCCAGCCCTCGAGCTGCGCCAGTTGCGACACCACTTCGACCGGGCCGAGCGCCTTGCGGGTTTCGGAGGCCCAGTTTTTTTGTTTGAGTTCGATTGCAGCGGTCATGGTCAGGCTCCGGCCATCCGCGTCAGCCTCTCGGCCGCAGGCGGATGGGAGTAATAGAAACGGACGAACAGCGGGTCGGGCGTCAGGGTGGCCGCGTTGTCCTCGTAGAGCTTCAGCAGGGCCCGGGCCAGGGCGGTGTGCCCGGTTTGCGCCACCGCGAAGGCGTCGGCCTGGAACTCGTCGCGGCGCGACATGCCTGCGGTCAGTGGCGACAGGAAGAAGGTGAAGGGCGGCAGCACCAGCATGAACAGCAGCAGCGCCAGCGCGTCGTTGGCGCCTTCCATGTTGGGCGCCACCCCCAGGCCCAGGTAGAACCAGGGCGCGCCGGACAGCCAGCCCAGCAGGCCGAAGCCCAGCAGCGCCACGGCGGCCATGGTGATCAGGCGCTTGGGGATGTGGCCGTGCTTGAAGTGACCGAGTTCGTGGGCGAGCACGGCATCGACTTCGTCCGGATCCAGGCGCTGCAGAAGGGTGTCGTAGAACACCACCCGCTTGGCCGCACCGAAGCCGGTGAAATAGGCGTTGGCGTGGGCACTGCGGCGGCTGCCGTCCATGACAAAGAAACCTTTGGCGGCGAAACCGCAGCGCTGCATCAGCGCGCTGGCGCGGGTTTTCAGTGTCTCGTCTTCCAGCGGCTTGAACTTGTTGAAGAGGGGCGCGATGAGTGTCGGGTAGATCACCAGCAGCGACAGGTTGAGCGCCATCCAGGCGCCCCAGGCCCACAGCCACCACAGCGTGCCCGCAGCGGCCATCAGCCACAGCACCAGCGCCAGGATGGGCAGGCCGATCAGGGCGCCCAGGAAGGTGGCCTTGGCCAGGTCCGCCACCCACAACGCGGGCGTATTGCGGTTGAAGCCGAAGCGCTGCTCCAGCACGAAAGTGCGATACAGCGAAAAGGGCAGGTCGATGGCGCCGCCGATGAGCGTGAAGGCGGCCACCAGCAGCAATTGCTGAAGCATGCCGGGGCCGGTCCAGGCCATCAGCGTACGGTTGAGCAGGTCGAGGCCGCCGAACAGGGTCCAGGCCAGCAGCACCACCGTTCCCACGCTCAGTTCCAACAGGCCGAGCCGCGACTTGGCCAGGGTGTAGTCGGCGGCTTTCTGATGTGCGGCCAGCGTGATGCGCTCGGCGAACGGTGCGGGCACGCCGGGCCGGTGCTGGGCGACATGGCGCATCTGCCGGGACGCCAGCCAGAATTTGACCCCCAGCGAGAGGACCAGAGCGGCGCCGAAAACCACCATCAGCGTGATGGCGGACTGGACGCTGGCCAGCGAGGGCAGGGCGGTGTCGGGGGCGAGTGGTGGCTGCATGGCGGCGCAGTTTAGGTCATGGGCGACAATCCGGGCCATGTCCGAAGCCAACACCCCCGCCTCCCCCGTGGTCCTCGCCAAATCCGACCTGAACCTGGTCTGGCTCGATTGCGAAATGACCGGCCTGGAACCCGATACCGATCGGCTGATCGAGATCGCCGTGGTCGTTACCGGCCCCAACCTCGAACCGCGCGTCGAAGGCCCGGTTTTCGCCATCCATCAAAGCGACGCGGTACTCGCCGGAATGGACGCCTGGAACCAGGGCACGCACGGCCGCAGCGGCCTGACAGACCGGGTGAAGGCATCCACCGTCACCGAGGCCGAAGCCGAACAGCAACTCATCGAGTTCCTGTCGAAATACGTTCCCAAGCGCACGGCGCCCATGTGCGGCAACAGCATCGGCCAGGATCGCCGTTTCCTGGTCCGGTACATGCCGAAGCTGGAAGCTTTCTTTCACTACCGCAACGTGGATGTCAGCACCTTGAAGGAGCTTGCCAAGCGCTGGAAGCCCGAGGTTTGCAGCTCGTTCAAGAAGGCGCAGAAGCACACCGCGTTGGCGGACGTGCACGAATCCATCGAAGAGCTGGTGCACTACCGCAAGCATTTCCTGGCTTTGCCGGAGCCAAAAGCCGCAGACTGACTTGTTTATGACAGGGGGTTGCGGGATAACCCCAGGTCGTGGCATAATCAGCGGCTGCGTTGACGGGAGCCTTGTTAGGTTCTCGCCGCTAATCCTCGCATCTCCCTTCATGCACCGGGCCCGCAAGACCTCTCGTTAACTTGTTGACGAAGGCTCCTGCACCATACGGCCCCCCGCCTCGCCTTCACACAGAAGGTGGCGCAGGCTTCGTTTGATGGTTGATGTTTTTGCCAACCATCCGCGAAGCACCTGCAGGCATTCATTGCCCTGCAGCGCTTGCGCTTGAAAGCTATTTCTTCATGACCGACACGCTCGCCGTGCAGGACGCGTTTGCGCCTGCCGAATCCGATTTCAATTCTTCCATCGACACCAACAACGTCGACACCGGCAACGTCGAGGCTTCGGCTCCGGACGTCGTCGCTGAAAAGCCTAAGGCTACCGGCGAAGGCTTCGCCAAGCTCGGCCTGGCACCGCAGCTGGTGCAAGCCGTCGCCGACCTCGGCTTCAACGACCCGACGGCCGTGCAGGCCAAGGTCGTGCCGATGGCCATGGACACCGGCACCGAAGGCGCCGGCCGTTTCGTCGACCTGATGGTCTCCAGCCAGACCGGCTCCGGCAAGACCGCTGCCTTCCTGCTGCCCGTGCTGCACACCCTGCTGCGCGCCCAGGAACAAGCCGAAGCCAACGAACGCGCCGAATTCGACCGCGCCGTGGCCGAAGCCACCGCTCGGGGCGAAGAAGCGCCGAAGCGTCCTCGCCGCAAGGATCCGACGAACCCGCGCCACTTCAAGGCCGCCACTCCCGGCGCCCTGATCCTGTGCCCGACCCGTGAGCTGGCCCAGCAAGTCGCCGACGACGCCATCGACCTGGTTCGCCACTGCCGCGGCCTGCGCATCGCCAACGTGGTCGGCGGTATTCCTTACCAAGTGCAGATCGCTCGCCTGCAGAACGCCAACCTGGTGGTCGCCACCCCGGGCCGCCTGCTGGACCTGCAGCGCTCGCAGCAGCTCAAGCTCGACCAGGTCAAGTTCCTGGTCGTCGACGAAGCCGACCGCATGCTCGACCTGGGCTTCTCCGACGACCTGGCCGAAGTCAACCAGCTGACCGTCGAACGCAGCCAGACCATGATGTTCAGCGCCACGTTCGCGCCGCGCATCCAGCAACTGGCCCAGCGCGTCATGCGCGAGCCGCAGCGCGTCACCATCGACTCGCCGCAGGAAAAGCACGCCAACATCGAGCAAAAGCTCTACTGGGCCGACAACGCCCAGCACAAGCGCAAGATGCTCGACCACTGGCTGCGCGACACCACCATCAACCAGGCCATCGTCTTCGCCAGCACGCAAGTCGAGTGCGACGGCCTGGCCAACGACCTGCAGCAAGAAGGCTTTTCTGCCGTCGCGCTGCACGGCGCCCTGAGCCAGGGCCTGCGCAATCGCCGCCTGATGGCCCTGCGCCAGGGCCAGGTGCAGATCCTGGTGGCCACCGACGTCGCCGCCCGCGGTATTGACGTCCCCACCATCACCCACGTCTTCAACTTCGGCCTGCCGATGAAGGCCGAGGACTACACCCACCGCATCGGCCGTACCGGCCGTGCCGGACGCGACGGCCTCGCCGTCACGTTCGCCGAGTTCCGCGATCGCCGCAAGATCTTCGACATCGAAGGCTACAGCCGCCAGACCTTCAAGGCAGACGTCATCGTTGGCCTGGAACCGCAGGCCCGCTTCACCCCCGAGCGTCCGCGTGGCAACGACCGTGGCGGCCCGCGCAGCGGTCCCCGTCCCGCCGGCGGCGGTTTCGGTGGCGGCGAAGGCCGCGACTACGCTCGCAAGCCGGCTTTCGGCGACCGCGGCGGCCGCAGCGAAGGCTTCGGTGCACGTCCTCCGGCACACCGTCCGCGTCCTGAAGGCGGCGGCTTCGGCGGCCGTCAAGAAGGTTTCGGCGGCGGCGCACCCCGCAACGAAGGCTTCGGTGGTGGCCGTCAGGATGGTTTCGGCGCTCGCCAAGAGGGCTTCGGCGCCCGCGGCGGCGACAGCCGTCCCCCGCGCGGCCCGGCCGGCGGCGGTCGTCCGGCACCTGCCGGCCGTCCGTACCAGCCGCGTGATGCACGCGCACCGCGTACCGCGCGCTGATCCGGCCGAAAAGGTCGATCACAACAAAAGGCAGCTTCGGCTGCCTTTTTTTCGTTTACGAAGACGTCGCGGATAATTCCGGGTTTGCCCTGAGCGGTCTCTGTCGCATTGGCCGCCGGGTTTCTCGATATCTCCAGATTCCAAGATGCCTGTCTACCGTTCCAAGACCTCCACCGCCGGCCGAAACATGGCGGGTGCCCGCTCCTTGTGGCGTGCCACCGGCATGAAAGACGAGGACTTTTCCAAGCCCATCGTCGCGGTCGTCAATTCGTTCACCCAGTTCGTTCCCGGCCATGTGCATCTCAAGGATCTCGGCCAGCTCGTGGCGCGCGAGATCGAGGCGGCGGGCGGCGTGGCGAAGGAGTTCAACACCATCGCGGTCGACGACGGCATCGCCATGGGCCACGACGGCATGCTGTATTCGCTGCCCAGCCGCGACATCATCGCGGACTCCGTTGAATACATGGTCAACGCGCACTGCGCCGATGCGATGGTCTGCATCTCCAACTGCGACAAGATCACTCCCGGCATGCTGATGGCGGCCATGCGGCTCAACATTCCGGTGATCTTCGTCTCCGGCGGTCCGATGGAAGCCGGCAAGACCAAGCTGGCCAACCCGGTCACCAAGGTCATGGAGTTCAAGAAGCTCGACCTGGTCGACGCCATGGTGATCGCCGCGGACGACCGCTACTCCGACGCCGACGTAGCCGAAGTGGAGCGCTCGGCTTGCCCCACATGCGGTTCGTGCTCGGGCATGTTCACCGCCAACTCGATGAATTGCCTGACCGAGGCGCTGGGCCTTTCGTTGCCCGGCAACGGTACGGTCGTCGCCACCCATGCCGACCGTGAGCAGCTGTTCCTGCGCGCCGGCCGCCGCATCGTCGAGCTCGCCCGCCAGCACTACGAGCAGGACGACGACCGCGTGCTGCCGCGTTCGGTCGGCTTCAAGGCATTCGAGAACGCCATGACGCTGGACATCGCCATGGGCGGCTCCACCAACACCATCCTGCACCTGCTGGCCATCGCCAGCGAGGCCGGCATCGACTTCACGATGGCCGACATCGACCGTCTTTCGCGCGTGGTGCCGCAGCTGTGCAAGGTGGCGCCCAACACCCCCAAGTACCACATCGAGGACGTTCACCGCGCCGGCGGCATCATGGCCATCCTGGGCGAGCTCGACCGTGCCGGGCGGCTGCATACCGACGTGCCCACGGTGCATACGCCGACCCTCAAGGACGCGCTCGACCAGTGGGACATCGTGCGCACCCAGGACGCCGCGGTGCGCAAGTTCTATATGGCCGGCCCCGCCGGCATCCCCACGCAGACCGCCTTCAGCCAGGACACCCGCTGGCCCAGCCTGGACCTGGACCGCGCCGAGGGCTGCATCCGCTCCAGCGAACACGCGTTTTCCCGGGAAGGCGGCTTGGCCGTGCTCACCGGCAACATCGCGGTGGACGGCTGCGTGGTCAAGTCGGCCGGCGTGGACGAGAGCATCCTGGTGTTCGAGGGCTCGGCCCACGTGACCGAGTCCCAGGACGAAGCCGTGGAAAACATCCTCGCCGACAAGGTCCGGGCGGGCGATATCGTCATCGTGCGCTACGAAGGCCCGAAGGGCGGCCCCGGCATGCAGGAGATGCTCTACCCGACCAGCTACATCAAGTCCAAGGGCCTGGGCAAGGCCTGCGCGCTGCTGACGGACGGCCGGTTTTCCGGCGGCACCTCGGGCCTGTCGATCGGCCACTGTTCGCCCGAAGCGGCGGCCGGCGGCGCCATCGGCCTGGTGCGCAACGGAGACCGCATCCGCATCGACATTCCCAACCGGACCATCGACGTGCTGTTGTCGGACGACGAGCTGGCCGCGCGCCGCGCAGAGCAAGACGCCAGGGGATGGAAACCGGCCAAGCCGCGCCCCCGGAAAGTCTCGGCCGCCCTCAAGGCCTATGCGCTGCTGGTGACCTCGGCCGACACCGGCGCGGTGCGCGACCTGTCCTTGCTGCCCGACTGAACCCGTGAGCGCCGCCGTGATCAACGCATCCTCTTCCGCCGACCTCGAATCGATGTTCGAGCTGGCACCCGTGTCCCTCTGGCTGGAGGACTTCAGCGGCCTCAAGACCATCCTGGACGGCTGGCGCGCCGAGGGGGTGCAGGACCTGCGCGCCTGGCTGCAGGCCGATCCCGCACGTCGTCACGCCTGCATGGCCAGCCTGCGGGTGCTGCAGGTCAACCAGCGCACGCTCGAACTCTTTCGTGCCGCGAGCCAGCAGGAGTTGCTGAGCCGGCTCGACGAGGTGTTTCGGGGCGACATGTCCGACAGCGTCGTCGACGAGCTGTGCCAGCTCTGGGACGGCGGCCTGGGCTTTCACAACCAGACCGTCAACTACGCCCTCGACGGACGTCGCCTTGATGTGTCGATCCGCGCCCGGGTGCTGCCCGGCCACGAGGCCCTGTGGGACCGGGTGCTGGTCTCCCTGGACGACATCACCGAGCGCCGGATCGCCGAGCGCCGCATCGCCGACGGCGAGGCCTACGCGCGCAGCCTGTTCGAGCATTCGCCGGTGTCGCTGTGGGTGGAAGACTTCAGCGCGGTCCGGCGTCTGATCGACGAGGCGCGCCTGCAGGGCATCCGAGACTTCGCCACCTTCCTCAAGGTGCATCCGGAGTTCGTCAGCCGCTGCATGCACGAGATCCGGGTCATCGACGTCAACCACGAGACCCTGCGCATGTTCGGCGCGCGCAGCAAGGACGAATTGCTGTGCAGCATCGGCAAGGTTTTTCGCGACGAGATGCACGACTCGTTCTCCGAGCAGCTGCGCGACCTGTGGGACGGCAAGATCCACCAGCAGCGCGAGGTCGTCAACTATTCGCTGACCGGCGAACTCGTCAACATCCACATGCAGTTCTCGGTGATGGAAGGCCACGAGGCCGCCTGGGACATGGTGCTGGTGTCGCTGGTCGACATCACCGCGCGCAAAAAGGCCGAGGCCTACCTGGAGTACCTCGGCAAGCACGACGTGCTGACCAAGCTGCGCAACCGCACTTTCTACACCGAGGAACTGGCCCGCCTGGCGCGCAAGGGCCCCTGGCCGCTGTCGGTGCTGGCGATCGACATGAACGGGCTCAAGCACGCCAACGACGAAAACGGCCATGCCGCCGGCGACGGCCTGCTGCGCCGCATCGGCGAGGTGATGACCACGGCGGTCGATGCGCCGTCGGTGGCGGCGCGCATCGGCGGCGACGAATTCGCGGTGCTGATGCCCGGCATCGATCAGCGCGGCGCCGAGCAGATGAAGGACCGCATCAACTCCCTGCTGGAGCTCAACAACCAGTTCTACGGCGGTGGCCATGGGCTGCAGCTGAGCCTGGCGATCGGTGTGGCCAGCTGCGAGTCCGGCGACCAGATCGAGGCCACGCTGGCACGTGCCGACAAGGCCATGTACGAAGAAAAAGCGCGCTTCTACGACCAGGCCGGCACGCCGGAACGGCGTCGCGGCGGTTTCTGAGCCGGCTTCTGCCGGCTGTGGCAGCGTTTCCTAGCCGTGCTGCAGGCTGCTGCCGATCAGCGGCCAGCGGCTGCGCAGCAAAGCCCAGGACACCAGGCCGACGCCCATCAGCGCGGCGGCGCTCCAGGACAGCGCCAGCGGCGAGTGCATCACCAGCGGCGTGAGCAAACCCGCCGTCAGGCCGTTGGCGGTGGACGACACGCAGGCCTGCAGCGACGAAGCCATGCCGCGGCGGTCGGGGTACAGGTCGAGCACCAGCAGCGTGACGGCCGGCGCCACTACCGCCCATCCGAAGGCGAAGAGGCCGATGGCGGGCAGGAGCCACCAGGCACGCGGCTCGAAGAGCAGCATGCCGGCCACGGTGAGGGCCGCCATCGCCGTCATGACAGTGAAGCCGAACCGGATCTGCTCTACCGGGCTGGCCTTGCCGGCCATGCGCCCGCTCAGCAGTGCGCCGGACATGATGCCGCTAATGATGAGCAGGAACATCCAGAAGAATTGCGTCGGCGCCAGGCCCAGCCGGTTGCCCAGCAGCTCCGGGGCCGCCATCACCCAGATGAACATTCCGTTGAAAGGCACGCCGCTCACCAGCACCAGCAGCAGAAAACGTGCGCTGGACCCCAGCTGCCAGTAGCCGCGCAACAGGTTGGAAACCCGGAAGGGCTGGCGGAAGGTCGGGTGCAGCGTCTCGGGCAGCAGGCGCCAGTTGGCCAGCCACAGCGCGCCGCCGACGCACGCCAGAAACCAGAAAACGCTCTGCCAGCCCAGCAACACCAGGAACCAGCCGCCGATGATGGGCGCGATGGCCGGTGCCACGCCGAAATAGATGGTGATCTGGCTCATCACCCGCTGCGCCTGCGCCGGCGCAAACATGTCGCGCACCACCGCCCGTGACACCACGATGCCGGCGCCCGCCGAGCAACCCTGGACAAACCGGAAAAAAATCAGCTGTTCGACCGACCCGGCCAACGCGCAGCCGGCCGACGCCAGCGCAAACGCCGCCAGCCCCCACAGGATGACCGGTCGGCGGCCGAAGCTGTCCGACAGCGCACCGTGGAACAGGCTCATGAAGGCGAAACCGAAGAGATAAGCCGACAGCGTCTGCTGCATCTGCACCGGCGTGGCGCCCAGCGCTTGGGAGATTCCGGCGAAAGCCGGGATGTAGGTGTCGATGCAGAAGGGCCCGAGCATGGCCAGAACGGCAAGCAGCAGGGCCAATGTCCACTGGGGGCCCTTCCAGAGGGTGGCGGCGTCGGGATGCATCAAAAAACTGGCGAGAAAGAAGAGCGAAAAAGAAGAGAGAAAAGCGAAGCGTGCCCGCCAATCAAGCGGGGGCGGCGATGGTACCCCGCGCCCCGGTCGACCGCCGGTGCACGGTTTGGCAGATCACCGCAAGGCCGCCGGCGCCTGTTGCGTAGCCGCGCCAGTCGGTTGCGACGCCATCATGTTTGGTTACCATCACTTCGCTTTACTTACCGGCAGACACCGAATTAGGGAACAACGTGAACGCTTTACGCAATCTGAAGATCGGCAACCGTCTGGCGGTCGCCTTCGGAACCATCCTGGTGATCATGGTGGTCAGCTCCGGGGCCGGCGTCTGGCAGCTGAACAAGCTGGCCGACCGCATGAGGGTGATGGCCACCTCCGACAACGAGAAGCAGCAACTGTCTGCCGAGTGGTTGTCCACCGTCGCCATCAACGGCGTGCGGACACGCGCGGCCTTGCTGGGTTCGCCCGAGTTCGCCCTCGAAATCCAGCGCGATATCGACGTCACATCGGCCGACACGGCCAAGCTGCGGGAAAAGCTGGCGCTGCTGGTGACCAGCGCCCAGGGCAAGGCCATGATCGACAAGATCGATGTGTCTCGCAACGCCTTCCGCACGCTCCGCGCAGACCTGATCAAGCGCCGTGCCGCAGGCGAGGAGCTGCGTGGCGTGGTGGACAGCCAGCTCACGCCCTTGTCGACCGTCTATATCGCCAATATCAGGGAGTTTCAGCAGAGGCAGAAAGAGCTGTACCAGCAGTCCCTGCACGCAGCAGAAGACGAGGGAGTGCGGGGCCAGCGGGTGCTGGTCGGGGCGGGCGTGCTGGCGGTTCTGCTGGGGTCGCTGCTGGCCTTCGCCCTGTCTCGCTCGATTCTCGTGCCGCTGCGCCAGGCGTCGGCCAGCACCCGTCGCATCGCCGACGGCGATCTCACCGAGACCATCGTGGTCGGCGGCAAGGACGAGGCCGCCGAACTGCTGCTCGCGCTGCAGGCGATGCAGGCCAACCTGAGCCGCGTGGTGAGCGGCGTACGCACCAACGCCGAAGGCGTGGCCACGGCCAGCGCCGAGATCGCGCAAGGTAACAACGATTTGTCCGGCCGCACCGAGCAGCAGGCCTCCGCGCTGGAGGAAACCGCCGCCTCGATGGAAGAGCTCAGCTCGACCGTGCGGCAGAACTCCGACAACGCACAGCAGGCCAACAAGCTGGCGCAGGGCGCGACCAATGTGGCGGTCGAGGGCGGCGAAGTGGTGAGCCGCGTGGTCGACACCATGAAGGGCATCAACGAAAGCTCGCGCAAGATATCCGACATCATCAGCGTGATCGACGGCATCGCCTTCCAGACCAACATCCTGGCGCTCAACGCCGCCGTCGAGGCCGCCCGTGCCGGTGAGCAGGGCCGCGGATTCGCGGTGGTGGCCTCCGAAGTCCGCAGCCTGGCGCAACGCAGCGCGGACGCCGCCAAGCAGATCAAGGGCCTCATCGGCACCAGCGTCGAGCGGGTGGAGCAGGGCACGGCCCTGGTCGACCAGGCCGGCACCACCATGCAGGAAGTGGTTTCGGCCATCCGCCGGGTGACCGACCTGATGGGCGAGATCAGCGCCGCCAGCGTGGAGCAGAGCGCCGGGGTGGCCCAGGTGGGCGAAGCCGTCACGCAGATGGACCAGGCCACGCAGCAGAACGCCGCGTTGGTAGAACAGAGCGCGGCGGCCGCCTCCAGCCTCAAGTCGCAAGCCGAGCAGATGGTCGCGGCGGTGGCGGTGTTCAAGCTTTCGGGCACCCTGAGCCACGTCGATCGCGCCAGTCACGTGAGTCAGGTCAGTCAGGTCAGTCAGGTCAGTCACGTCGGTCATGTCAGCCAGGCGAGCCACGCGGCGCCCGTCCCACCGCGGACGATGCCCGCACCCCAGGTGCACCTGCAAGCACCACGCCCTGCGCCCAAGGCGGCCCCCGCGCCGGCGGCTTCCGTGTCCAGGCCGGCCCTCAAGCGACCTGCCGCCGCGCCGGCCCGTCCGGCGGCCTCGTCGCCGTCGACCGGCCCGGCTGCGGCCTCGGCTCCGACCCCGGCGCCGGCTCGCCAGCTGCCTGCCGCGGGCCGTGCACCGGCACCGGCCGCGGCGTCGTCGTCGGCCGGCTCGGACGACGACTGGGAAACCTTCTGAGCAGGTGAGCCGGCTGCTGCGCCGTGCGGCGGTCGGCGAGGCGACGGGCGTACGCGGCGTTCAGGCCGAGCGCCGCTTCCATCGGCAGCCGGTGGCTGATCGGAGCGACGACGCGATCGACCACCGTCCCGCCCTGTGGTGGGGCTCCGCCGCAATTCCGCGCCCGCTTCCACCAGCGCGGTAACCTGCGCCGAACTGAAGGCCCGGCATGAACACCGCCTGTCGTGCACCTGGCTGCCGCAGGACACGTCGCGCAACGGCACCAGGCCGGGAGCGGACGCCGTCTCCTCGACGAACTGTTCCGACCACCCGACGCCCCGCATTTGAATCAAGACCTCCGTGATCGAATCCAAAACCCTGTCGCCCCGCGCCGCGCTTCTCCTGAAGGCCGCGTTGCTGCTGGTCTTCATGGGGGCGTCCAGTGTTCCTTCGCCGCTGTACGCCCTGTATCGGCAGGCCTGGGGTTTCTCGGCGGTCGCCCTGACCGGCGTCTTCGCCGTCTACGCTTTCGGCATGCTGGCCTCGTTGTTGACGGTGGGTTCGCTGTCCGACCACGTCGGTCGCCGACCGGTCATCCTGGGGGCGGTGCTGCTCGAACTGCTCTCCCTCCTGCTTTTCCTGTTTGCCGGTTCGGTCGGCATGCTGGTCGCGGCGCGCCTGCTGCAGGGCATCGCCACCGGTGCGGCGCTGAGTGCGCTGGGTGCCTCGTTGATCGACTCGGACCGCCACCTCGCACCCCTCCTGAACAGCGCCGTGCCGATGCTGGGCATGGCTGTCGGCGCGCTCGGTAGCAGCCTGCTGGTGGCATATGCACCCGCGCCCCTGCACACGGTGTACGCAGTGGTGATCGCGCTCCTGCTGGCGCTCGGCTGGGCGGCGCGTCGCCTGCCGGAACTCGTGACACCGCGGCCCGGGGCGCTGGCCTCCATGCGGCCGCAGGTGGCGGTGGCACCGTCTGCGCGGCGGGCCTTCGTGCTGGTGCTGGCCATCGACGTGGCCGTCTGGGCGCTCGGCGGTTTCTTTCTCTCGCTGGGGCCGACCCTGGCACGGCAGGTGACCGGCGTGCAGAGCCCGGTCGTCGGCGGCCTGCTGCTCGCCACCCTGACGCTGAGCGGCGCATTGGGTTCGTTGACGCTGCGCAACCTGGCGGCGCGGCGGCTGATGCGCATCGGCGCGGTGGCGTTGTTCGTCGGCCTGGGCCTGGTGCTGCTGGCCGTCGCGAAGGGTTCGGCCTGGTTGATCTTCGCCGGCACCGCGCTGGCGGGCCTGGGTTTCGGAGTGGGTTTCCTGGCCGCGTTGCGCACGGTCATGCCGACCGTCGGGCCTGAACAGCGCGCCACGCTGATGGCGGCCTTTCTCGTACTGAGCTACTGCGCCTTCAGCCTGCCGGCGCTGGCGGCGGGTTTCGCGGTCGGTCGCTTCGGGCTGACCGCCACGGCCGAGGTCTACGGCCTGCTGCTGATGGTGCTGGCGGCCGTCGCCCTGGCCGGAAGCTGGGCGCGCGCCGAACGGCCCTGACGCGCAGACGGAGGCGAGGAGTGCCGGGCGGCATGTCGCCCGGCGTCCGAAACGCGGCGGGCAGGCACTACGATCGGCGCCATGCAAGCCACTTCGACGCCCCTGCCGCCCAACGAAGACGCCGAGCGCTACGGCCGCCCGGAAGGCGGCTGGCGGCTGCGCCTGTACGCCGTCATCTTCGAGTCCGACACGCCCGCCGGCCGGGCCTTCGACCTGGTGCTGATCGGTTTCATCCTGGCCAGCGTGGTCACGGTGGCGCTGGACAGCGTGGCGTCGATCCACGCCCAATACCGCGAATTTTTCGCGATGCTGGAGTGGTTCTTCACGCTGGCCTTCACCGCCGAATACCTCTGCCGCCTGGCCTGCGTGCGCCGGCCGGCCCGCTATGCCCGCAGCGTGTTCGGCGTAATCGATCTGCTGGCGCTGCTGCCCACCTACGTGGCGGTGATGGTGCCGGGCGTCTATGCACTGGTCGATGTGCGGGTGCTGCGCCTGTTGCGCATCTTCCGCATCCTCAAGCTCAGCCAGTACGTGGACGAATACCGGGCGCTGGGCCAGGCCCTGGCGGCCTCGCGCCGCAAGATCGCGGTGTTCATGTCCTTCGTGCTGCTGGTGGTGGTGGTGATGGGCACGCTGATGTACGTGGTCGAGGGGCCGGTACACGGCTTCACCAGCATTCCGGTGGGCGTGTACTGGGCCATCACCACCATGACCACCGTGGGCTTCGGCGACATAGCACCCAAGACGGCCACGGGCCGCACCATCGCCTCGGCCATGATGCTGCTGGGCTGGGGCACGCTGGCCGTGCCGACCGGCATCGTCAGCTCGGAGTTCACCGCCCAGCGTGCGCGTTGGGCGCTGGCGGGGCGCTACCGCGACTGCCCGGCCTGCGGCAGCGACGGACATGCCCTGTCCGATCGTTACTGCAGCGATTGCGGCGCCGCGCTGGCTCCCACCCAGACTCCCGAAAATTAGGGTAATCACCGAGTTGCATGCGTATGCAATCTGCAAAAACTGCTCTCCATGCATGCGTATGCATGGTCACTTACCCAGGAGCAGAAACCCATGATCCGATACCTCAAGCGCGGCCGCGACGTGCAGGCCCGTGCCGATGACGACACCAAGGTCCGATCCACGGTCGAAGGCATCATCCAGGACATCGAGGCCCGCGGCGACGCGGCCGTGCGCGACTACAGCCGCAAGTTCGACAACTGGGAGCCGAGCGATTTCCGGCTCTCCCAGGCCGCCATCGAGAAAGCCATCAAGAGCCTGTCGGCACGAGAGATCGAGGACATCAGGTTCGCCCAGACGCAGGTGCGCAACTTCGCGCAGATCCAGCGCGACTCCATGCTCGACGTCGAGGTCGAAACCCGCCCCGGCGTGTTTCTCGGCCACAAGCACATCCCGATCAACGCGGTCGGCTGCTACATCCCCGGCGGCAAGTACCCGCTGCTGGCCTCGGCCCACATGAGCGTGCTGACCGCCAAGGTCGCCGGTGTGAAGCGTGTCGTCGCCACCGCGCCGCCTTTCCACGGCGAGCCGCATCCGGCCATCGTCGCCGCCATGCACCTGGCCGGCGCCGATGAAATCCTGGTGCTCGGCGGTGTGCAGGCGGTGGTCGCCATGGCCGTCGGCACGCCCAGCATCGCGCCGGTCGACATGCTGGTCGGTCCCGGCAACATGTTCGTCGCCGAGGCCAAGCGCCAACTGTTCGGCCGCGTCGGCATCGACCTGTTCGCCGGCCCCACCGAAACCCTGGTGATCGCCGACGAGACGGTGGACGGCGAGATCTGCGCGGTCGATCTGCTGGGCCAGGCCGAGCACGGCCTGACCACCCCCGCCGTGCTGCTCACCAACAGCGAGAAGCTGGCCCGCGAAACCATGGCCGAAGTGGAGCGGCAGCTCAAGATCCTGCCGACCGCCGGCATCGCCGCCAAGGCCTGGGAAGACTTCGGCGAAGTGATCGTCTGCGACACCTACGACGAGATGCTGGCCAAGGCCGACGAGATCGCCTCCGAGCATGTGCAGGTCATGACGCGCGACCCGGACTGGTTTCTGCAGAACATGAGCAACTACGGCGCCCTGTTCCTGGGCCCGCGTACCAACGTGGCTTTCGGCGACAAGGTCATCGGCACCAATCACACGCTGCCGACCAACAAGGCCGCGCGCTACACCGGCGGGCTGTGGGTGGGCAAGTTCCTGAAAACCTGCACCTTCCAGCGGGTGACCACCGATGCGGCCAGCGCCGAGATCGGCGAGTACTGCTCGCGCCTGTGCCACATGGAAAACTTCGCCGGCCACGGCGAACAGGCCAACATCCGCGTGCGCCGCTACGGTACCCGCGCCGACGTGCCGTGGTACGAGCCGGTGCCGGCGCTGGAAGCATGACCGGGCTTCCGCGATCTCCCGGTTTCCGGGTCGACGGCCAGCGTGCGCTGGTCACCGGGGCCGGTCGCGGGCTCGGGCTGGCGGCAGCCGCCGCGCTGGCCCGCGCCGGTGCCCGGGTGACGCTGGCCGCCCGCTCCGAAGACGAACTCCGCGCCGGCTGCGAAGCCATCCGCGCCGAGGGCGGCGAAGCCGACTGGCTGGTGCTGGACGTCACCGACTCCCGGGCGGTGACCGAGGCCATCGGTGCGCGCCCGGCGTTCCACATCCTGGTCAACAACGCCGGCATGAACCGGCCCAAGCCGCTGGTCGAGACGCCCGACGAAGACATCGACGCGGTGTTCGACCTGAACGTGAAGGCGACCTTCTACGTCACCCGGGAGGTCGCGCGGCGCATGCTGGCGGCCGGGCAGACCGGTTCCATCATCAACGTCAGCTCCCAGATGGGCCACGTGGGCAGCCCGCGCCGCACCCTGTACTGCGCCACCAAGCACGCGGTCGAGGGCATGACCAAGGCGCTGGCCTGGGAACTGGGCGCCGCGGGGATCCGGGTGAACACGGTGTGCCCGACCTTCGTCGAGACGGCCTTCACCGCGCCCATGTTCGCCGACCCGGTGTTTCGGCAGTTCGTGGTGGACAAGATCGCGCTCGGCCGCATCGGCCGGGTCGAGGAGGTGATGGGACCGATCGTGTTCCTGGCCAGCGAGGCTTCCAGCCTGATGACCGGCAGTGCGCTGATGCTCGACGGCGGCTGGACGGCGGCCTGATGAAAACCCACCCCACCGCGCACGACGTCGCCCGGATGGCGGGGGTGTCGCAGTCGGCGGTGAGCCGCACCTTTACCGTCGGGGCCAGCGTGGCGCCCGCCACGCGCGAGCGCATCCTGCAGGCCGCGCGCGAGATCGGCTACCGCCCCAACGCCATCGCCCGCACGCTGAGCACCCGGCGCAGCCGCATCGTCGGCCTGGTGATGAGTTACCTAGAGAACCAGTTCTATCCGCTGGTCATCGAGCGCCTGTCGCAGGCCCTGCAGCGCGACGGCTATCACGTGCTGCTGTTCATCAGCGAGACAGCCGACGCCGACGCCATCCTGGCCGACATCCTCCAGTACCAGGTGGACGGCATCGTGATGGCGTCCACCACGCTCTCTTCCGGCCTGGCGGCCGATTGCGCCGAGGCCGGCATTCCGGTGGTGCTGTTCAACCGGGTGGCGCAGATGGGCGCCATGGGCCGCTACTCGACCAGTTCGGTCACCTCGCAGAACCTCGAGGGCGGGCGCATGGTGGGCGAACTGCTGGTACGTACTGGCCACCGCCGCATCGCCTGGCTGGCGGGGCTCGAGAACGCTTCCACCACGCTGGCCCGTGAAGCCGGGCTGTGCGAGGCGCTGGCGGGGGCCGGCCTGCGACTGCACAGCCGGGCGACCGGCCACTACGACTTCGCCGAGGCGCGGCGCGCGGTGCTGCAGCTGTTCGCCGACCCCGCCGACCGGCCCGACGCGCTGTTCGCGGCCAACGATCACATGGCCATCGCCGCGCTCGAAACCCTGCGCTCGGACCTGGGCCTGCGGGTGCCGGAAGACGTCTCGGTGGTCGGCTTCGACAACGTGCCGCAGGCGGCCTGGCCGTCCTTCGACCTGACCACCGTGCAGCAGGACGTGGACCGCATGGTCGATGCCACCCGCACGCTGCTTTTCGAGCATATCGGCGGTGAAGTGATGTGCCGCAGCGTGACGGTGCCCTGCGTGCTGATCGAGCGCGGGACCGTGCGCGCGCGCGGCTGAAAACCCGGCCTTGCAGCCTTGCAGGGCGCATATCAGGTATCGAAAAACCGTCGGCGCCGCTTGCGGATACTGGCTCGGGCGCGCGCGGAAACCGGCGTGCAACCTCACCATAACGGAGACCAGAAGACATGAAGAACCTCAAGACCGTCGTCGCTTCGGCGATGCTGCTGCTGACCGGCGTGGCTCATGCCCAGGCATGGCCTGCGAAGCCCATCAAACTCATCGTGCCGTACTCGGCCGGGGGCGCGGCGGACCTGTCGGCGCGCTGGCTCGCCGAAGGCCTCACCTCCCAGTTCAAGTACACGATCGTGGTCGAGAACCACCCGGGTGCGGCCGGCAACATCGGCACCCGCACGGTGGCGGCGGCCAAGCCTGACGGCTACACCCTGCTGCTGGGCTACGACGGCACGCTGACCATTAACCCCTACGTCTATCCCAACGTCAATTTCGATACGGTGAAAGACTTCGTGCCGGTCAGCAAGATCGCCGATTCGACCTTGCTGCTGGTGGCCAACAACAACCTGCCGGCCAAGGACGTCAAGGAGATGATCGCCCTCGCCAAGGCCAAGCCCGGCACGCTGGACTACGCCACCACCGGCGTCGGCAGCACGCCCCACGCGGCCGGCGAGATGATGAACCTGCAGTTCGGCATCGACCTGCGCCACATCCCCTATGCCGGCGGCGCGCCGGCCATGACGGCGGTGATGGGCGACCACATCAAGATGGTCTACACCGCGGTCGCCACCGCGCACGCCTTCGTGGTCTCCGGCAAGGTGAAGGCCCTCGGCGTCTCGGCGCCCAAGCGCTCCGCCGCATTGCCCGACGTACCCACCTTCAGCGAGCTGGGCGTTCCGGGCTTCGACCTCAATTCCTGGTTCGGCATCCTGGCGCCGGCCGGAACGCCCAAGGCGATCGTCGACCAGCTGCAGGCGAACATCAAGACGGTCATGGAAACGCCGTCCTACCGCGACCGCTATGTCAATGCGGGCCTGGAGCCGGTGGGCAACACCTCGGAGCAGTTCGGCGGCCAGATCAAGGCCGATATGGCGCGCTGGGAGGCCATCGTGAAAAAGGCCAGGATCAGCGCCAACTGATCCCGGCCCGGCCGTGACGCCTCAGGGCGTCAAATGCGCGGCGGATCCTGGTCGCGCGCCATGTGGCGGTGCTTGGCGATCGCCGCGATGAAGGCGGCGGCCACCGACTTGGCATCGGCACCGTTGGCATAGAGCAGGCCCGGGTCGGCGCTACCGTCTTCCAGCGTGGTGGGCACGCCGAGCTTTTCGGTCAGCGCGCTGGAGGCGCCCAGCACCAGCAGCGTCTTGCAGTGGCGATAGGTGTTCACGATGAACTCCGAGGTGTTGCCGATCTTCGCCAGCGTGTCCACGGCGGCTTGGCCGTCCGGCAGCACCACCGCGTCGAACACCACCGGCGGCGTGTTTTCCATCGAGGCGTCGGCCTCGATCTTGTCGCCCTGCAGGGTAGTGATGGTGCCCAGACGGGCGCCGACCACACGCGGTATCGCACCGTTTTTCAGCAGTGCCGCCTGCAGTGCGGCCAGGGCTTCTCCGTCCACGCCGTCGGCTGCCAGCAGGGCGATCTTGCGGCCCTTGATGCCGCCGTCGCCCGGCAGGTGCGTCAGGGACAGCGCAGCGGAGGTGGTCACCTCCGGCGGCAATGGCGAATCCGTCGCGCGGGGCAGGGGGGCGGGCAGTTCCATGCCCAGGCCGTCGGCGATCTGCTGGGCCAGGTCGACCGATACGTTGACCAGGCTGGCGACCATGCGCTGGCGAATCGCCGGCACGGTCACCTTGGACAACTCGAAGCGGAAGCCGCCGACGATGTGCGCCTTTTCCCACTCGCTCTGGCTCTCGTAGAACAGCGTGGCTTGCTGGTAATGCTCGGCGAAGCGTTCGGGCTTGCCGCGCAGCTTGTCGCCCTGCTCCGGCGCGGGGAAGGACACGAAGCCCGCCGTGCCGGCCTGCGCCGGATAGCCGCCCGCGAGCGAGTTCGGTTCGTACGCCACCCGGCCGCGATGCAGGGCCTGGCGCTTGATGCCGTCGCGCTGGTTGTTGTAGACCGGAACGATGGGTGCGTTGATCGGGATCTCGTGGAAGTTGGCGCCGCCCAGACGGGTGATCTGGGTGTCCTTGTAGCTGTGGATGCGGCCGGACAGCAGCGGGTCGTTGCTGAAGTCGATGCCGGGAATCACGTGCGCGGTGCAGAAGGCCACCTGCTCGGTCTCGGCGAAAAAGTTGTCCGGATTACGGTCGAGCACCATGCGGCCGACGATTTTCACCGGAACCAGTTCTTCCGGAATCAGCTTGGTCGAATCCAGGATGTCGAAGCTCCAGCCTTCGGACTGCGCTTCGGTGAAGATCTGCAGGCCCAGTTCCCACTCGGGGAAGTTGCCGGCCTCGATGCTTTCCCAGAGGTCACGACGGTGGAAGTCGTTGTCGGCGCCCTGGATCTTGGCCGACTCGTCCCACACCAGCGAATGGGTGCCGGCCTTGGGTTTCCAGTGGAACTTGCAGAACACGCTCTCGCCCTGGGCGTTGACCAGGCGGAAGCTGTGGACGCCGAAGCCTTCCATCATGCTGAAGCTGCGCGGCAGGGTGCGGTCGCTCATGGCCCACAGCAGCATGTGGGTGGACTCCGGGCTCAGCGAGACGAAGTCGTAGAAGGTGTCGTGTGCGCTGCCGGCCTGCGGCATGCCGTGGTGCGGTTCGGGCTTGACCGCGTGGATCAGGTCCGGGAACTTCATCGCATCCTGGATGAAGAACACCGGGATGTTGTTGCCGACCAGATCCCAGTTGCCTTCGTCGGTGTAGAACTTGACCGCGAAACCACGCACGTCGCGCGCGGTATCCACCGAGCCGCGCTCGCCGGCGACGGTGGAGAAACGCACGAACACGGGCGTGACCTTGCCCTTTTTCTGGAAGGGCGCGGCGCGGGTGAGATCGGTCAGGTCTTCGTAGGCCTCGAAGAAGCCGTGCGCCGCCGAGCCGCGTGCATGCACGATGCGCTCCGGGATGCGCTCGTGGTCGAAGTTGGTGATTTTCTCGCGCAGGATGAAGTCTTCGAGCAGGGTCGGGCCGCGCAGGCCGGCCTTCAGCGAGTTCTGGTTGTCGCCGATGGGCACGCCCTGGTTGGTGGTCAGCACCTGGCCGCCACCATCCACGCGGACGCGGTCCAGCGATCCCGCCAGGCCGTTGGTGCCGGGCGCGGCGCCCTTGCCGGTCTTGGCAGACGCATTGGCCTCGCTCAGGGTGCTGGCGGTAACCGCCGCATTGGCCGGCTCTGCCGTGGCTCCGGGCTGCGGCGCGGCGGCGTCGGCTTCGCCGGCGTCGCGTTGCTTGAGAGGGTTGGACGGCATGGAGGCGACCAGCGCATTGGTGTCGGCAGCCTGTTGGGCCAGCGGATCGCCGCCGGGATCGCCGCCATGGGCGGGCCGCGATGCGGTATTGCGTGCAGCGGCCTGGGTGCCGACCGTGGAGTCGGGCTTTTTAGGAGAATTGGGCATCGTGGGGGTTTCGTTGGAAAGCCGGACCGGTCACCCGGTCGGACCCCCATTCGGCAACCAAAGCGGATGGCCCCATGCAACCAATTGATGCCATCTGGCCCCGGCGGCCTGCCGGCCTACAGCGATCGGGTCAGCGCGCGCTGTGCAGGATCTCCAGGAAGCGCGACGCGGCCAGGCCCGCGGGCCGGTCGCGCCGGACGATCGTCCCGTAGGAGGCCAGTTCGGCACGCAGCCGGTACGGCACGATGCTGAGCAAGCCGTGTTTTTCGTAACGGCTGGCAACCGCCTGCGGAATGATCGCCACCATGTCGGTCCGTGCGATCAGGTTGGTGGTGGTCAGGATGGAGGCGGTCTCGATCAGTCCGCGGGGCAGCGGGGTATGGCGGCTGCGGAATTCCTGCTCGACCACCTCGCGCATGGGGCTCCCGTGGGGTTGCAGGATCCAGTGATACGCCTGCAGCGCGGCGAAGTCGACGCTGCGCTTGCCGGCCAGCGGATGGTCTACCGCCACGATCACCGAAAGCGCTTCCTCGGCCAGCGGCCGAAAGGTGTAGTCGTCGCCGGACTGGGCGGGCACCCGGCCGATCACCAGGTCGAGCGAGCCTTCGTCCAGCCCTTCCATCAGGCGGTCGCTGGTGCCCACGTCGATCTTGACCGCCAGCAGCGGGAACTGGGCCTTGATGTGGATCAGCGCCTCGGTCAGGTCGGCCGGGGAGGCGGCCATGATGCTGCCCACCCGCAGGCGGCCGCTGCCGCCGCGGCGCAGCTCCTGCAGCTCGCGGTTGAGCGATTCCATGGTGCCGCGCACGCCGCGGAAATAGGCCAGCGCGATATCGCCCGCACCGGTGGCTTTCAGGCCCCGGCCGACGCGGTCGAAAAGCGGCTGGCCCAGCGTGAGTTCCAGCTCGTGCAGCATCTTGGTGGCGGCCGGCTGACTCAAGCCCAGGTGGCTCGCCGCTGCGCGCAGGGTGCCGCGCTCGTCGATCGCCAGGAGCAACGCCACCTGCCGCATGCGCAGGCGATTGAGGAGTTGCGGGGTGGTGTCGACCGTCATGGGAGGGCTTTCGTATGGCTTTCCGATTGATAACCTGAGGCGATCAGGCTATCAAAAGGTTTCAGTTTACCGGCATCAATCGAATTGAGAAGATGCCGCTGCGTTCCCTATAAACACGACGGAGACAACATGAACAAGCTTTTGCGGACAGCCGCCTCCATGGCGCTGGCCGGAGCGGTGATCGCCCCCCTGGCGGCCTCGGCCCAGCCCGGCGCCGAATGGCCCAGCCGGCCGCTGCGCATCGAGGTGGGTTCGGCGCCCGGCGGCGGCACCGACGCCATGGCGCGTGCGGTGGCCGACCGGCTCGGTCCGCTGCTGAAGCAGCCGGTGGTGGTCGAGAACAAGCCCGGCGTCTCCAACACCATTGCCGCCGACTTCACCGCCAAGTCGACCGACGGCCACACCATGGTGATGGGCGTGGTCACCGCCCACGCCATCGCGCCGCACCTGCTCAAGCTGGGTTACGACACCAACCGCGACCTGGTGCCGGTGGCCTTCGTCGGCGGGGTGCCCAACGTGCTGGTGGTCACCAACGACCTGCCGGCCAAAAACGTGCAGGAACTCATCGCGCTGGCCAAAAAGGAGCCGGGCAAGATCAACTACGCCAGCAGCGGCGCCGGCAGCACCCAGCACATCGCCGCCGAGATGTTCCGCGACGCGGCCGGCCTGGACATCGTGCATGTGCCGTACAAGGGCAGCGGCCCGGCCCTGATGGACATCGTCGGCGGCCAGGTGCAGATGAGCTTCGACACCATGCCCTCGGTGATCGGCCAGATCAAGGCCGGCAAGATGCGCCCGCTGGCCGTCACTACGCCCAAACGCAACGTGCAGCTGCCCAACGTGCCGACCATGGCCGAGGCCGGCCTGCCGCAGGTCGAGGTCACGGCCTGGTACGGCATCTACATGCCGGCCGCCACGCCCAAGGCGGTGCAGGCGCGGGTGCACGACGAGGTGAACCGGGTACTGGCCATGCCGGAAACCAGGACCCGGCTCGAAGCCATCGGCGCGGAAATCACGCCCATGTCGCAAGCCGAATTCATCGCCTTCAACGCCTCCGAGTTCAAGCGCTACGGCGACCTGATCCGCAAGGCCAACATCAAAGTGGACTAAGCCCATGAACACACAAGACAAACCCGTCGTCGCCCTCACGCTGGGCGACCCGGCCGGTATCGGGGCCGAACTCATCGCCCGGCTGCTGGCCAAACCCGAGGCGGCGGACAAGGCCAACATCGTGCTGATCGGCGACCGCTGGCTGTGGGAAGAAGGCCAGCGCATCGCCGGCCTGCAGGTCGCCACCGCCGAAATCGACAGCCTGGATGCGGTGCGCGGGCGCAGCGGCAACGACGTTCCCGCCTTCCTGGAAATGGACACGGTCGCGCAGTCGCAGGTGCATCGTTCCAGGGCCGAACCCGCCGGCGGCAGGTCGGTATTGAAGGTGCTGGACCGCTGCATGGACGCGGCCCTGGCCGGCACCATCGACGCCATCTGCTTCGCGCCGCTCAACAAGCAGGCGATGAAGAACGGCGGCATGCAGCACGAGGACGAACTGCATCACTTCGCCCAGCACCTGGGCGTGACCGGCTACTTCTGCGAGTTCAATACCCTCGGCGACCTGTGGACCTCGCGCATCTCCTCGCACGTACCGATGAAGGACGTGGCGCAGTACATCACGCAGGAGCGCATCGAGCAGGCGGCCGAACTGCTGTACCGCTCGCTGCTGTCCAGCGGCACGACGGCGCCCAAGGTGGCCATCGCGGCCTTCAATCCGCACGGCGGCGACGGTGGCGTCTGCGGCCGCGAGGAGATCGACACCATCGAGCCGGCGGTGCGCGCGCTGCAGGCCTGCGAGTGGCCGACCGAGGCGCCCTTTCACGGCCCTTTCCCGGCCGACACCATCTTTCTAAAGGCGCAGGCCGGCGAGTACCAGGCCATCGTGACCATGTACCACGACCAGGGTCAGATCGCGATCAAGCTGCTGGGCTTCAGCCGTGGCGTCACCGTGCAGGGAGGCCTGCCCATCCCCATCACCACGCCGGCTCACGGCACCGCGTACGACATCGCGGGCCAGGGCAAGGCGAACGTCGAAGCCACCTGGCAGGCCTTCCAGATCGCCTGCCGCATGGGTATCGCACAACGCAGCAAAACACTCGCCGCAGCCTGATTTCAGAGAAAGAGACACGACCATGAAGATCAAATCCGTTCGCGCCCGCGTCTTCCAGTGGAAAGGCAAGACCGTGCCGCCGCAGGGTAACTTCTGCTCCAACGCGATGGACCTGCTGTACTCGCCCGCCGAGACCATGAGCACTTTCCGCTTCCACTCGTGGACCGTGGTGGAGATCGAGACCGACGACGGCATCGTCGGCCTCGGCAACGTGGCGCTGGCACCCGCCATCGCCAAGGCCATCATCGACCAGTACCTGACGCCGCTGCTCATCGGCCAGGACCCGTGGGACTACGAATACCTGTGGCAGCGCATGTACCGCAGCACCCATGCGTGGGGCCGCAAGGGCGTGACCATGGCGGCCATTTCGGCGGTCGACCTGGCCATCTGGGACATCCTGGGCAAGTCGGTCAACAAGCCGGTCTTCAAGCTGCTGGGCGGCCGCACCAAGGAAAAGATTCCCTGCTACTACTCCAAGCTGTACCGCACCGACCTGAAGGAAATGCAGGACGAGGCGCAGAAGTTCATGGACCAGGGTTTCACCATGTTCAAGTCGCGTTTCGGCTACGGCCCGGCGCACGGCACCAAGGGGGTGTCCGAGAACCTGAAGATGGTCGAGGCGCTGCGGGAAGTCATCGGCTACGACAACGACCTGATGCTCGAGTGCTACATGGGCTGGAACCTGGAATACGGCAAGCGCATGCTGCCCAAGCTGGAAAAATACGAGCCGCGCTGGGTCGAGGAGCCGGTGATCGCCGACGACATCGACGGCTACGCCGAACTCAATGCGCTGACCAGCATTCCGATCAGCGGTGGCGAGCACGAGTTCAGCCTGTACGGCTTCAAGCAGCTGCTCGACAAAAAGGCGGTGAGCGTGGTGCAGTACGACACCAACCGGGTCGGCGGCATCACCGCGGCCCACAAGATCAACGCCCTGTGCGAGGCCTACAGCGTGCCGGTGGTGCCGCACGCGGGGCAGATGCACAACTACCACCTGACGATGAGCACCCTCGCATCGCCGATGAGCGAATACTTCCCGATGTTCGACGTCGAAGTCGGCAACGAGCTCTTCTATTACATCTTCGACGGCGAGCCGGTGGCCGAGAACGGCTTCGTGCAGCTGAAGGACGACGTGCCGGGCCTGGGCCTGACGCTGAAGACCGAGTTCCTGGACCAGTTCGACATCGTCGAATGAGCGCGAACCACGCCATGGCCAGCCTTTCTCAACCGCGCTATCGCGGCATCTTTCCGGTCGCGCCCACCACCTTCAAGGAGGACGGTTCGCTCGACCTGCCGAGCCAGAAGCGCGCCATCGATTTCATGATCGACAGCGGCGTGGACGGCATCTGCATCCTGGCCAATTTTTCGGAGCAGTTCCTGGTCTCCGACGAGGAGCGCGAGGTGCTGACGCGGACCGTGCTGGAGCATGTGGCCGGGCGGGTGCCGGTCATCGTGACGACCACGCACTTCAGCACCAAGGTCTGCGCCGAACGCAGCCGACGGGCGCAGGACATGGGTGCGGCCATGCTGATGGTGATGCCGCCCTATCACGGGGCGACTTTCCGGGTGCCCGAGTCGCAGGTATTCGATTTCTATGCGCGCCTGTCGGACGCGGTGTCGATTCCGGTCATGGTGCAGGACGCGCCGGCATCGGGCACGGTGCTGTCGGCCGCTTTCCTGGCGCGCATGGCTCAGGAGATCGAGCAGGTCTCGTATTTCAAGATCGAGACGGCCGGGGCGGCGTCGAAGCTGCGCGAGTTGATCCGCCTCGGCGGTGAGGCGGTCGAAGGGCCGTGGGACGGCGAGGAGGCGATCACGCTGCTCGCCGACCTGGATGCCGGCGCGACCGGATCGATGACCGGCGGCGGCTTCGCGGACGGCATCCGGCCGATCATCGAGGCCCACCGGGCGGGCGACGTGGACCTGGCGTTTTCGCTGTACCAGCGCTGGTTGCCGCTGATCAACTACGAAAACCGGCAAGCGGGTTTCCTGGCCTGCAAGGCGCTGATGAAAGCGGGTGGGGTGATCGACTGCGAGGAGCCGAGGCATCCGTGGCCGTCGATGCATCCGGAGGTCCGCAAGGGCCTGCTCGATACCGCGCGGCGACTCGATCCGCTGGTGCTGCGCTGGGGGCATTGAGGTCTTCGCGAGTAGGCCGGTCGTACTTGAAATATCGACGCAAATACACGTTTTGGTTGAAACGTGCATTTGTGGGAGCATGCGCAATTCCGTCAATGGGCTCTGCCATGTTCACTGTCACCGCCACCCGGCTCAAGAATCAACTCGGCGATCTGTTCGATGCGGTTGAACGGGATGCCGGCGCAAGTGTGCTCATCGAGCGCAATCGCCGTCCGGTCGCCATGTTGCTCAACGCGCAGGTCGCCGAACAGGCGATCCTCGGCGCTTACGCCCAGGGTGTGTTGTCTCGCACCATCGCCATGCAGCAACTGGGGCTGGAGTGGTATGGCGACTTGATGACGCGCCTGAACCTCCATGGCATCTCGCCGCCGTCGGCATCGACTGAAGACCAGCGCGAAATGAAGCAGGCGGCCGATGCAGTCTTGCCGACACCGGCAACCCGTACGGGCAAGGCTGCCCGAAAATGAGTCAGAAGATCAGGATCGTGTTGCCCGACACCGGGCCGCTCATCACGCTGGCGCATGCCGATGCACTCGCAGTGTTGCTCGCATTCGATCCGGTGCAGGTTCAGATCGTCATTACCGACATGGTCGAGTTCGAGGCTTCGAGGCATCGCAGTACGCGCGAAGATGCACAACGCATCGCCGACTTCATCGAGACCCACGCGGGCCGCATCGTGATTCAGTCGACGGCTTTTGGGCAGATGGCTATCTCTGCAGCGCGCATCCACGAGCGGTACAGCCAGAGCGAGCAACTACGCGATTTCTACGCTGCCAACCAGATGCCCGCTCCGGCACCGGTGGCGCCCAATAGTGGTGAACTGTCCATCAACAGCTACGTGACCGAACTGATCGGGCAGCCGCCGGGGCCGCCGTGCCTGATCATTGCCGAGGACGACTTCTTTCTCCGGGCGATGCCCGGCGCATTGCCGGGCAATGCCCACATCATTTCGACAGCGACCTTGTTGGCGAAGCTCGAAGACTTGAACCCGGCGGTCAAGGCGCGACAGGTGCTGGAGGCAGCCCGGCGATACCAGGGACGCGATCCCAACCGTGCCGAAGTGGACGCGTCGGCACCCAAGATACGGGGCGGATCCGAGTGGGCCTCCACGCTGAAGGCCTTACCTTCTCCAAAACAGGGCGCAGCGCAAAAGGGTCAGCGCACGAAACGGTCGCGTTGACCGCGACCTATCTGACGCTGTTTCCCCGCAGCCCCGCGAGCTGCGCATTCATCCGCTGCATCCAGTCCCCGCCGATGATGCCGGCGTACTTGTCCACCACCGGCTGCAGCTTCTCCGCCAGCCGCTGCTTTTCGGCAGCGGCAACGTCGTTGGCCACCATGCCGTCCTTCTTGAGCTTGTCCAGCAGCGATCCGTTCAGGTCGCGGCTCAGTTGCCGCTGGTACGCGGACGCCTCCTTCGCCGCGGAAAGCACGACGGCCCGTTCCTCGTCGTTCATCCGGTCGGCCAGCTTCTTCGACATCATCAAGGCGATGGCGTTGTACGAATGCCCGGTCAGGCTCAGGTATTTCTGCACTTCCTGGAAGCGGTTGGAGTTGATCGCCGCCAGGCTGTTCTCGTGCCCGTCGATCGCCTTGGTTTCCATCGCGGTGTAGACCTCGTTGATGCTCAGCGGCACCGCGTTGGCGCCCAGCGCGTTGAACATGTCCACGTAGAAGGCCGAAGGTTGCACGCGGATTTTCAAGCCCTTGAAGTCCTCCCATTTCGTCACCGCGTGCTTGCTGTTGGTGACGTGTCGGAATCCCTGCTCCATGTACGACAGGCCGACGATGCCGCGTGGCTGCAGCAGGCCGAACAACTGGGTGCCGATCGGGCCGTCCAGCACCGCGTCCGCCTCGCCGGTGGTGCGGAAAAGATAGGGCATGTCGAACAGCGAATACTCCTTGACCATGCCGACCAGCGTGGTCGTGGTGGTCACCGAAAAATCCTGTGTGCCGCCCTGCAGCGAAGACTGCATCTGCATCTCGTTGCCCAGCGAGGCCGAGTGGTACACCCGCACCTTGATGCGGTTGTCGCTCTTGGCCTGCACCAGCTCGGCGAACTTCTTCGCGCCCATCGTCACCGGGTGATCCTCCGGCAGGGTGCTGCCGGCTTTCAGGTTGTATTCGCGCACCTCGGCGGCGGCGGGCAGGGCACAGCAGGCCAGCAGCGCCGCCAGCGGCAGTGCGGCCAGGGTTCTCTTTTTCATGGGGTGTCTCCAGTCGTTCTGGTTCAGGAAAGCTCGATGCGATAAAAGGCCAGCGCGTTGCGGCGGAAGAAGGCGTCCTGCTGGTCCGCGCCGAAGGGCGAGACGATGTCCTGCATGGCGGCCACCAGCGCGTCGTAGCCGATCCGCAGGCCGGCGACCGGAAAGTTGCTGGCGAACATGCAGCGGCCCATGCCGAAGATGCGGATGGTCTCCAGCACCACCGCCCGGTTCGATTCCAGTTCCCACGGCGCGTCCTTCAGGCCGAATTCGGAAATCTTGACGTGGACGTTCGGCTGCGCGGCCAGCACTTCCATCGCCTCGCGCCAGGCGTCGATTCCGGAGGCGCTGCGGTCCCAGGGAAACCCGGTGTGGTTCAGCACCACCGGCGTGCGCGGGAAGGCATGCGCCACCTCGGCGGCCTCTTTCAGGTGCCAGTAGGGCACCCGCAGGTCCCATGACAGGCCGTGCCGCTCCAGCAGCGAATAGCCACGTAGCCACCGGTCGTCGTGCATGGATCCCGCACCGCGGGGAAACGGCGCATCGGGCGCGGCGGCGGTGACCGGCTTGCTGCGGATGCCGCGCACCAGCGGGTGCGCGGCCTGTGCCGCCAGGATGTCCGCCGCGTTCGGCGTGTGGAACCACGCATGGGCGACCACCGCATGGGGGAAGCCCTCTTCAGCGTGGACCTGCTCGAGCCATTCGGTCTCCCCCACCTGGTCGTCGCGGGCCCGCTCGGCTTCCACGTGCACCGTGGCGACGATGTTCTGCCGGGCGGTGTCGGCGCGGTAGTCCGCTGCGAGGTAGCTGCGGCGGATGGGCGCGTAGTCGCCCATGAAGAAATGAGGGTCGACCTCGTCCTGCAGCCAGGGGTAGCGGTGCCGTGCCGGGTCGCGCAACTCGTAGAGATGATGGTGCGCATCGACGATGGCGGGCGGTGCCTTCGCCTCGGCCATCACTTGGTCTCCGCGCGCACCTTGTCGAGCGCGGCGAACCAGTCCTTGACGAAATCGGCGCCCATGGTTTCGGTGAACTTGGCGCGTACCGGCTTGGCCTTTTCGGCGAAGCGGGCCAGCTCGGCGGGCGAGATCTCGTTGACCGTCATCTGCTTCTTCAGCTCGTCCAGCAGCTCGGCGTTCTTGGCGCGTGCCAGCTGGCGCTCGTAGGTGCCGGCCTCGGCGGCGGCCTTCATGACGATGTTGCGCTCCTCGACGCTCAGCTTCTCCCAGGTCTTCTGGCTGGCGATGAGCGCGTACGAGGTGTAGATGTGGCCGGTCAGCGAGAGGTATTTCTGCACCTCGGGCAGCTTGAGCGCCGAGATGATGGTGGGCGGGTTTTCCTGGCCGTCGATGGCCCGGGTTTCCAGCGCGGTGTAGACCTCGGTGACGGCCATCGGCGTGGCGTTGGCGCCGAGGTCGTTGAAGAACTCGCGGAACACCGGACTCTGCACCGTGCGGATCTTGATGCCGGACATGTCCTCCCATTTGGTGATGGGCCGGCGGCTGTTGGTGACCTGGCGGAAACCGATCTCCCAGAAACGCAGGCCGACGATGCCCTTGGCTTCGAGCTTCTTCAGCAGGCCCTGGCCGGCCGGGCCGTCGAGCATCGCATCGACTTCCGCCGGGTTGCGGAACATGTAGGGGAAGTCAAGCACGCCGAATTCCTTGACCAGGCCCACCAGCGTCGGCGCGCCGACCAGCGCGAAATCGACGGTGCCGCCCTGCAGCATGCCCTGTGCCTGCACGTCGTTGCCGAGCATGCCGGAGTGATAGGTCTTGACCTTGATCTTGCCGCCGCTGGCCTTCTCGATCAGTTCGGCGAAGCGCTTGTTGGCAGTGGGGCCGGGGGCGGCTTCCGGATCGCCGGTGCTCAGGCGCAGGGTGCGGTCCGAAATCTGCGCGCCGGCCCCGGATGCGGCCAGGCCGAGTGCGATGGCGGCGGCGGCCGCGATGAAGTTCTTGCGTTGCATGGTCATGGTCCTTGTCTCCTGTCGTGTCGTTGTTTGTCGATCGCCCGGGCGCCTACATCCACCACTTCATGGGCACCAGCACCAGCTGCGGGAACAGGGTGAAGGCCGCCAGCAGCAGCAGGTGCGCCACCAGGAAGGGCCAGATGCCCTTCATCACCTCGTCCATGGTGATCTTGCTCACCCCGCAGATCACGTTCAGCACCGTGCCCACCGGCGGCGTGATGAGTCCGATGGCGTTGTTCATGATGAAGAGCACGCCGAAATAGACCGGGTCGATGCCGGCCTGCTTGACCACCGGCATCAGCACCGGGGTGAGGATCAGGATGGTGGGCACCAGGTCGAGCGCGGTGCCGACGATCACCACGATCACCATGATCACCACCATCAGCAGGATCTTGTTGTCGATCAGCGGCTCCAGCAGCGAGATGACGGCTTGCGGCAGGTCGGCGATGGTGATCAGCCAGGCCGACACGCCGGCCGCGGCCACCAGGAACATCACCACCGCGGTGGTCTTGCCGGCCGCCAGGAACAGGCCGTACATCTGCGACCACTTCAGCTCGCGGTAGACGAAGGTGGCGACGAAGAAGGAATAAACCGCCGCCACCACGCCGGCCTCGGTCGGGGTGAACACGCCGAGCTTGATGCCGCCGACGATGATCACCGGGATCAGCAGGGCCCAGAAGCCATTCAGGAAGGCGCGCCCCACCTCGGCCGGCGATTGCTTGGGCGCCACGGTGAGTTGCTCTTTGCGGTTGACCAGCCACCAGGTGAAGATCAGCGCCGCGCCCATCGCCAGGCCCGGCACGATGCCGGCCAGGAACAGCTTGCTGATCGACACCCCGCCGGCCACGCCGAAGATGATGAACGGGATCGACGGCGGCAGCACCGGCGCGATGATGCCGCCCGAGGCGATCAGCCCGGCCGAACGGTTCACGTCGTAGCCGGCCTTGCGCATCATCGGGATCAGCAGTGCCCCGACGGCGGCGGTGTCGGCCACCGCCGAGCCCGACATGCTGGCCATGATGATGGCCGCGAACACCGCCACGTAGCCCAGCCCGCCACGCTTGTGGCCGACGATGGACATCGCCAGGTCGACGATGCGGCGCGACAGTCCCCCGGCATTCATGAACTCGCCGGCCAGCATGAAGAAGGGCACGGCCAGCAGCGGAAAGCTGTCGGCGCCGTTGACCAGATTCTGCGCCACGATCTGGGCGTCGAAGTTGTCCAGGTGCACCATCAGCGCGACGCCGCAGGTGACCAGTGCGAAGGCGATGGGCATGCCCAGGGCCATGGCGCCCAGCAGGGCGAACAGGAAGACGGCGATGGTCATTTGCGGGCTCCGGCGACAGGCGCATGGGCGTCCGGAAGGCGGTCTTCGCTCTCCACCACCTGCACCAGTTCGGTCTCGGTGGCGCGGCCGGTGAGCACCCGGAACAGGTGCAGCCCGATGACGATCAGCAGGCCCACGCTGGCCACCACAGCCGCGGCGTGCATCACGCCGACCGGCACGCCGGACACGGGTGCGTGGTTCTCCATGTTGATGACCGTCTGCCGCCAGCTGCCCACCAGCAGCAGCACGCAGCAGCCGAGCATCAGCAGGTCGGCCACCACCGCGCAGAAGCGCTTGCCGCCGGCCGGCAGGCGCGACACCAGCGTGTCGACGCCCAGGTGCCCGTGCTCCTTCATCGCGACGATGGCGCCGATGAAGGTGAGCCAGACGAAGAGGTAGCGCGCGGCTTCCTCGGAGATGCTGATGCCGGAGTTGAAGCCGTAGCGCAGCACGACGTTGCCGAACACCAACACCACCATGAGCGCCAGGCTCCCGACGATGCAGAACTGCAGCACCTTGATGGCGCCGCGACCTAATTGGTCCATGTTTTTGTCTCCGTTACGCGTGCCGTCATGTCGCGGCCGCTGGAGAAATTACATGCCTTCCACCCCGGGGCGTCCAATCGATTGTGGGGATGGATTGATCGCCTGGGGCTATCGGTCGGGGTGTCAAACCCCTCTCAGGGTTTTCACTCGGCCGGGTTTTTCCGGTGCGTCAGCAGCACTCGGGGACGGGTGTGTGCAGCGGTGATTCGGCCAGTCCGGCGGCCAGGTTGGCCAGGGCCAGGCGCGCCATGGCGAGGCGCGTCGCCCCGGTGGCGCTGCCGATATGCGGTGCCAGCACGACCTGCGGCAACGCGCGCAGGGCGGCCGGGACATCCGGCTCGCCCTCGAACACGTCCAGCGCGGCGCCGGCCAGCGTGCCGGCCTGCAACGCCGCGATGAGTGCCTGCTGGTCCACCACCGGCCCGCGCGCCACGTTCACCAGGCAGCCTTGCGGGCCCAGCGCCCGCAGCACTTCGGCGTCGATCAGGTGATGCGTGGCGGCGCCGCCCGGCACGATGACGACCAGGTAATCGCTGCGTTCCGCAAGGGCGACCAGGCTGGGAATGTGCGGATGCGCCACCGACGGGTTGTGCCGCCGCGTAGCGTAGGCGATGTCCATGTCGAAGGCGGCCGCCCGGCGTGCGATGGCCTGGCCGATACGCCCCATGCCGACGATGCCGAGCCGCGCGCCGCTCAGCTTGCGACCTAGCGGGAGTGCGCCGCTCGGCCAGCGCCCGTCGCGCACGAAGCGGTCGGCGGCAGGGATCTGCCGCGCCCAGGCCAGCATCAGGCCGATGGCGAGGTCGGCGACATCGTCGTCGAGCACGCCCGGCGTATGGGTGACGGCCACTCCGCGCTCCAGCGCCGCCGCCACGTCGACCCGGTCGTAGCCGACGCCCATCACCGCCACCACCCGCAGCGCGGGCAGGCGCTGCATCAGGGCGCGATCGACCCTCGACTCGCCGTTGGCGGCGATGGCGCCGATCTGCCGGACGACGGCGTCGTCCAGCGCATCGATGTCGTCGCTGAAATGCACCGTGTAGTCGACGTCGAGCAGGTCGAGGAACAGCGGCGTCAGGTTGGACATCGCCAGGATGGGAGGCTTGCTGGACACAGGTGGCTCCCCCGGCTTACTTGTTGATGACCAGCTTTTCGAGCACCGGCTTGAGCATGCGGGCGTCGGCGTCGATTACCTTGGCGAACTCGTCGGCATCGGCATAGGCTTCGCCCAGGTTGGCGCGTGCCAGGGTCTCGCGGAAGGCCGGGTCGGCGGCGGTGGCGCGGGTCGCGGCACGCAGGGCGTTGACCGCCTGCGTCGGCGTGCCCTTGGGCACCGCCAGGCCGCGCCAGACGCCGATGGACAGGTCGATGTTGCGTTCCTTCAGCGTGGGCGCCTGCGCGAACATCCCGGCCAGGCGCTGGTCGGCCATCACCGCGAGCACCCGCAGCTTGCCGCCCGCGACGTGCTGCGACACCTCTCCCGGGCTGACCGCGACCGCGTCGATGTGACCGCCCAGCAGGCTCGCGATGGCGGGGGCGGCGCCCTGGTAGGGGATGTCGTTGAACTGGGTCTGGGTCTTGTCCTGCAGGGCGGCCGAAGCCACGTGCCAGATGTCGCCCAGGCCGCCGTTGCCGACCTGGATTTCGCCCGGTCGTTTCTTGGCGTCGGCCAGGAATTCCTCGATGGTCTTCCACGGCGCGTCGGCTCGCACGGTAATGGCCGAAGGATCGAAATTGAGGCGGGCGATTGGCGTGAAGTTGCCTGCGTCCACCTTCATCAGCTTGAGCGCCGGCAGGATCACCAGGTTGATGCTGACCACGCCGACCTTGTAGCCGTCCGGCTTGGAATTTGCCACCTCCGTGAAGGCGATCGAGCCGGCGGCGCCGGGCTTGTTGACCACCAGAAGCGGCTGGGGGAAATGCTTGCGCGCGGCGTCGGCGAAGGCGCGCGCCATGGTGTCGGTGCCGCCGCCGGGCTGCACGTACACGACGAGTTCGACGGGGCGGGTCGGATAGTCCTGCGCCTGCGCCTGCGCTTGTGCCGGCGCGGCGGCAAGGCAGGCCACGGATGTCAGGGCGATCGAGAAAAGGGCGCGCGAAAGCACGGGCGCGCCGAAGCGGGCACCGAATGGGCTGGTCATGTCTGTCTCCGTTCTGGTTATTTGCCGCACATCCGGGAGCCGGAATATCTCGCGGCGCCGCCGGTGCGGGCGAACGGATCGTAGGCACTGCCCGCGATGCCGAATAATGAAATTAAGGGATCGGCTGAGTACCTGGGGTTATCGGTCGGCGTTGCGGTTAAAGCCGCCGCAGTCGCGGGTCGAGGCGGTCGCGCAAGCCGTCGCCGAGCATGTTGACGCCCAGCACCGCCAGCGCGATGGCGCATCCCGGGAACAGTGCCAGCCACGGCGCCTGGCCCATCAGCGTCTGCGCTTCGCTGAGCATGCGCCCCCAGGAAGGCTGCGGTGGCTGCGTACCCAGGCCCAGATAGGACAGCGCGGCCTCGGCCAGGATGGCGATGCCGAAGCGCACCGTGGCCTGCACCACCAGCAGCGGCGCCACGTTGGGCAGCACGTGTCGCAGGGTGATGGCCCAGCGCCCCTGGCCGATGGCACGCGCCGCCAGCACGAAGTCGCGCGCCCAGATGCTGCGGGCTCCGGCCCGGGCGATGCGGGCGAAGGTCGGCACGTTGTACAGGCCGATGGCCAGCATCGCGTTGCCCATGCCGGGGCCGTATACGGCGGTCAGCACGATGGCGGTGAGCAGGGCGGGGAAAGCCAGGCCGAGGTCGGTCAGGCGCATCAACGCGTCTTCGAGCCAACCGCGCCGGGCCGCCGCCAGCAGGCCCAGCGCGCAGCCGGCCAGCATGCCGACGGCCACCGCCACGAAGCCGACCGCGATCGACGCGCGCGCGCCCAGCAGCAGCTGCGACGCGACATCGCGTCCATAGGCATCCGTGCCCAGCCAGTGCGCCCACGAGGGCGGCTGCAGGCGCGAGGCCATCGCCATCTCGAAAGGCGGCCAGGGCGTCCACACGAAGGACAGGGCGGCCGCGGCCAGCAGCGACAGGCACAGCAGTGCGCCCGCATAGAGCGCGACGGGTCGCCGGCTCATCGGCGCGCTCCCCGCATGCGGGGGTCGATGGCCGCGTACAGGATATCCACCGCGAAATTGACGATCACCACCATGGCGGCCAGCAACATGACGCAGCCGCGCACCACCGGCAGGTCGCGGTTGCCGATGGCCTGAAACACCAGCCGGCCCAGGCCGGGCAGGGTGAACACGTTCTCGACCACGATGGTGCCGGCCAGCAGTTCGGCGAATTGCAGCCCCATCACCGTGACCACCGGAATCATGGCGTTGCGCAACACGTGGCGCCACAGCACGGCGCGTTCCGACAGGCCCTTGGCGCGGGCGGTGCGCACGTAGTCCTCGCGCAGCGTTTCGAGCACCGCCGAGCGGGTGAAGCGCGCCAGGATGGCGGCCTGCACCAGGGCCAGGGCCAGGGCCGGCAGGAGCAGGGTACGCAGGCCGGTGCCCACGCCTTCGCTCCAGCCGTCGAAGCCGCCTGCCGGGAACCAGCCCAGCTGCACCGAAAGCAGCAGCACCAGCAGGATGGCCAGCCAGAAGTTGGGCACGGCCACGCCGAGCTGGGTGACCGCCATCAGGGCGGTATCGGTCGCGCTGCGGTGCCGCGCCGCAGCGGTGACGCCGACAGCCAGCGCCAGCACGCCGGTCAGCAGCATCGCCAGCAGGGCGAGCGGAACGGTGAGCGCCAGGCGTTCGGCGATCAGCGCCGCAACCGGCTCGCCGTAGCTGGTGCTGGTGCCGAAGTCGCCTTGCAGCATGCCCCGCGTCCAGGACAGGTAGCGCACCCAGGCCGGCTGGTCCAGGCCCATCTGCACCGCCAGCGCCTGCACGGCTTCGGGGGCGGCGTCGGGCCCGAGCGCCATTTCGGCGGCGTTGCCCGGGAGCAGGTCGAGGGTGCAGAACACCAGCGCCGACATGGCCGCCAGCGTGGCCAGCAGGCCGAGCAATCGCCGGGCGAGGAGGGCGGTCATCGGGTGGGGCGGCTCGAGGCTTGAAGGAAAAACAAGGGGCGGATTATCGCGGCGCAGGGCGTGGGGTCTTGACCGGTCCGGGATAATCGCGGCATGGCCCTGATGATTACAGATGAGTGCATCAACTGCGATGTGTGCGAGCCGGAATGCCCGAACGAGGCGATTTCGCCGGGGGAGCTCGTCTATGTGATCGATCCGCACAAGTGCACCGAGTGCGTGGGGCATTTCGATGAGCCGCAATGCGTGCAGATTTGTCCTGTGGCTTGCATTCCCAAGGATCCCGCTTTTGTCGAGGGGCAAGATAGTTTGTTTGCCAAGTACGTGCGGTTGACTCTGGCGCCGGGTTGACCTCTTTCTGCCTCTATTGGGTTTGCTGCTGAGCGGTTTTTGTTTTTGCTTTGGTTGTCTGCTCGATACCGCTCTGGCGACTGAGATGTTCTTTTTCCACTGGCGTGGAGCTGAGGCCGGGAGCCGCCCGGCGGCGGGTCACTTTCTTTTGCTTCGCCAAAAGAAACTAACGAAAGAAAAGGCGACCCGGCAGTCCGAGTCCCCTTCGGGGCACGCTGCGGTGCTCGCAAAAGCGGGGTCCACGCAAACTCGCTGCGCTCAAACAGCGCGTGGCCCTGATCCGCTTTTGCTCCGCTCCTCACTCTCGGCCTTAACGGGACTTGCGGGTGCGGGGGCAACCACTGCTTCGCAGGGTATCGGGCCGTCGCTGCGCTCGGCCTGCCGGATAA
>Ga0308163_10000439_pt1 | contig 75786 bp, 67 predicted proteins | sample PhyTR1_FD_201037 | JGI IMG/M metagenome (GOLD analysis project Ga0308163, IMG submission 201037) | Phyllosphere microbial communities from UC Gill Tract Community Farm, Albany, California, United States - DLSLT.R1 | ecosystem: Host-associated > Plants > Phyllosphere > Unclassified | place: USA...
GCATTATCCCTGAAGGCCAGTGCGATTAAATCGGTGCAGTCTGGACTATTGGCCTGTCGGGAGCGGTGCGGTGACCTGAGGCATGCTCAAGTCGTCGGGATATGGGTGTGTGATGGCATATTCCCCAGGCCGAGCGAAGCAAAGGCCCGATTCTTGTATGGCTACCCGATCCCGAAGCAATTTCTTTGGTGACTTTCTTTTTTGCGAAAAGAAAGTTACCGCCACCGGCGTAGGGTCTCACCCCGAAGGGGATCAGAAGAAGCATCCAGCCGAAGGCAGCCAAAAACACCCTCCTTCAACCAAGAATCAATAAACCCCCAACACCCAATTACCCCCAACCAAACAAACTATCAATAAAGAAAGCGAGCAAGCCAAGACAAGCAACCCCCCCCCTGGCACACAGTTTGCATCCGTTCTTGTACACAAGTTCGTATTCCTCATCCTGGTGCCAAAACGAATGCCGAATCCCCCATCGCCCAAGGCAGCCACCCCAGCCCAAGCCTGGATCACCCGCCTGGCCACCCCCCTGCAAGGCGCCCCCACCGGCCCCCTGATCGGCCTGACCTTCGCCGCAAAGGACAACATCGCCGTCCAGGGCATCCCCACCACCGCCGGCTGCCCCGCCTACACATTCGACGCAAACCAGACCGCCACCTCGGTCCAACGCGCACTGGATGCGGGCGCGACCCTCCTCGGCAAAACCAACCTCGACCAGTTCGCCTGCGGCCTCAACGGCACACGCTCCCCCTACGGCCCCGTCCCCAACGCCTTCGATTCGCGCTACGTCAGCGGCGGTTCCAGCTCCGGCTCCGCCTACGCGGTCGCCAGCGGAGAAGCCGACTTCTCCTTCGGCACCGACACCGCCGGCTCCGGCCGTGTCCCCGCCGGCCTCAACAACATCGTCGGACTCAAGCCCTCGAAGGGCATCGTCAGCGCGGCCGGCGTCGTGCCCGCCGCCCAGACGCAGGACTGCGTCTCCATCTTCGCGCTGACCGTCGCCACCGCCGTCCAGGTGCTGCAGGCCGTCATGGCACCGGACCCGGCCGACCCCTACTCCCGCGACCACGCCAGCCTGCCCATGGCCCGCGAACCGCTCCCCGCGGCCTTCCGCTTCGGCGTCCCGGCCGAACTCGAGTTCTACGGCGACACCCTGGCCGAAGCGGCCTTCGCCCAGGCCTGCGAAAACCTGTCGGCCCTCGGCGGCACCGCCGTGCCCATCGACTACCGCCCGCTCGCCGAGGCCGCCGCGCTGCTCTACGACAGCGCCCTGGTGGCCGAGCGCTACGCCGCCGTGCGCGGCTTCTTCGACGCACAACCCGAGGCCGTGATCGAACCGGTGCGCGGCATCCTGGCAGCGGGCGCCCGCTACGGCGCCGCCGACGTCTTCGAGGCCCAGCACCGGCTGCAGGCGCTGGGCGCCCGGGCCGCCCGCATGTGGGCCGACATCGACGTGCTGTGCGTGCCCACCGCGCCCACCCACTGCACCATCGAGGCGATGCACGCCGAACCGGTGCAGCGCAACCGCGAACTCGGCTACTACACCAACTTCGTCAACCTGCTCGACTACGCCGCGCTGTCGGTGCCGGCCAGCCTGCGGCCGGTGGACGGCCTGCCTTTCGGCATCACCCTCATCGGCCGCGCCGGCAGCGACTGGCAGCTGGCCGACCTGGGCCAGCGCTTCCACCACGCCACCGGCCTGACGCTGGGCGCGACCGGCCGCCCGCTGCCGGCGCCGGTGCCCATCGCCGGGCTGGCGCCCACGCCGCAAACCCATTTGCTGCTGGCCGTGGTCGGCGCGCACCTGTCGGGCCTGCCGCTCAACGGCCAGCTCACCGAACGAGGCGCCCGCCTCGCCGAAGCCACCGTCACCGCGCCGCACTACCGCCTGTACGCCCTGCCCGGCACCGTGCCGCCCAAGCCGGGCCTCGGCCGGGTGGCCGCGGGCGAGACGGGCGCGGCCATCGCGGTCGAGTTGTGGCACCTGCCGATCGAACAGGTCGGCAGCTTCCTGGCGCTGGTGCCGCCGCCGCTCGGCCTGGGCAGCGTCGAGCTGGCCGACGGCCGCTGGGTGAAGAGCTTCATCTGCGAGGGCCATGCGCTGCAAGCCGCCCTCGACGTCACCGAATTCGGCGGCTGGCGCGCGTATGTGGCCTCGCGCGCCCCTGCCGCCGCCGCAAAGCCCGCCACCGCCTGAGCACGCTTTTTGCGCTCGTTTTCTTCAAAGCCTTTTTCGTTTCGGAGCCTGTCATGCAAAACACCACTACCACTTCTCCCCAGCGCCGCCGCGTACTGCAGATCGGCGCCGCCTCCATCGGCGCGCTGGCCGCGCCCGCCATTGTGCGCGCCCAGTCCACGCCCAAGATCCGCATCGGCTTCTGGCCGGTCGCTGCCGGCCTGCCCTTCTTCGCCGCCGTCGACAAGGGCTACTTCAAGGAAGCCGGCCTGGACGTGGAACCCCTCAAGTTCGCCGGCGCCCAGCAGGTGATGGAAGCCATGCTTTCCGGCCGCTCGGACGGCAGCGCCAACGGCACCGGTTCGGCCAACCTGGCCATCGGCGAGATCGCCCAGCCGGGCCTGTTCAAGATCTTCTGCACCAACCCGAGCAACGCCAAGTTCGTGCTGGACGAGTTCATCACCGCCAAGGACAGCCCGTACAAGACGGTCGCCGACCTCAAGGGTAAAAAAGTCGCTTCCGGCCCCGGCATCCAGAACGTCACCCTGTGCAAGACCATGCTAGAGCGCGCGGGCGCCACCGGCGTCAGCGTGGTCGAACTGCCCATCGGCCAGCACGTCGCCGCGCTGGTCGCCGGCCAGGTGGATGCCTGCTACACGCTGGAGCCGACCGGCACCATCGGCCGCATGAACGGCACCACCCGCGTCATCGAGGCCGGCGTGGTCGCCAAATACATCCTGGGCGACGCCATGGCCCCGTGGCACGGCGGCGCGGCCAGCCTGACCACCGAGTTCATCAAGAAGAACCCGGAAGCCGCCAGGAAATTCATCGCCGCCTATGCGCGAGGCGTGGAACTGGTGCGCAGCAAGCCGGACGACGCCCGCCAGCACATGAAGGGCTACACCGCCATCGAGGGCGCGCTGACGGCAGAAGTGCCGCTGGCTTCCTACATGCTCTACAACGAGTTCAAGCCGGCCGACCTGGCCTACTTCCAGAAGTTCTACGACCTGTTCACCGAGAAGGGCATCTTCGACAAGAAGGTCGTCGTGGACAGCCTCATCTACAAGGGCTGAAAGCATGGCCGCCGACACCCCCTCGAACGCGGTCGCCTGGACGCCCCCGGCGGCGGATGCCAGGCCGGTGCTGCCCAAACGCCCCCTCTGGGACCGCCTGCTGCCCTTCATCGGCCCGGTCGTGCTGTTCATCCTCTGGGACCTGGTGGTGCGGCTCGGCTTCATCAAGCCGATCCTGTTGCCCACGCCGTGGGACACGCTGAGCGCCCTGGTCACCGGCCTGGCCGGCGGCCCGCTGCTGACCGACTTCGCGGTGACGGTGTGGCGCACCCTGCAGGCCTTCCTGATCGCCGCGGTCGTCGGCGTGCCGCTGGGCGTGCTGCTGGGCAGCAACGAGCGGGTGTATCGCAGCGTCGAATTCCTGGTGGACTTTTTCCGCTCCACGCCGTCGTCCGCGCTCATCCCGCTGTTCCTGCTGATCTTCGGCGTCTCGGACGTCAACAAGGTGGCCATCGCCGCCTTCGGCGCCTTCCTGATCGTCATCTTCAACAGCGCCTACGGCGTCATCAACGCGCGCAAGCAGCGGGTGATGGCGGCCAGGGTGATGGGCGCCTCGCGCTGGCAGGTTTTCAAGGATGTGCTGATCTGGGAGAGCCTGCAGCCCAGCTTCGTCGGCTTGCGCTCGGCGGTGTCGATGGCGCTGGTGATCGTCATCGTGGCCGAGATGTTCATCGGCTCGGACGCCGGCCTGGGCCACCGCATCATCGATGCGCAACAGGTGCTCAACGTGAAGAGCATGTACGCCGCCATCCTGTCGGCCGGCGCCCTGGGCTACGCCCTGAATATTCTTTTTCTGGTGGCCGAACGCAGGATCGTCCACTGGAGCGGAAGGTAAGACCATGAGCACCGTCATCAACGGCCCCGTCTACGCCGACGTGCCGAAGCCCCGCTTCGCACCCGGCCCCGCGGGCACCCACATCACCATCCGCGGGCTCACCAAGTACTTCGCCGGATGGCCGCTGTACGAGAACTTCGACCTGGACATCCCCAAGGGCAAGATCGTCTCGGTCTTCGGCCCCAACGGCTGCGGCAAGTCGACGCTGATCAACATGATCGCCGGGCTGGTGCCGATCGATCGCGGCGAGATCCTGTTCGACGGCAAGTCGCTGAAGGACACCAAGATCGGCTACGTGTTCCAGAACTACCGCGAAGCGATGTTCCCGTGGATGCGCACCATCGACAACATCGCCTATCCGCTCAAGCTGGAAGGCCGCAGCAAGGCCGATGTGGACCGCCGCATGGCCGAGCTGGTGGCCTCGTTCGACGTCAAGTTCGACCTCAACCGCTACCCCTACGAACTGTCCGGCGGCCAGCAGCAGACGGCCTCCATCATGCGGGCGCTGGCGCCCAACCCGGAGGTGTTGTTCCTCGACGAACCCTTCTCCGCGCTCGACTTCGAAATGACGCTTTTCATCCGCGAGAAGCTGCAGGAAGTCTTCATGCAGACCGGCACCACCATGCTGCTGGTGTCGCACGACCTGGAAGAAGCCGTGTACCTGGCCGACGAGGTGCTGCTGCTCACCAAGCGCCCCACCCGCGTGGCCGAGATCCTGCGCTACGACGACCCGCGCCCGCGCACCGTCGACACGCTGAGCCAGCCGAGCTTCATCTCCACCAAGAAACTCAGCCTAGAAATCTTCCAGCGGGAGGTGCGTCGATGACCGCATCCACGAACTCCCACGAGGCCTATGTCGATGCCGCCGCCGAACTGCTGGGGCTGCCGCTGGCACCTCGCCACCGGCCCGGCGTGCTGGGTTTCTTCGCGCTCGCCGCCGGCATGGCGGCGGTGATCGAGGCGGTGCCGCTGACACCGCACGACGACTCCCCGATGCGTTTCGAGCCGGTCTCGCCCCGGCTGTCCCGTCTATGAGCGCCGCCCTGGATTCCGCAGCCGAACTGCTGCTGGGCGACGCGGCCGGCATGGCCGCCGCGGTGCAGTCCGGCCGCTGCAGCGCCACCGCTCTGATCGAGGCCAGCCTGGCCCGCGTGGCCGCCACCGACGGCCGGGTCAACGCCTTCACCGCCCTGGTGCAGGACCGTGCGCTGGCCCGCGCCTGGGCGCTCGACCACCGCACCGCCGACCGGCAGAAACTGCCGCTGGCGGGCGTGCCCTTCGCGGTGAAGAACCTCTACGACATCCAGGGCCTGCCCACGCTGGCGGGCTCGAAGATCGAGCGCGACGCGGCACCCGCCGAGCAGGACGCACTGCTCGTCGAGCGCCTGGAAGCCGCCGGCGCGGTGCTGGTCGGCGCGCTCAACATGGACGAATACGCCTACGGCTTCACCACCGAGAACAGCCACGAAGGCCCGGTCCACAACCCGCACGATTTGGCGCGCATCGCCGGTGGCTCATCGGGCGGGTCGGCCGCGGCGGTGGCCGCCGGCCAGGTGCCGCTGACACTCGGATCGGACACCAACGGTTCCATCCGCGTGCCAGCTTCGTTGTGCGGCGTTTTCGGCCTCAAGCCGACGTTCGGCCGGCTGCCGCGCACGCGCAGCTATCCCTTCGTTTCCAGCCTCGACCACCTGGGGCCGTTCGCCCGCTCGGCGCGCGACCTGGCGCTGGCCTACGACGCGATGCAGGGTTTCGACGCGGGCGACCCCGGCTGCGCGCGCCGGGCCACGCAAGCGGTGATGCCGCTGCTCGACGGCGGCATCGAAGGCCTGCGGATCGGCGTGCTGGGCGGCTGGTTCCACGAGCAGGCAGATGCCGAGGCGCGCACCGCGGTGGCCCGCGTGGCCCAGGCGCTGCACGCCGGCCACACCATCGACCTGCCGCTGGTCGAGGCCGGCCGCGCCGCCGCCTTCCTCATCACCAACTCGGAAGGCGCCGCGCTGCACCTGCCCGACCTGCGCATCCGCGCCCACGATTTCGAGCCGCTGTCGCGCGACCGTTTCCTGGCCGGCGCGCTGATACCCGCCGCCTGGGTGGCGCGCGCCCAGCGCGTGCGCCAGAAATACGCGCAGGCCGTCGCCGAGGTGTTCGACCGCTACGACATCCTGCTGGCGCCCTCCACCCCCTGCGCGGCCACCGGCATCGGCCAGGAGACCTTCGACATCGCCGGCCGCACGCTGCCGGTGCGGCCCAACATGGGGCTGCTGACGCAGCCGATCTCCTGCATCGGCCTGCCGGTGTGCGCCGTGCCGGTTTGGGGCGAGCACGCCGCCCTGCCCGTCGGCGTGCAGGTGATCGGTGCGCCCTGGCGCGAGGACCTGGTCCTGCGCGTCGCCGCCTACCTGGAACGGTCCGGCACGGTGCGCGCGCCGGTCGCCCGGCTCTGAACCCGAAGGACTCCCGTGAAACCACAAGACATCGACATCCCCGAAGTGCTGGACGAAGTGACGGCCGCCTTCTACCGCTACGAAGACGCGCTGGTGAACAACAAGGTCGAGGTGCTCGACGAGTTGTTCTGGGACAGCCCGCACACGCTGCGCTACGGCGCCACCGAGAACCTCTACGGCTATGCGCAGATCCAGGCGTTTCGCGCCGGCCGGCCTTCGAAGGGGCTGGCGCGCGAACTGCTGCGCGTGGCCATCACCAGCTACGGCCGCGACTTCGCCACCGCCCACTGCGAATTCCAGCGCACCGGCAGCAGCAGCACCGGGCGGCAGAGCCAGACCTGGATGCGCACCGCACAAGGCTGGCGCGTGGTCGCGGCGCACGTCAGTCCGCTGGGCTGACCACGCACCTCGGCGGGGCCGCCGCCGCCCTGCCCCGATGCCGGGCAGCCTCGAATACGCCGCCGGGGCACACGGCACGGCTTTTGCATTCCTTCTTGTATCCAAGTTTGAACACCTGGTTCCTGCCTATACCCGCACCGTTTCAGTTCATCCCAAATTCAATTCCGGAGTACTTCCATGTCGAGCTCGATTGACCGCCGCGCCTCCCTCAAGACCCTGGCCGCCCTCGGCGCCGCCGGCACGTTGGGCGCCTTCAGCCCCCTGGCCCGGGCGCAGAAGCCGCTCACCATCGGCGTGATCTACGTCGGCGCACGCGACGACTACGGCTACAACCAGTCGCACGCCATGGCCGCCGCCGAACTCAAGAAGATGCCCGGCATCAAGGTGGTCGAGGAAGAGAACGTGCCCGAGACCTCGGCGGTGCAGAAGAGCATGAACGGCATGATTTCCCAGGACGGCGCCGCCCTGCTGATCCCCACCTCGTACGGCTACTTCGACCCGCATGTGCTGGCGGTGGCGCCCAAGCATCCGGACGTGCGTTTCTCGCATTGCGGCGGCCTCTGGACTGAAGGCAAGCACCCCAAGAACGTCGGCAGCTTCTTCGGCTACATCGAGGAGTGCCAGTACCTCAACGGGGTCATCGCCGGCCACATGACGAAGAGCAAGAAGATCGCTTTCATCGCCGCCAAGCCGATTCCGCAGGTGCTGCGCAACATCAACGCTTTCACCATGGGCGCACGCTCGGTCAACCCGGCCATCACCTGCAGCGTGATCTTCACCGGCGACTGGTCGATGGCCGTGAAGGAGGCCGAGGCCACCAACAGCCTGGCCGACCAGGGCTGCGACGTTTTCACCATGCACGTCGACGGCCCGAAAGTCATCGTCGAAACCGCCGCCAAGCGCGGCAAGATGGTCTGCGGCTACCACGCCAGCCAGGCCAAGCTGGCCCCCAACGCCTACCTGACCGGCGCCGAATGGAACTGGGTCACTGCCTACAAGACGGTGGCCGAAGCCGCCCAGTCCGGCAAGCCGCACCCCAACTTCCTGCGTGGCGGCCTGAAGGAGGGCTACGTGAAGATGTCCGCCTACGGCCCCGCCGTGACCGACGCCGCCAAGAAGAACGCCGACGACATCAAGGCGAAGATGATCGCCGGCACTTTCGACGTCTTCAAGGGGCCGCTGAAGGACAACAAGGGCAAGGAAGTCATCGCCGCCGGCAAGGTGCAGAAACAGACCGACCTGGAGCTGGAAAAGATGAACTACCTGGTCGAAGGCGTCCAAGGCAGCTTCTAGCCCCCCGCCCGGAGCACCGCCGCCATGCGCAGCGTCCTTCGCGCCACCGCCCTGCCGGTCCTCGCCATCGCGGCGGCCCTGCTGGTCTTCGGCGTCTTCGTCTGGTTCGCCGGGGTGAACCCGGTGGACGTCTGGGTGATCCTGTTCAAGGGCGCCTTCGGCGACTGGTTCTCCTGGCAGAACACGCTGCAGCGGGCCGCGCCGCTGATGCTCACCGCCCTGTGCGTCGCCATCCCCGCGCGCGCCGGCCTGGTGGTGATCGGCGGCGAAGGCGCGCTGGTGCTGGGCGGCCTGGCCTGCGCCGCGCTGCCCATGCTGGTGCCGCTGCCGCAGAACGTCGCCGGCACGGCGCTGGCCTGCCTGGCGGGCGCGCTCGCCGGCGGGCTGTGGATCATGCTGGCCGGCTGGCTGCGCCAGGCGCGCGGTATCAACGAGACCATCAGCAGCCTGCTGCTGGCCTATGTGGCGATCGGTCTCTTCAAGCATCTGGTCGAGGGCGCGCTGCGCGACCCGGCCAGCCTCAACAAGCCTTCCACCCCGCCGCTGCCGGACGCCCTGCTGATCTCCGGCATCGCCGGATCGGACGTCCACTGGGGCCTCGTGCTGGGCTTGCTCGCCTGCGTGGCGCTGGGTGTCTGGCTGCGCTTCACCGCCGCCGGTTTCTCGGTGAGGGTGGTCGGCGGCAACCCGCGCACAGCGCAACTGGTGGGCCTGCCGGTGACACGGCTGGTGCTGCTGGCCTGCGCGCTCGGCGGCGCCTGCGCCGGCCTGGCGGGCGCGGTCGAAGTGGCCGCCGTGCAGACCAGCGCCAACGCCTCGCTGGTGGCGGGCTACGGCTACGCCGGCATCCTGGTCGCCTTCATCGCGCGGATGAACCCGGTGGCCATCGTGCCGGTGGCGGTGCTGTTCGGCGGCTTCGGCGCGGCGGGCAGTTTGCTGCAGCGCCGCCTGGGCCTGCCGGACGCCTCCGTACTGGTGCTGCAGGGCATCGCCTTCGTGCTGATCCTCGCCAGCGAGGCGCTGCGGCATGTCGACTGGAAAGCGCTGTTCGCCCGCATGCGACGCGCTTCGGCGACCGATGCGCGTGTCAACGTGAAGGAAACCGCATGACCGCCGACCAATGGATCGCTTTCTTCGCGGCCATCGTCGGCGGCGCCTTGCGCGTCGGCGCGCCCTTCCTGTTCGTCAGCCTGGGCGAATGCCTCACCGAGAAATCGGGCCGCATCAACCTGGGCCTGGAGGGCGTGCTGGTGCTCTCGGCGATGGCCTCCTTCGGCGGCGCGTACTGGGCCGACTCGGTGTGGGTGGGCGTGCTGATCGGCATGGTGGTCGGCGGCCTGCTGGCCCTGCTGCACGGCGTGCTGTGTTCGCTCAAGGGCGTGAACGACGTGGCCACCGGCATCGCCCTGATGCTGCTCGGCACCGGGCTGGCCTTCTACCTGGGCAAGCCGCTGATCCAGCCGCAGGCGCCGCAACTGCCGGCGCTGGCGCTCGGCGCCTGGAGCGACAACCCGGTGGTGCGCTCGGCCCTGCAGGTGAACGTGCTGGTGCCCATCGGCATCGTGCTTGCGGGCTTCATGCACTGGGCCTTCGCGGCCACCCGCGCCGGCCTGCTGGTGCGGCTGGCCGGCGACTCGGCCGACGCCACCCGGGCGCTGGGTTATTCGGTGCCCGGCATCCGCATCGCGGCCACCGCCGCGGGCGGTGCCATCGCCGGCCTGGGCGGCGCCTGCCTGACGCTGTTCTACCCGGGCAGCTGGAACGAAGGCATCTCCAGCGGCCAGGGCCTGATCGCCGTGGCGCTGGTGATCTTCGCGCGCTGGAGCCCGCTGCGCTGCGTGGGCGCGGCGCTGCTGTTCGGCGGCGCCGGGGCCATCGGGCCGGCCCTGCAATCCATCGGCATCGGCTGGGGGTATCACCTCTTCGGCACGGTGCCCTATGTGCTTACCCTGCTCATCCTGGTCATCAGCTGCCGCCCCGGCAGCGTGACGCCGGGCACGCCGGGCGAGCTGTCATCGACTCGTTAAGGATCAAGACTCATGAGTGGTTTGGGCGGACTCAACAAATCGGCGAACGGCGTCGTCATCGGGTTGGTGCAGCTGCAACTGCCCACCGTGCGTACCCCCGACGAACTGGCGGCGCAGACGGCGCGCATCGTGGCGCTGGTGGGCAAGGCGCGGCGCAACCTGGGCACCATGGACCTGGTGGTGTTCCCGGAATATTCGCTGCACGGGCTGTCGATGGACACTTCGCCCGACATCATGTGCAGGCTCGACGGCCCGGAGGTCGCGGCCTTCAAAAAGGCCTGCGTCGACAACCGCATCTGGGGCTGCTTTTCCATCATGGAATTCAACCCCGGCGGCAACCCGTACAACAGCGGTCTGATCATCGACGACACCGGCGACATCCAGCTGTACTACCGCAAGATGCACCCCTGGGTGCCGGTGGAGCCGTGGGAGCCGGGCAACCTGGGCGTGCCGGTGTGCAAGGGCCCGAACGGCAGCACCCTGTCGCTGATCATCTGCCACGACGGCATGCTGCCCGAGATGGCCCGCGAGGCGGCCTACAAGGGCGCCGACATCATCCTGCGCACCGCCGGCTACACCGCGCCGATCCGCCATGCCTGGAAGATCACCAACCAGGCCAACGCCTTCTGCAACCTGGCCTACACCGCCAGCGTCTGCATGTGCGGCAGCGACGGCGATTTCGACTCCATGGGCGAAGGCATGTTCTGCAGCTTCGACGGCACGGTGATGGTCGAGGGCGGCGGCCGGGTCGATGAAATCATCACCTGCGAACTGCGGCCCGACCTGGTGCGCGAGGCCCGCACCGGCTGGGGTGTCGAGAACAACATCTACCAGCTCTATCACCGTGGCTACGTCGCGGTGAAGGGCGGCGCCCAGGACTTCCCCTACACCTACATGCAGGACATGGCGGCGGGCACCTACAAGCTGCCGTGGAGCGACGAGGTGAAGGTGACCGACGGCACGCCCTGCGGCTTCGCTCCGCCGGACCGCGACTACGGCGGCGCCGAATGAGCACCCGCCACGTCCAGGCCCGGCCCTACGCCTGGCCCTACGACGGCAGCCTGCGGCCGGACAACACCGCGCTGATCGTCATCGACATGCAGACCGACTTCTGCGGCGTCGGCGGCTACGTGGACGTGATGGGCTACGACCTGTCGCTGGTGCAGGCGCCCATCGCGCCCATCGCCCGCACGCTGGCCGCGCTGCGCCCGCTGGGCTACACCATCCTGCACACCCGCGAAGGCCACCGGCCGGACCTGTCCGACCTGCCGGCCAACAAGCGCTGGCGCTCGCGGCAGATCGGCCAGGGCGGCATCGGCATCGGCGACGACGGCCCCTGCGGCCGCATCCTGGTGCGCGGCGAACCGGGCTGGGAAATCATCCCGGAACTGGCCCCGCTGCCGGGCGAGACGGTCATCGACAAACCCGGCAAGGGGTCGTTCTACGCCACCGACCTGGAACTGATCCTGCGCAGCCGGGGCATCGCCAACCTGATCCTCGCCGGCATCACCACCGACGTCTGCGTGCACACCACCATGCGCGACGCCAACGACCGTGGTTTCGAATGCCTGCTGCTGTCGGACTGCACCGCCGCCACCGACGCCGGCAACCATGCCGCCGCGCTCAAGATGATCACCATGCAGGGCGGCGTCTTCGGCGCCCACGCCACCTCCGGCGAACTCGTCGCCGCACTGTAGGAGCCCGCCCATGATCGCCCCGCTCGACCCCGTCGCACCGCCCACCGGCGCCCTGGCGCTGGACACCTACCGGCTGACCAAGCGCTTCGGCGCCTTCACCGCCATGGACGGCGTCACGATGCGCGTCGAGCCCGGCACGGTGCACGCGCTGCTGGGCGAGAACGGCGCGGGCAAGAGCACGCTGGTGAAGTGCGTGGCGGGTTTCCAGCGCGCCGAAGAGGGCAGCATCCTGATCGACGGGCGCGAGCAGGACATCGCCAACCCGGTGGTGGCGCGGGCGCTGGGCATCGGCATGGTCTACCAGCATTTCACCCTGGCGCCGGGCATGACGGTGGCCGAAAACCTGCTGCTGGCCGGCGGCAAGACACCCGCGCTGATCGACTGGAAACGCCAGCGCGCGGCGCTGCAGGATTTCCTGGCGACCACGCCCTTCCGCCTGGACCTGGACAAGAAGCCTTCCGAGCTGGCGGCCGGCGAAAAGCAGAAGCTGGAACTGCTCAAGCAGCTCTACCTGAAACCGCGCCTGCTGATCCTCGACGAGCCTACCTCGGTGCTCACCCCGCAGGAGGCCGACGAAGTGCTGGGCCATGTGCGCGAGTTCGCCCGCAGCGGGCAGTGCAGCGTGCTCATCATCACGCACAAGTTCCGCGAGGTGACCGCCTATGCGGACAACGTCACCGTGCTGCGGCGCGGCCGCGCGGTGCACCACGGCGCGGTGGCCGCCACCGATCCGCAGCGGCTGGCGCGCGCCATGATGGGCGAGGGCTCGGCGCCGCCGCCCGAGGCCGCGCAGGCGCCTGTCGCCACGCCGGTCCGCAAGCCCGTGGGCAGCGGCACCGAAGCCCTGCGCGTCACCGGCCTGCACGCCCTCGGCGACCGCGGCACGCTGGCCGTGCACGACCTGAGCCTGGTCGTGCACGCCGGCGAAATCCTCGGCGTGGCGGGCGTCTCCGGCAACGGCCAGCGCGAGCTGGTCGAGGCGCTCGTCGGCCAGCGCGCACGCCTGGCCGGCGCGGTGACGGTGGACGGCAAGCCCTACGCCGGCAAGCGTGCCCAAAACCGCGAGCTGCAGGTGCGCAGCCTGCCGGAAGAACCGCTGCGCAACGCCTGTGTCGGCGCGCTGAGCGTGGCCGAGAACATGGCGCTGCGCGACTTCGACCGCCCGCCCCTGTCGCGCGGCGGCTGGCTGAAAACCGGCGAGTGGCGGCGCCGCGCCCGCGACTGGATCGCCGAATACGGCGTCAAGACGCGCGGCGAGGACGCCCCCATCGCCAGCCTTTCCGGCGGCAACGTGCAGCGCGCCGTGCTGGCGCGCGAACTGGCCGGCGACATCCGGGTGCTGATCGCCGCCAATCCGGTGTTCGGCCTGGACTTCGCGGCCGTCGCCGAAATCCACACCCGCATCCTCGGCGTGCGCGAGCGCGGCGGCGCGGTGCTGCTGGTCAGTGAAGATCTCGACGAACTGCTGGAACTGGCCGACCGCATCGTCGTCATGAGCGAAGGCCGCATCGTCTTCGAAACCCCCGCCGCCACCGCCCAGCGCGAGGTGCTGGGCGCGCACATGGGCGGCGACCATCACGCCGAGGCGCACGCATGAACACCACCACCAACACCATCAGCAGCATCCCATCCGCCCTGCCCTTTCCCTTCGAGTTCGACGTCGCGAAAACCGCCATGGTCATCATCGACATGCAGCGCGACTTCATCGAGCCCGGCGGCTTCGGCGAAACCCTGGGCAACGACGTATCGCTGCTCGAAGCCATCGTGCCGGCCTGCGCCGCCGCACTGGCCGGCTGGCGCAACGCCGGCGGCCTGGTGGTGCATACCCGCGAGGCACACGCGCCCGACCTGTCCGACTGCCCGCCGGCCAAGCGCGAGCGGGGCAACCCCCGCCTGCGCATCGGCGACGCCGGGCCGATGGGCCGCATTTTGGTGTCGGGCGAACCGGGCAACCAGATCGTCGACGCGCTGGCGCCGGTCGAGGACGAATGGGTGATCGACAAGCCCGGCAAGGGCGCCTTCTACGCCACCGGCCTGCACGAGCGCCTGCAGGTCGCCGGCATCACGCACCTGCTCTTCCTGGGCGTGACCACCGAGGTCTGCGTGCAGACCAGCATGCGCGAGGCCAACGACCGGGGCTACGACTGCCTGCTCCTGGACGACTGCACCGAGAGCTACTTTCCGGCCTTCAAGACGGCCACGCTGGAGATGGTGCGGGCGCAGGGCGCGATCGTGGGCTGGACGGCGACCGGCAGCGCCCTGCTGGCGGCCATTTCCGCCGACGCCAACCTCGCGCCGTGAGCACCTCCAGCCCCGTGAAACACCTCGCCGCCAAGGCCGATCCGGCGGCGTTTCGATCGCGTGCGGAAGACGCCTACACGCTGATCAAGCGCGACATCGCCGACTTCCGGCTGCTGCCCGGTGACCGCTTCACCGAAAGCGACGTGAGCGAGCGGCTGGGCGTGTCGCGCACGCCGGTGCGCCAGGCGCTGTTCCGGTTGCAGCAGGAAGGATTCGTCGAGGTGCTGTTCCGCGCCGGCTGGCGGGTGCTGCCCTTCGATTTCGACGAGTTCGAACAGCTCTACGACCTGCGCATGACGCTGGAAACCACCGCCGTCGCCCGCCTGTGCGACGACAGTCCGCGGGTGGACCGCGCCCGGCTCGACGCCCTGGCCGCCATCTGGCTGGTGCCGGTGGATCAACGCAGCACCGACGCGGCCCAGGTGTCGGGCTGGGACGAGGAATTTCATTGCCAGCTGGTGGAAGCCGCCGGCAACCAGCCCATGACCCGGGTGCACCGCGACATCACCGACCGCATCCGCATCATCCGGCGGCTGGACTTCACCCAGCAACCGCGCATCACCGCCACCTACGACGAACACGCGCAGATCCTCGGCGCGGTGCTGGCCAAGCGCGGCGAGCAGGCGGCGATGCTGCTGCGCAGCCACATCGCCGCCAGCCAGGCCGAGGTGCGCAAGATCACGCTGCACCAGGTTTTCCTGGCCCGCCAGAGCGGGCAGGGGTAAGCCGAGGGCTGTACGTTACCGGCACGCCGCCAGCCCGCGGCCCGGACGGCGCGAGATGCGGACCCGACCGCTCCCGCCGCACCGACCGAGTGCACACACTTTTATGGTGCGATCCGGCCTGGCTGAGACGGCCTGTTGCGCGGCGGGGTCGTCAAACGAGTGCATACCCTGTATGCCGATCGGGTCCGGATGTTTAAAAGCATGGCATGCGATGTGCTCAGTCGCATGGGCGGGATGCCCAAGCGCCCGCTTTTCCACGCTTGCAGAAACGATTCCGACAACATGAAAAATCAACGGCCCTGGTGGCTCCTCTCGCCCGTCGCATTCGCGGCGGTGCTTTACGGCTGCGGCGGCTCCAACGATCCGACCCCGGTGGCGGTCGATCCGGTGGTGCCTCCGGTCGTCACGGTGGACAGCAGTTGCCAGACCAGCAACACCGGCGCCGCGCCGGTCGTCGTCGGCTCCGGCCTGGCGGGCGACCCCGCCGCACCGGAACCCTCCAGCGGTTACGTGCTGGGCAAGAAGCTGGTCTACGCCAAGACCTATATGGTCGTCGCCAACCACCCGCTGGCCACCAAGGCCGGCTGCGACATCATCAAGGCCGGCGGCAGCGCGATCGACGCGGCCGTGGCCGTGCAGGCGGTGCTGGCACTGGTCGAGCCGCAGTCGAGCAGCCTGGCCGGCGGCGCTTTCCTGATGCACTACGACGCCACGACCAAGAAGGTCCAGGCCTACGACGGCCGCGAAACCGCGCCGGCCGCCGCCACCAGCAACTACCTGCGCTGGATCAGCACCACCGACAAGAACCCCCCGATCCCGAGCGCGCGCGCCAGCGGCCGCTCGATCGGCACGCCGGGTGTCATGCGCATGCTCGAACTGGCCCACCAGGACCACGGCAAGCTGGCCTGGAAGGACCTCTTCGGCAACGGCACCGCGCTGGCCGACAACGGTTTCAAGATCGGCGGCCGCATGGCGGACGCCATCCGGGGCTCCGCCACCGCCTTCAAGCGCGACGCCGAGGCAACCGCCTACTTCCTGGATGCCGCCGGCAATCCCAAGCCGCTGGGCACCACGTTGACCAACCCGGCCTACGCCGACGTGCTGCGCGCACTGGCCGCCCAGGGCGCCAACGCGCTGCACACCGGCCCGATCGCCGCAGACATCGTCGCCAAGATCAACATCGCCACCGGCGCCGACGGTTTGCCCATCACGCCCGGCCTGACCACCGTGGCCGACATGGCCGCCTACCAGGCCAAGCGCCGCGATGCCGTCTGCAGCACCTATCGCAGCTACTACGTCTGCGGCATGCCGCCGCCGTCGTCGGGCGGCATCGGCGTGCTGCAGGCGCTGGGCATTCTGGAGAACTTCAACCTGGGCCTGTACCCGCCGACGCAGCTCGACCTGGAGGGTGGCAAACCCGCCGTGATGGGCGTGCATCTGGTGACCGAGGCCGAGCGCCTGGCGTACGCCGACCGCGACAAGTACGTGGCCGACACCGACTTCGTGCCGCTGCCGGGCAACGGCGTGTCGACCATGATCGACAAGAACTACCTTCGCACGCGGGCCAGCCTGGTGAATTTCACCCGCAGCATGGGGGTGGCTCCGGCCGGCGACCTGGGCAGCGTGCCGCTGGGCATCGACCCGACGCCGGAGAGCGGCACCACGCACTTCTCCATCGTCGACAAGCAGGGCAACGCGATCTCCATGACCACCACGGTCGAGTCGTCGTTCGGTTCGTATCACATGAGCCACGGCATCATGCTGAACAACCAGCTGACCGACTTCAGCGCGGCGCCGACCGATGCCAACGGCGTGCCGATCGCCAACCGTGTGTCGCCGGGCAAGCGCCCGCGCAGCACGATGGCACCGATGCTGGTGTTCAACGGCACCGGACCGGGCGACTTCCTGATGGCGACCGGCTCGCCGGGCGGCGGCACGATCATCCAGTACGTGGTGAAGACCCTGGTGGGTGCGCTCGACTGGGGGCTGGATGCGCAGCAGGCGACCTCGATGGTCGATTTCGGCGCCAGCAATAGCGTTACCACCTCGCTGGGGGGAGAGCATCCGAACATCGTCGCTGCGAACAGCGGTGCGAACGATCCGCTGGCGACCGGTTTGCGGGCGTTGGGGCACACCATTTCGACGAGTTCGCAGTCGAGTGGGATCAGTACGATCATCCGCAAGCCGGTGAATGGGGTTTCCACGCTGACGGGTGGGTCGGATCCGCGGCGGGAAGGGATTGTTTTGGGGGATTCGTTTACGCCCTGAGTTTGGGTTTTGATTGCCGGCTGTTTGCCGGCTGTTTCTAAGCGCGGGGGCTTTTTTGGCTGCCGCGCTTTTTTTTGGCTGTTTTTGGGATTATTCTTTTGCTGCCTTCGGCTTGTTTATTTCTTCTACTCCCTTTCAGGGTGGAGCCCGCTTACCGCGCGGGGGCGGGTCACTTTCTTTTCTGGCAAAAAAGAAAGTAACCAAAGAAAGTTGCCAGGGATCGGACTACGACAAGAATTGGGCCTTTGCTTCGCTCGGCCTGGGGAATATGTGCGCAGACCCATGTAGGCGACGATTTGAGCATGCCTCATGTCACCGCACCGCTCCCACATTTAAGGTAACCAATAAGATTAATCGAGCGCAGTCTTGCCAAATAAGACCCACGCGTCGAAAGCGCACACGCCCCGCAGGCAGTGCCGATAAACAGCTCGTCGGCAGTCAACCGCCATTTCAAGCACCAAACACCAACGGCGATAGGAACAGATCGCGTTAATTGCATTAACCCATTAATAGGCGTGGCGTGTGATTAATCTTATTGGCGCCCTTAAATGTGGGGGCGGTGCGGTGACCTGAGGCAGGCTCAAATCGTCGCCTACATGGGTCTCAAGACATATTCCCCAGGGTCGAGCGAAGCAAAGACCCGATTCTTGTCGTAGTCCGATCCCTGGCAACTTTCTTTGGTTACTTTCTTTTTTGCCAGAAAAGAAAGTGACCCGCCCCCGCGCGGTAAGCGGGCTCCACCCTGGAAGGGAGTAGAAGAAATCAACAAGCCGAAGGCAGCAAAAGATAATCCAGAAAAACAAACCCCTCCACCGCCCAACAAATCAAAAAGCCCCGTAAGCTGCCCCCAGAAGGACCCACCCCATGACCAAATCCCCCCATCCAAAACCCAACCTCCCCCGCATGGCGCTGGCAGCGCTGATCTGCCTCGCAGCCACCGCCTGCACCACCACCGGCTCGTCCTCCGCAGCCAGACCAGACACAGAACCCCGCGGCAGCGTCACCATCTTCGGCGACATCGACGCAGGCGTTTCACGCGTCCGCTGAACCACCCGCCCCGCCACCCCCCGCGCGGTTCTGCGTCGCAACGAACAGCTTGCGCAAATGCTCCCCCGACGTCGTCGGCGGATATTTCGCCGCCTCGCCCGGCACCAGGCTCGTGATCTCCGCGTCGTAGTTCGGGTTGTGAAAGAACACCAGCGACTGCCGCCGTGCCCCCGCCCCCGCATCTGCCGGCGGATTGACCACCCGATGCAAGGTCGAAACCCAGCTGTCGTTGGTCCAGCGCGCCATCAGATCGCCGATGTTGATGACGAAGCACCCCGGCAGGATGGGCACGTCCACCCACTCCCCCGCGGCATTGAAGACCTGCAGCCCGCCCGGCCGGTCCTCGGTCGCCAGGATGGTCAGGCTGCCGTAGTCCGAATGCGCGCCGGCACGGATCTGCCCCGGTCGGGGCGCCTCGGTCTGCGCCGGATAGTTGCGCACCCGCAGACGGCTGATGTGGCGGTCGATCCGGCCGTCGAAGTAGTCCTCGGGCAGCGCAAAGGCGCGGGCGAAGATCCGCATCAGCGTGTGGGCCAGCGTGCCCATCGCGCGGTAGTAGTCGACGTAGGCCTCGCGCAGGCCTTCGGGGCGGTCCGGCCACAGGTTGGGCGCAAAGTGCTTGCCGGCCGCCGGCGCCCGCGCGTAGTCGTCGGGCGGCGCATCGACCGGACCGATCATCAGGCTCTCGTTGAGGTCGCTGCCGGTGGCCGCCGGATCGCGCGAGCGGGCCAGCGATTCCTCGTCCATGCCGGTGTAGCCGCGCGTCACGTCCACGGCGGGCTTGGCCACCTGCATCTTCTGCGCCAGCGGCAGGTCGAAGAAATCGCGCGACACGGCGCGGGTGCGCTCGATCAGCGCCGGGTCGACGCCGTGCCCGCTGACCACCAGAAACCCGATGTCGCGGCAGGCGCGATCCACCGCTTCGGCCACTTGCCGGCGCTCCGTTTCGCCGCCGAGGCGGAAGGGGGCGATGTCGATGACGGGTACGTCGAGCAGCTTCATGGAAGGGTCCGGTGGGTGGGGTGGACGGGCGTCAGGCCAGCATGTCGCCGCCATCGACGACCACCGTCGAGCCGGTCGAAAACGGGCTGCTGGCGAGGAAACAGATGGCTCGCGCGATGTCGTCGGGCTCGGCCACGCGGCGCAGCGGCAGGTGCGCGGCCATGTCGGCGAACCTGGCAGCACGGCCTTCGGCGCCGAGGCGGTCCCATAGCGGCGTGGCGGTGGTGCTCGGCGACACGGTGTTGACCCGGACGGCCGGCGCCAGCTCCAGCGCCAGGCCGCGCGCCAGCGACTCGACCGCGGCATTGACCGCGCCCTGCAGCACCGCCCCGGCCGCCGGCCGCTGGGCGTACACGCCCGACACGAAAGTGAGCGAGCCGCCCTCGGCGACCACCGCGCTGCGGCCTACGTGGTAAGCGCCCCAGAACTTGTTCTGCATGGCCGCCTGGGCGTCTTCCAGGGCGAGCACCCGCACCGGCCCGACGCGGGTTGCCGAACCCGCCAACACCACGTGATGCCAGGCCGGACGGTCGGCGAAGAAAGCAGCCACGGCAGCGGCGTCGCAGACATCCAGCACGGCCGATTGGATGCCGGCCGGCAGGCGCTGCAGGGCCGCGACCAGGCGCTCGGCGCTGCGCGAGGCGATGGTGACCCGCGCGCCCCCGGCGGCGGCCCGCGCCGCGGTCGCCTCGCCGATGCCGGAACTGCCGCCGATCACCAGCATGCGCTGTCCGCGCAGGTCTTCAGACATGGGTGGCCTCCCGGGGGGGCGGCGCGGCGGGCGCCTCGCCCAGGTAGGCGGCGGCCAGCGCGCCGTCGGCGGCGATCTCCGCCGAGCTGCCCTCGGCGACCACATGGCCGTTTTCCATCACGTAGGCGCGGTCGGCCAGGGCCAGGGCCAGGCCGGCCATCTGGTCCACCAGCAGGATGGTCATGCCCTCGCGGCGCAGCTGGTCCAGTGCGTCGAACAGGTCGGAGATGACCAGCGGGGCGAGGCCGAGCGATGGCTCGTCGAGCAGCAGGATGCGCGGCTGCGCCATCAATGCGCGGGCGATGGCCAGCATCTGCTGCTCGCCGCCCGACAGCAGTCCGGCGCGCTGGTGCAGCCGCTCGCGCAGACGTGGAAAGCGCTGCAGCATGGCCTCCACCCGCGCTTCGCGCCCCGCCTGCTTCAGGAAGGCGCCCAGGCGGATGTTGTCCAGCACGGTCAGCTCCGGGAACACCTGCCGGCCTTCGGGCACCAGCACCATGCCCAGGGCCGCGACGGCCTCGGTGCCGACGTCGCCCAGCTCGACGCCGTCGAGGTGGATGCCGCCCGCGTGCAGCGGCCGGTGCAGGCCGCTCAGGGCGCGCATCAGGGTGGACTTGCCCGCGCCGTTGGCGCCCAGTAGCGCCACCACCTCGCCGCTCCGCACCTTCAGGTCGATACCGTGCAGCACCGGCTCGGCGCCATAGCCGGCGACCAGCGCGTTCACGCCCAGCAGCTCGGCGCCGGGGGTGCGCGGCGCGGCGGCGGCCGGGGCCTCGGGCGCGCCGAAGGACTCGCCCAGATAGGCCTGCTGCACATCGCGGTTGGCGCGCACCTCGTCGGGTGTGCCGGTGGCCAGATGCCGACCGGCGTCCAGCACCACGATGCGATCCGAGATGCCCATCACCAGGGCCATGTCGTGCTCGACGATGAGCACGCCCAGGCCGGTATCGGCGATGCGCCGCAGCAGCGTCGCAAGGCGGGTCTTGTCCTCGCGCGACAGCCCGGCCGCGGGCTCGTCGAGCAGCACGAAATCCGGGTCCAGCGCCAGCGCGCGGGCGATTTCGACCAGGCGCCGATCGACGTGCGCCAGGTCGCCGGCGGGCTTGTCGGCCGGGCCGGCATAGCCGCACCAGGCCAGCAGCTCGCAGGCGCGGCGGCGGCTGTCGGCGGAGCGCAACCGGGCGCCGCCCAGCAGGCCGCCGAGCTGGCCGCGTGTCATGGCCAGGGCCACGTTGTCGGCGACGCTCAGGGTGTCGAACAACAGCGAGGTCTGGTAGGTGCGCGCCAGGCCGCGGCGAGCGATGCGCAGCGCCGGCTGGCCGGTGAGGTCTTGGCCGCCCAGCGCAAAGCTGCCCCGCGTGGCGCGGTAGAAGCCGCTGAGCATGTTGAGCGCGGTCGACTTGCCCGCGCCGTTCGGCCCGATCAGGCTGGTGACGCTGCCGCGCTCGGCGGTAAAGCCCAGGCTGTCGACCGCGCGCACGCCGCCGAACTGCATGGTCAGCCCCTCGACCTTCAATGCCGAACGCTCCCGTGCCGCCATCGGCAGCGTGGCATTCGCCGCCAGCGGCCGCACCGGCTCGCCCGCGCCCGGGAGCGTCTTGCGCAGCCGCTGCAGCAGCGACCCGGCCAGGCCCACCAGCCCGCGCGGCGCGACCCACAGCACCACCAGCAGCAGTGCGCCGAAGAACAGCAGGCGGTATTCCTCCAGGCTGGCCAGAAACTCCGGCAGCAGCCCGACGACGATGGCGCCGGCCAGCGGCCCGACGACCGAGCCGCGCCCGCCGATCAGCACCACCAGCACGAACATGATCGACTGCATGAAGCCGAAGCTGTTGGGCGCGATGAAGCCCGACAGCGGCGCGAACAGCGCCCCGGCCGCACCGGCGCAGGCGGCCGAGCAGGCAAACGCCACGGTCTTCACGACCAGCGGATTCAGGCCGAGGGACTCGCAGGCGGTTTCGCTGTCGCGCACCGCGCGCATGGCCGCGCCCCAGGTGCCGCGCGACAGCCAGGCGAAGCCCGCCAGTGCAACACCGACCGAGAGCAGCGCGAGGATCGCCACCGCCTGTTCGCCCTGCACGAAGCCGAGCGAAGGCGCGACGATGCCCATCAGCCCGTTCTGTCCGCCGGTGAGGCCGGCGGCCTCGATCAGGCCGTGTTCGACGATGAAGGCGAAGGCGATGGTGATCATCGCCAGATAAGGCCCGGTCACCCGCAGCGCCGGCAGCGCCACCAGCGCGCCGACGGCGGCGCACAGCACGACGGCCAGCGGCCAGGCCAGCCAGAAGCTCAGGCCGGTGGAGACGGTGAGGATGCCGACCGCGTAAGCGCCGATGGCATAGAAACCGCCGTGGCCGAAAGACATCTGCCCGGTGAGGCCGAGCAGGATGTTCAGGCCGATTCCGCACAGCGCCAACAGGGCCACGCTGGTCAGCACGAAGACGTAGTAGCTGTTGACGGTGAGCGTCAGCACGATGCCGGCGGCCAGCAGCAGGCCGACGGACAGCAGTTGCGGGACGGTGCCCAGGCCGAGGAGACGGTGGGGGGATTTCGTCATCGCATCAGACCTTGCGCACCAGCGCGCGCCCCAGCAGGCCGTTGGGCCGGAATGCCAGCGCCACGATGACCAGGCCGAAGGTGACGATCTGCGTGAAACCCGAGCCCAGCGTGGAGGTGACCAGGGCCTCGACCACCCCGAACAGCAGCCCGGCGATCATCACGCCCCAGGCGCTGGTGATGCCGCCCAGGATGGCCACCGCGAATGCCTTCAGGCCGAACAGCGTGCCCATGTCGGCATGCACGTTGGCCAGCGGCGCGATGAGGATGCCGGCCACGCCGGCCAGCAGCGTCGACAGCGCGAAGGCCGCGGCCACGGTGCGGCGGATGGGAATGCCCATCAGCCGTGCGGCAGCGGCGTTCTGCACCACCGCCAGCATGGCCGTGCCCCAGCGGGTGCGGCGCGCCACCAGGTGCAGCGCCGCCGCCAGCGCCAGCCCGACGACCGGTATCAGCACCTGCAGCGGGTACACGCCCAGGCCGGTGCCACCGAAGGACAGCGGCTGCATCGCCAGCGGCGACGGCAGGCTGCGCGGCTCCTTGCCGAAGGTGAACATCACCAGGTTGTCGAGCACGATGCCGAGGGCGACGGTGGCGATCAGCCAGGCGTCCGAACCCCGGCTGGTGAAGGGCCGCACCGCCGCCCATTCCACCAGCAGCCCGTAGGCCGCGCACAGCGCGAGCGCCAGCACGACCGCCAGCGGCATCGGCCAGCCGAGCGTGCGGGCGAAGGCGAAGGTGAGCACCGCGCCCAGCATCATCGAGCTGCCCTGCGCGAAGTTGACGGTGCCGGAGACGGCATAGGTCAGGTAGAAGCCCAGGGCCATCAACCCGTACATGCTGCCGAGGCCGAAACCGCTGACGAGCGCAGACCACAACATGGCGACGTCCCGTGTTTACTTGGCCGATGCGACCGGCACGATGCGGTCGCCGATGAACTGCGCCCAGACGTAGTCGTCGGGGGTCAGCGCGTCGTGCTCGGTCGGGGTGAAGGGCTTGTCGTAGGTCTTGATCAGGCCTTCGTAGCGGCCGATCTTGTAGAAGCCCTGGCGCACCGCGTCGCCGTCGGTGGTGCCGGCCGCCGCGATGGCCAGCGCAGCCAGTTGCATGGCGTCGTAGGCGTTGGCCACGCCCACGGCCGGAGTGATGTTCTCGGGGCCCTTGACGTCCGGGTACTTGGCCATCAGCGCCTTGACCACCTTCTCGCGCACCGGCGTGGGCTTGCCGAAGAAGCTGTAGGTCTGCACAAAGTGCACGCTCTTGGCATTGGGGCCGGCCAGCTCGTTGAAACGGCCGCCCGGCGGGCCCCAATGCGACACGATGGGCACGTTCCAGCCCATGCGGTCGAGCGACTTGACCACCTGCGCCGACGGACCGACGTTGGCCACCATGAACAGGGTGTCGGCGCCCGCAGCCTTCAGCCGGGTAAGTTGCGGCACCACGTCCACGTCGGCGCCCTCGAACTTCTCGACGCCGGCCGAGGGCACGTTCTTCGCCGCCATGGCTGCCGTCAGTCCCTTCTGGTTGGATTCGCCCCAGGCGTTGTTGATCAGGATCATGCCGGGCTTGGCGGTCTTGAAGGTGGCCTGCGCGTACTGCAGCATGCCGACGTCCACCAGCTCGTCGACGGCGGAAACGCGGAAGGCGAAATTCGGGGTGGCGCCGTTGCGGGTGATCGGCGTGCCGGCCGCCCACGGGCCCATGAATGGCACCTTGGCCTGGTTGGCCAGCGGCACGATGGCCATGGAGACGGGTGTGTCCAGCCCGCCGAACAGCACCGCCACCTTTTCCCGGCCCAGCAGGTCGCGCGCGGCGACCATGCCCTTGGCCGGATTGCTTTCGTCGTCGCGGCGCACCAGCTCCAGCTTGCGGCCGCCCAGCAATCCGCCCTTGGCGTTGATCTCGTCGATGGCGACGGCCATGCCACGCGAGATCGCCTCGCCGGCCAGGGCCGACTGGCCCGACAGCGCGGTGATCAGGCCGATCTTGATCGGCTCGGCCGCCCACGCGCCGGAGGACATCGTGGCGCCGGCCAGCAGGGCGGCACCGGCCAGCAGGCGGCGGCGCGAACGCGGAGCCGTCGGGGTACGGGACAGGAATTCCATCTGAACACTCCAGGGTCGATTGAAGGTAATGGCCGGACCCATGCAAACCGCATGCCATGTAAACAATCGAGGCGCGCTTTTGTCGACATTAGTCATGCGCCATTGGCGACAGGCTGGCACGTCGATTGCTCGCAAATGGGGAAACCGACTTTGTCCGCACCCTGCACAGGCACCAAAACCAGGAGATCCGCTTGACCGACGCTTCAAACCCGTGCGCCACCCGCCCCCCGGCCGCCACCTACGGCGGCGTGCTGCCGGCACACGACCGTTTCGACTACCGCCCGATCCACCGCCGTCCCGACTACCGCTGGCCCAACGGTGCCCGGCTGGCGGTGTACCTGGGCTTCAACCTGGAGCATTTCGCCTTCGGCGAGGGCATGGGAGCGTGCATCGGCCCGGCCTCCCCGGAGCCGGACGTGCTGAACTACGCCTGGCGCGAATACGGCAACCGGGTGGGCGCCTGGCGCTGCCTGGAGCTGTTCGACGCATTGGGCGTGCCTGCGGCCACCATCCTCAACACCGCCCTGTACGACCACTGCCCCGAACTGATCGCCGCCTGCGTGGCGCGCGGCGACGAACTGGTCGGCCACGGCCACACCAACGCCGAACGCCAGGGCGGCTGGTCGGCAGCGGCCGAGCGGGCCTTGCTGGCCGACTGCCGGGAACGCATCGCACGCGAGAGCGGCGTGGCGCCCACGGGCTGGCTCTCGCCCTGGATTTCCGAGAGCGCCGACACCCCGGACCTGCTCGCCGAGACCGGCTACCGCTACACCCTCAACTGGTGCCACGACGACCAGCCGCTGCCGATGCGCACCCGGGGCGGCACGGAGCTGTGGTCGGTTCCCTATCCGCAGGAGCTGAACGACATCCCGATGATCGTCGGCCGCCGCATGGACGCCGCCGCCTTCGCGCAGATGACGCTCGACAACTTCGACGAGATGCGGGAGCAGAGCCGCGCCCAGCCGCTGGTGATGGGCCTGGCGCTGCACCCCTACATCGTCGGCCAGCCCTACCGACTGCGTCACCTGCGCCGGGTGCTGGAGCAGTTCGCGGCGGCGCGCGACCGGGGCGAGATCTGGCTCACGACGCCCGGCGCCATCTGCGAACACGCACGCGGCGCTATGCTCGCCGGCTGACTTTTTTCCGGCATCTCCATGGCTCCCACACGCAACAGACAAGCCACCGATCCCGCGACCGCGCCGCCGGGCCGGAAGCGGCCGGATCTGCCGCTCCAGGCGGGAGGCGCACCGGGCGGCCCGGCCGGCGACGACAGCGTCGAGAGCCGCATCTACCGCACCATCTTCGAAAGCATCATGAGCCAGCGGCTGGCGCCCGGTACCAAGCTGCCCGAGGCAGCGCTATGCGAGCTTTTCGGCACCACCCGCACCACCGTGCGTCAGGCCCTGACCCGGCTGGCGCACGACCATATCGTGCAGCTGCGGCCCAACAAGGGCGCCATGGTGATGGCTCCCACCGCACAGGAAACCCAGCATGTCTTCGAGGCCCGGCGCGGCCTGGAAGACACCCTGGTGCGGCTGGCCGCCGAACGCGCCACGCCGCCGGAAATCGAGTCGCTGCGCCAGCAGCTGCGACACGAGCACGACGCCATGCACCGCTTCAACCAGCCGGCCTGGTCGCGCCTGGCCAGCGGCTTCCATCTGCTGGTGGCCCAGGTGGCGCGCAATCCGATCCTGCAGCGCTACCTGGTCGAGATGATCTCGCGCTGCTCGCTCATCGTGGCGCTGTACGAGCAACCGGGCAACGCCAGCTGCGAGCACGACGAACACACCGCCATGGTCGACTGCATCGCCGCGCACGACGGCGACGGCGCCGCCCGCCTGATGCACCTGCACCTGATGGAACTGGAGCGCAACGTGATGGTGCGCATCCAGGCTTCGGAAGAGGAAGGCGGACTGCGGCAGATGCTGGGGCTGTGACTCGCCCCACGGCCCGTCCGGATCAGTAAGTCTTGTAGGGCAGGAACTTGCCCGACAACACCACCCGCACCCGGTCGCCCTTGGGGTCGTTCTGGCGCTGCATGTCCATGGAGAAATCGATGGCGCTCATGATGCCGTCGCCGAACTCCTCGTGGATCAGTTCCTTGATGGTCGTGCCGTACACGCTGACCAGTTCGTACCAGCGGTAGATCAGCGGATCGGTCGGCACCGCCGTGGGCAGCGAGCCCTTGTAGGGCACCACTTGCAGCCACTTCCTGTCGTCGGCGTCCAGGTCGAAGATGGCGCCGATGGTGTCGGCCTGCTCCGCGGTGAGGGTCATCTGGCCCAGGCAGGCGGCCGTGGTCCATTCCTTGGAAAGACCGACCTGCTCGGCCACGCTGGCCCAGCTGATGCCCTTCAGGACCTTGCCGGTGATGATTTTTTCGGTGACGTCGTTGCGGCTCATGGAAGAAGCTCCGTTGAAGAATTTTCGAAACTGGGAAATCAGTGGGCGTGGCCCACGAGGAAATCGACGATGTCGTTGCGCAGCGGGTAGTAGGCGTCGAGGTGGTGCAGCCCGGCCCGGGTGCGCTCGCGCGGCAGCGGATTGACCACCACCTCGGCCACGCCGCCCGGCCGGTAGCCGGTGGGCGTGTCCACGCCGTTGTGCATCAGCAGGATGCGGTCGGCCAGCAGGATGGCTTCGTCGACGTCGTGGGTGATCATGAAAACCGTCTGCCGCGTCTGCCGCACGATGGTCATCAGCTCGTCCTGGATGGTGCCGCGCGTGAGGGCGTCCAGCGCACCGAAGGGCTCGTCGAGCAGCAGCATCTTGGGCTGGATGGCGAAGGCGCGGGCGATGCCCACGCGCTGCTTCATGCCGCCCGACAACTGCGACGGTTTCTTGTCGATGGCCGGCGCCAGGCCGACCAGCGTGACGAATTTCTCGACCTGTTCATTGACCTGCGCACGGCTCCATTGCGGCCAGCGCGATTCGACCGCGAAAGCGATGTTGCGGCGCACCGTGAGCCAGGGCATCAGCGCATGGCCCTGGAACACCACGCCGCGCTCCAGGCTCGGCCCTGCGACCTCGCGGCCGTCCATGAAGATGTGGCCGGTACTCGCGGTGTCCAGGCCCGCCAGCGCGTTCAGGATGGTGGTCTTGCCGCAGCCCGAGTGGCCGATGATGCAGACGAACTCGCCCCGTTCCAGGGTGAAGGACACATCGGCGAAAACCGGCCGGTGGGCGACGTAGGACTTGGACAGTCCCTCGATGGACAGCAGGGTGTCACTCGACATAGGTGACTTTCTTTTGAATGGCGGCGAAGCTCAGGTCGAGCGCCATGCCGACCACGCCGATCACCAGGATGGCGAAGATCACGTTGGTGAGCGACAGGTTGTTCCACTCGTTCCACAGGAAGTAGCCGATGCCGGTGCCGCCGACCAGCATTTCGGCCGCGACGATCACCAGCCAGGCGATGCCCATGCTGATGCGCATGCCCGTCAGGATGGTCGGCGCGGCGGCCGGCAATATCACCCGGAATGCCTTGCGCAGGGGCTTCACCTCGAGCGTGCTGGCGACGTTGAGCCACTCGCGCTTGACCGAGGCCACGCCGAAGGCGGTGTTGAGCAGCATCGGCCAGATGGAGCAGATGAAGATCACGAAGATGCCGCTCGCCGACGAGTCCTTGATGGTGTACAGCGCCAGCGGCATCCAGGCCAGCGGCGAGATGGGTTTGAGCACCTGGATGAAGGGGTCCAGCGCCTTGTGGAACAGCGGCGACATGCCGATCAGGAAACCCAGCGGCAGCGCCACGACGCAGGCCAGCAGGAAGCCGCTGCCGACCCGCAGCAGCGACCAGCCGAGCTGGATGGCGATGCCCTTGTCGTTGGGGCCGTTGTCGTAGAACGGGTTGGACAACTGCTTGCCGATGGTGGCGGCCATCTGCGCCGGCGTGGGAAAGCCGGCGCCCTTCTGCTCGGCGCCCGCGGTCGGGTCCTTGCCCAGCATCCTGGCGTACTCGATCTGCTCGGGCGTCATGCCGGTGGCCGATGCCGGGGTGGCGGTCGTCATGGTGGCCAGGTGCCAGACGGCGACCAGCACCACGAAGACCAGCGCCGACAGCAGCGCCGCCTTGAGGTTGGTGTTCTTCACGTGCCGGCTTTCAGCTCGCCATCTTCGAGATGGCGAAGCTCCTGGCGTAGGCATCCGGCCTGGTCGGGTCGAACACCTTGCCCATGATGGTGAACTTCGGGTAAGCCCCCTCCGGCGGCTTCTGGCCCAGCTCGGCCATGCGCTTCTTGGCATCGGTCAGCAGGAAGACCTTTTCGGCGATCTGCTTGTAGTCGACCTCGCCCTTCACATAGCCCCAGCGCTTCATCTGGGTGAGCATCCAGACGGCCATCGACTGCCAGGGGATGGGGTCGAAGTCGGCCCGGTCGGGCACCGTCCTGATGTTGCCCAGGCCGTCGGCGAAGCGGCCGGTGAGCACCTGATTCACCACCACCTCGGGCTGGTTCAGGTACTGCGCCGGGGAGATCACCTTGGCGATGAGTTCGCGGTTCTTCGGGTCGCGCGCCATGGCCGAGGCAGTCAGCACCGAGCGCACCAGGGCGGCGAAGGTGTTGGGGTTCTGCTGGATGAAGGCGGCGGAGGTGCCGAAGGCGCAGCAGGGGTGGCCGTCCCAGATGTCCTTGGTGAGGATGTGCAGGAAACCCACTTCCTCGAACACCGCGCGCTGGTTGAAAGGGTCCGGGCCGAGGTAGCCGTCGATGTTGCCGGCGCGCAGGTTGGCGACCATCTCGGCCGGCGGCACCACGCGGATCTGGATGTCGGTGTCCGGATTCAGGCCGTGCTCGGCCACGTAGTAGCGCAGCAGGAAGTTGTGCATGCTGAACTCAAAGGGCACGGCGAACTTGAAGCCCTTCCAGTTCTTCGGGTCGCGGTTGTCCTTGTGCTTGTTGGCCAGGGTGATGGCCTGGCCGTTGGTGTTCTGGATGGTGGCGACTTCCATCGGCACCGCGTTGGAGCCGACGCCCATCGAGATGGCCAGCGGCATCGGCGACAGGAAGTGGGTGGCGTCGTATTCCTTGTTGAGCATCTTGTCGCGGATCAGCGCCCAGCCGGCCGTCTTGACCACGTCCACGTTCAGGCCCTGCTGCTTATAGAAACCCAGGGGGTGGGCCATGATCAGCGGGGTAGCGCAGGTGATCGGGATGAAGCCGATCTTCAGGTCCTTCTTCTCGAGCAGACCCTTGTCCTGCGCCATGGCCTGCAGGGCGCCCAGCGGCAGCAGCGAGGCGATCGCGGCGCGGGCGGTGTTGGCACCGACCGCCTGCAGGAAACGGCGGCGCACGCCGTCCTGGGGGAACAGCGCCTTCACCATCGCCGCCTCGATCTTGTCGTTGGACAGCGCTTCGGCAGAAGCGTGCTCGGTGGGGGCGTGGTCGCCGCCGCAGCCGCAACGCAGCATCAGCGGACGGTCGGCGTCGTAGGCGGCGGGCATCGAATGGAGGGTCGGCAGGCGGGACATGGTGCGGCTCCTGGATAAGTTGCCGTCACCCTTGCAACCACCGCGCCCGGGGCATGCCAGCCGACCGGTTTGCCTGCCTGTCGCGGCGGATAAATCGACGCGACGTAGTGCCAGCCCTACATGCTGGCGGACGAATCAGCCGGCCGCGCCGTCCCGGCCCTGCCTTTCGGCGTACAGCGCCAGTTCCACGTCGTTCTTGGTGCCCGTCTTTTCCAGGATGCGTGCCCGGTAGGTGCTGACCGTGTTGGGCGCCAGGCCCAGCTGCGCACCAATCTCGCTCACCGTGCGCCCGGTGGTGAGCAGCCGGAACACCTGGTGCTCGCGGTGCGACAGCGCCTCGGTGGCAGAACCCCTGCCGACGGCCGTCGCCAGCGCCTCAGCGGTGGCGGGGGTGACATACACCCCGCCGGCCGCCGCCTTGCGCACCGCCGCCACCATGGCGTCCGGGTCGGCGCTCTTGTTGAGGTAGCCGGCGGCGCCGAGGCGGATGCAGCGGACCGCGTACTGGTTCTCCGGATAGGTGGACAGCATCAGCACCGGCAGGGTCGGCCAGTCGCGGCGCAACTGCTGCAGCACGTCGAGGCCGTCGCGCTCGGGCAGGGCGATGTCGAGCAGCACCACGTCGAGGCCGGCCGTGCCCCGGCGCGCGGCCACCTCGTCGATCACCTGCGGGCCGGTCTGTGCCTCGGCCATGACATGGATTTCGGGCGTGCCGTTGGACGGGTCGCGCAGCATCTGCTTGATGCCTTCGCGGACGATGCGGTGGTCGTCGCCGATAAGGACACGCAGGGCGTGCGGCAAGCTGGACATGGCGGAACTTTCAGGGGTCGGTCAAGGGCAGGCGCAGGCAGAAGGTGCAGCCCTGCCCCGGCCGGCTGGAGACGTCGAGGGTGCCGCCGAAATGCCGGGCGCGCTCGCGCATGCCGCGCACTCCGTAGGCGGTGGGGGCGCCGAAGACCTGGTGGGCGGCGCCCACGCCGTTGTCGCGCACGTCGAGCTGCAGCAGCGAGCCGGAGGCCAGGATGCGCACGGTGACGCGGTCGGCCCGCGAGTGGCGGGCCACGTTGGACAGCATCTCCTGGAAGATGCGGAAGACCGCCGTGGCGGCCGGGCCGGCGGGCTCTGAGGCGGCGCTCGCCTGCATGTCCCAGTCCAGCGCCAGTTCGGCCTTGGCGGCGAAATCGTGCGCCTGCCATTCGAGCGCCGCCCACAGGCCCTGGTGGTCGAGGATGCTGGGCCGCAGGTCGGTGATGATGCGGCCGACATCGTCCACCGCGCGCTCGATCAGGCCGCTCATGCCCTGGCATTTGCAGCGCATCGACAGGCGCATGTCCTGCGCGGCTTCGGGGCTGCGGTCCAACTGTTCCGACAGGCGCCTGTCGAGCCAGTTGACCTCCATCTTCAGGGCCACCAGCAGGCTGCCCAGCTCGTCGTGGATTTCGCGGGCGATGCGGGTGCGCTCTTCCTCGCGCACCGAATCGGTCCAGGCCGACAGCGCGCGCAGCTGCTCCAGCGCGGCGGTGAGTTCGGCGGTGCGCTCCGCCACGCGTTGCTCCAGCACGTTGCGCGACTGGCGCAGCGCCTGGTCGGCGCGGCGGCGCTCGGTGATGTCGACGAAGGTGATGACCGCGCCGCGCACCTTGGCGCCCTCCAGGATCGGGTGGCTCGAATATTCCACCGGCAGCGCCGATCCGTCGCGCCGCCAGAAGACTTCGGAGTCGATTCGGCAGGGCTGGCCGCGCCGGAAGGCCCGGAAGATGGGGCAGGCGCTGTCGGGGTAGGCGGAGCCGTCCTGGTAGCTGTGGTGGGTCAGCTCGTGCATGTTGCGGCCCAGCACTTCGGCAGCGTCGTAGCCCAGCATTTCGGCGCCGGCCCGGTTGATGAAGACGCAGTGGCCGTCCAGGCCGATGCCGAAGATGCCTTCGCCGGTGGACTCGAGCAGCAGGCCCAGGCGCCCGGTCCAGGCGGTCGATTCGGTTTCGGCGGAGGCGGCTCGGGGCATGGCGACAGGGCAAGCAAGGCACATGCCGCGCTGCGCTCCGGCATCGAGATCTCAGTAGGGCGGCGCCTTGCGGGCCTTCTGGCCACGTGCGGCTTCGGTCCACCAGGCCAGGTCGTCGGCGAACTTGCCGAAGGACTTGTCGAGCGACTCGCCCGGCTTGCCGGTGGGCGTGCCTCTTTCGTCCAGCGTCTGCCCGATGGGGCCGACCGCCAGCGTGCTGGAGATCGGCACCATGCCCATCTCGGACAGGATGCCGTGCCAGGCCACGCCCGCGCGCACGCCGGAAAAGCGGCCCGCCGAGTAGCTGGCGATGGCGGCCGGGCGCCAGAACCACTCTTCGAGGAAATGGTCGGTGAGGTTTTTCAGGCCGGGCTGCGGTCCCCAGTTGTATTCGCCGGTGACGAAGACGAACGCGTCGGCCGCTCGGATCTTGCCGGCCAGCGCTTCCATGGCGGCCGGCGCCTCGCCTTTCGGATATTCCTTGTACATGCGGTCGAGCATGGGCAGGTCGACCGCCTTGGCGTCGATCAGCTCGGGCTCGGCGCCGCGCTCGCGCAGCTTGTTCACCAGATAGTCCGCGAGCCGGATGCCCATGCGGTCGGATCGGTAGGAACCGTAGAAAACGAGAATCTTGTCGGCCATGTCTGCTCCCTGAAAAATGGACGCGCAAAGCCTAGCGCGCATGCGGCACGCCGGTGTTACCGCCTAAGGCGATCGTCGTCGGACATCGCCGGGGACCAGCCGGATCGGCGCGCCGCACGCCGCAAACGCGGCCGGCCGGTAAAATCCGCCGGCTTCACTTCTCTTCAGCCTCTGGATGAACACCATGACCCGCTGGACCGCCGCTGCACCTGCCCTGGCGCGCGCTTCCCATCCGACCCGCCCTCCGCTTCTCGGCATGCTGCTGGCAGCCGCGCTGTGCGCCATCGCCCCGGCGGCCCACGCCGATCAGATCCGCGCCTTCCCCGACGCCGCCCTGCGCGGCCGGCTCGAAGTGGTGTTGCCGCCCGCGGTGCAACTCGACGGCAAGCCGGACCAGCTGTCCATGGGCGCGCGCATCCGCGACACCCGCAACCTGTTCGTCACCTCCGGCACGCTGGCGACCGGCCGGCCCTACCTGGTGAACTACACGCGCAACCACGAAGGCCAGATCAGCGAGGTGTGGATCCTCACCGCCGAAGAAGCCGCCCTGCCGCGCCCCGGCGCCGGCTCGCCGGGCTGGTTCGGCCGGATGTTCAGCTTCTGAACCCGGCACCGCCGCTTTCTCTCTCTCCCCGATAAAACAAGCCCGGCGCACCACCGCGCCGCGCCTCACGCACCAGGACCCGCCCCATGGCCTCCAAAAAAGTATTCATCAAGACCTTCGGCTGCCAGATGAACGAGTACGACTCGGACAAGATGGCCGACGTGCTGGGCGCCGCCCAGGGCTACGAGCCCACCCAGGACATGGAGCAGGCCGACCTGATCCTGTTCAACACCTGCTCGGTGCGCGAGAAGGCGCAGGAGAAGGTGTTCAGCGACCTCGGCCGGGTCAAGCACCTGAAGGCGCGCGGCGTCAAGATCGGTGTCGGCGGCTGCGTGGCCAGCCAGGAAGGCGCGGCCATCATCGCCCGCGCGCCCTACGTGGACGTGGTGTTCGGCCCGCAGACCCTGCACCGCCTGCCCGAGATGCTGGCCGCCCGCGACCGCCTCGACCGGCCGCAGGTCGATATCAGCTTTCCGGAGATCGAGAAGTTCGACCACCTGCCGCCGGCCAAGATAGAGGGCGCGACCGCTTTCGTATCGATCATGGAAGGCTGCTCCAAATACTGCAGCTATTGCGTGGTGCCCTACACCCGGGGCGAGGAAGTCAGCCGCCCGCTGGACGACGTGCTGGTCGAGGTGGCGGGCCTGGCCGACCAGGGCGTGCGCGAGATCACCCTGCTGGGCCAGAACGTCAACGCCTACCGGGGCGCCATGGGCGACACCGCCGAAATCGCCGACTTCGCACTGCTGCTCGAATACATCGCCGAGATTCCGGGCATCGCCCGGCTGCGCTACACCACCAGCCATCCCAACGAGTTCACGCCCCGGCTGATCCAGGCCTACGAGAAGCTGCCGCAGCTGGTGAGCCACCTGCACCTGCCGGTGCAGCACGGCAGCGACCGCATCCTGATGGCCATGAAGCGCGGCTACACCGCCATGGAATACAAGAGCACGGTGCGCAAGCTGCGGGCGGTGCGGCCCCAGCTGTCGATGAGCAGCGACTTCATCGTCGGCTTTCCCGGCGAGACGGAAGAAGACTTCCAGAAGATGATGAAGCTGATCCGCGACGTGCATTTCGACAACAGCTTCTCCTTCATCTTCAGCCCGCGTCCCGGCACGCCGGCGGCCAACCTGGCCTGCGACACGCCGCAGTCCGAAAAACTGCGCCGACTGCAGGAGCTGCAGGCCGTGATCGACGCCAATACCCATGCGATCAGCGCCAGCCGCGTCGGCACGGTGCAGCGCATCCTGGTCGAGGGGCCGAGCAAGAAATCGACACCCGAGGCGCCTGAATTCATGGGCCGCACCGAATGCAACCGGGTGGTCAATTTCAAGGGTCCGGCGCGCCTGGTCGGCCAGATGGTCGACGTGCGGGTCACCGAGCAGCTGGGCTATTCGCTGCGCGGCGAGGTCCTCACCAGCGAAGCCGTCGCGGCATGACGGCCGAGGCAGTTTCCGCTCCCGCCACCGACCCCCGCGAGCCGCGCCGGCTGTTGCTGCGGGGCTCTTTCCAGCAGATGCTGCTGCTGGCGTTCTTGCTGATCGCCGCACTGCTGGGCGGCATCTCGCTGCGCGCGGTGTTCACCTTCGACGGCCTGATGGGCCAGAGTCGTGGTTTCGCGGCGCGGGCGCTGCAGCTCAACGCCGCCGTCCAGGGCCTGGGCGACCGCAGCGCCACCATGGAACGCGCCGGCCGGCAGTCGCTCATCCTGAACGACGCCATGCTGCGCAAGCGCTTCGACGAGGCCGCGCGCGAGGCCGAAAAGATGCTCGACGAGCTGGTGCCCGGCGACGTCCCGCGCGAGGTCGCCGCGCGCTGGCGCGCCGAGCTGGACGACATCACCGCCCTGTTCGCCGGCCCGCCCGAGACCGCCCTGGACCGCGAACGCGCCATGGCCGGCCAGTTTCGCGAATTGGAGCGCATGACCGCGGCCGTCGCGCAGGAAGTCCAGCGTGCCATCGAGGAGCGCAACCGCGCCATGGCCACCGAACTGGACGACAGCCGCGCGCGGCTGACCCGCCTGGTGATGGGCACCATCGGCCTGGCGGTGCTGCTGGCCATCGCGCTCGGCGTGTGGCTGGGGCGGCCCTTCAAGCGGCTGGAGCGGGCCATCGTCGGGCTGGGCGAGAACCGGCTCGAAGTGCCGATCGACATCCGCGGCCCGGCCGACGTGCGTCGGGTCGGCCAGCAGCTCGAATGGCTGCGGCTGCGGCTGACCGAGCTGGACGCCGACAAGGCGCGCTTCCTCCGCCACATCTCGCACGAGCTGAAGACGCCGCTGGCCTCGATGCGCGAAGGCGTGTCGCTGCTCGAGGACGGCGTCACCGGCGAGCTCAACGAGAACCAGCGCGAGGTGGCGCGCATCCTGCAGCAGAACACCGCCGTTCTGCAGAGCCAGATCGAGGCGCTGCTGAGCTTCAACGCCGCGGCCTTCGAGGCGCGCCAGCTCAAGCGGCAGAAGGTCGATCTGCTGCAGCTGCTCGAAGACCAGGTCGACGGCCAGCGCCTGCAGTGGCAGTCGCGCGGCCTGAGCGTGACGGTGGCGGGCACGCCCCAGTTCGCCCAGGTGGACCCCGACAAGATGGGCACGGCGCTGGCCAACCTGCTGTCCAACGCCATCCGTTTCTCGCCGCGCAACGGCCGCATCCGGCTGACGCTGGAGCGGGTCGACAAACGCCTGCGCATCGAGATCCAGGACGACGGCCCCGGCGTGGCCGAAGGCGATCGCGCCCGCATCTTCGAGCCCTTTTATCGCGGCCAGGTGCAGCCCAAGGACGCGGCGCGCGGCAGCGGCGTCGGGCTGTCCATCGTCCACGAATACATTGCCGCCCATGGCGGCCAGATCGCGCTGCTGACCGACACCGGCGGCGCCCATTTCCGCGTCGAATTGCCTCATGCCCTTTAGTTCTCTTCGCCCCTTTCGCGGCGCTCGTATCGCATGCCCGCCACGCCCGTCCGGACTGGCCTGCGCCGGCCTGGCGCTGCTGATCGCAGGTTGTGCCACGCCCCCACCGCCGCCGCCCCCGCCGCCGCCTGCGCCGGTCATGTGCGAGCGCCCGCCCGTGGAAGAAAGCCTGACCGCGCAGACGGAACCGGCACCTGCGCGCAGCGACAGCCGCAGCACGCCGGCGCGCGCCCAGAGCGAGGGCAACATCGCGCTGCTCAACTACGCAGACCGGGTGCGCACCCTGGCCACCGGCGAACTCAACGCCGAAATCGCCAGGCTGAGCGATACCCCGGATGCCCAGCGCGGCCCCTTCGGCGACCTGCAGCTGGCGGTGGCCCTGGGCCAGACACGCCAGCCGCAAGACCTGCAACGCGCCATGACGGTGCTGCAGCGGGTCGGCGCAGGTACCAGCGAGGAAGCGCGCCGCCTGCAGCCGATGGCGCGGCTGGTGGCGGCCCGCTATGCCGAACAGCGCCGGGTCGAGGATCTGCTGGAAAAGCAGAACCAGGCGATGCGCGACAGCCAGCGCAAGCTGGACCAGATCAACGAACGGCTGGAAGCCGTGCGCGCCATCGAACGCAGCCTGACGCGCCCGGGCGCCAACGGCGCGCCTCCGGCGGCACGCCCATGAAGGCGAAAGGCCGGACCCCATGAGCAAAGGCGCCCCGATCCTGGTGGTGGACGACGACGCCGACATGCTGCGGCTGCTGTCCATGCGGCTGACGGCCGCCGGCTACAAGGTCACCGCCGTCGGCTCCGCCGAGTCGGCGTTGAACCAGCTCGAGATGTCGCTGCCGCAACTGGTGCTGTCGGACGTGCAGCTGCCCGGCAAGGACGGCCTGCAGCTGTTCGACAACGTGCGGGCCAAGCATCCGTCGCTGCCGGTGATCCTGCTGACCGCCCACGGCACCATTCCGGACGCGGTCGAGGCCACGGCGCGCGGCGTGTTCACCTATCTCACCAAGCCTTTCGACGGCAAGGAACTGCTGGACAAGATCGGCCAGGCGCTGGCGCTGAGCGCACCGCAGGCGGCCGAGGAAACCTTCGACGAGTCGTGGCGAGCCGAAATCGTCAGCCGCTCGCCGCGCATGGCCGAGGTGCTGGCCGAGGCGCGGATGATCGCGCTGTCGGATGCGTCGGTGCTTCTGCGCGGCGACAGCGGCGCCGGCAAGGAGCTGCTGGCGCGCGCCATCCATCGCGCCAGTCCAAGGGCCAGGAAGCCGTTCGTCGCGGTGAATTGCGGCGCCATCCCGGAGAACCTGCTCGAATCCGAGCTGTTCGGCCACATGAAGGGCGCCTTCACCGACGCCCACGCCAACCACAAGGGCCTGTTCCAGCAGGCCGACGGCGGCACCCTCCTGCTCGACGAGATCGGCGACATGCCGCCGGCCCTGCAGGTCAAGCTGCTGCGGGTGCTGCAGGAGCGCGCGGTGCGGCCGCTGGGCTCCAGCGCGTCGATTCCGGTGGATGTGCGCATCATCTCGGCCACCCACCGCGACCTGGATGCGGCCATGCGCAACAACCAGTTCCGGGAAGATCTGTACTACCGGTTGAACGTGGTCACGCTGACGCTGCCGACGCTGGGCGAGCGACGCGAGGACGTGCCCTTGCTGGCCAACTACTTCCTGCACAAGCTGGGCAAGAAATACGGCAAGCGCCTGTCGGGTTTCGCGCCCGAGGCGCTGAAGGCGCTGACCACCGCGTCGTGGCCCGGCAATGTGCGGCAGCTCTACAACGTGGTCGAGCAGGTCTGTGCGCTGTCGACCACGCCGCTGGTGCCGCTGGCGCTGGTACAGCGGGCGCTGCGTACGCCGTCGGTCGAGGTGTTGAGCTACGCGGATGCCAAGACCAAGTTCGAGCGCGATTACCTGGTGGGTTTGCTGAAATTGACGGACGGTAACGTGGCGGACGCATCGCGGCTCGCGGATCGCAACCGCACCGAGTTCTATAGGCTCCTGCAGAAGCACGCACTGACTCCCGGTCACTTCAAGGCCGACTCCGTCCCGGAAGGCGGGACAGGCGTCGCCGAGTAACGACAAGGCTAAGTTGTTGATTCATATGGAATCGGCTGAAGACGCACCCTGGCTTGTCGGGGTTTGGCGACAAAAACAGGGGTTTTCCAGGAGTCTGCAGCGGATATTCGGAGAATAAACATCCGCAATCATTCGCAAGTCTTTGATATGAAATGATTTTTTAGAGTTGGCACGGGCATTGCAGTAATGTTCCCATGCGAATCCTAAACACCACCTCCCTCCGGTCCCGTACCACCCGCAGTGCGCTGCGCGAGGAACGTCACCCGAACGCGGTCACCGCGCCTCCGGTGAACCGTGGCTCCATGGCGCCCCTGCCATGGCGCGGTTTCTGGAACAGCATCGGCACCGGCCTGCTGATGGCGGTCACCGGCCGTCGCGGCCCAAAGACGCCCTTGCAGGCCGAACAAAAATCGCCGGAAGCCTGGCAGCGTGCAGCGAGTACGCGCCGCATGGTTTTCCTGCTGCTGACCATCCTGACCGCCGGTACCGCAACCGTGCTGTTCGCAGGTGTCCAGCCCCAATACGACAGCGCCTGGCTCCAATACGGCCAGATCGCCCTGTTCGCGGTTCTTTCGACCTGGGTCGTGACCGGCTTCACCACTGCGCTGATGGGCTTCTGGGTTTCGTTGCGCGGTGACGCGCACACCCTGTCGTCCAAGGAAGTGCGCGACCACGCCATGAACCCGGACGCCCGCACCGCGATCATCATGCCGATCTGCAACGAAGACGTCTCGACCGTCTTTGCCGGCCTGCGCGCCACCTGCGAATCGGTTGCCGCGACCGGCAATGCCAAGGTGTTCGACGTGTTCGTGCTGTCCGACAGCAACAACGCCGAAACCATCAAGGCCGAACGTGCTGCCTGGGAAGACCTGCGCGCCGCCCTGGCCCAGAGCCCGGAGCAGCCACAGATCGAGGTGTATTACCGCCTGCGCACCCGCCGTACCCATCGCAAGGCCGGAAACGTGGCCGACTTCTGCCGCCGCTGGGGCAAGGACTACAAATACATGGTCGTCCTGGACGCCGACAGCGTGATGAGCGGCGATTGCCTCTCCACCCTGGTCAAGCTGATGGAAGTCCATCCCAAGGCCGGCATCATCCAGACGGCGACCCAGTCGATCGGCCATGCCACCCTGCACGCCCGTTCGCAGCAGTTCGCCTCCCGCATGACCGGCCGCCTGTTCACGCTGGGCATGCAGTTCTGGCAGCTGGGCGAGTCGCACTACTGGGGCCACAACGCCATCCTGCGCGTCGAGCCTTTCATGAAGCATTGCGCGCTGGCGCCCATCGAAGGCACCGGCGGCATGTCGGGCGGCATCATGTCGCACGACTTCGTCGAAGCTGCGCTGATGCGCCGTGCCGGCTACCAGGTGTGGCTGGTCTCCGACCTGGCCGGCAGCTACGAACAACAACCGCCGGACCTGCTGAGCGAACTGCAGCGTGACCGCCGCTGGTGCCAGGGCAACATGCAGAACTTCCGCCTCATCGCCGAGCCGGGCCTGCATCGCGTGCACCGCGCCATGTTCATGACCGGCGCCCTGTCCTATGTTTCCGCCCCGCTGTGGCTGGCCTTCATGACCCTGGGCACCGCCCTGTGGTTGTCGGGTAGCCGCCTGGTGCAGAACTTCAACGTGCTGCCGGGTGAGCTGATGGGCCTGTGGGCGTTCACCGTGTCGGTGCTGTTTCTGCCGCGTGTCCTGGGCATCGCCTCGGTGCTGATCAAGGGCGAACAACGCATGTTCGGCGGCACCTGGGGCCTGCTGAAGAGCTCGGCGCTGGAAAGCGTGCTGGCCATCCTGCAATCGCCGGTCCGCATGCTGGCCCACTCGCTGTTCGTCGTGACCGCCCTGACCGGCATCAAGCTGGACTGGAAGTCGCCTCCCCGCGAAGCCAACGGCCTGGGTTGGAAGGTTTCCGCCGCCAGCCTGGCGCCGATGGGTGTCGTGGTGGCCCTGCTGGCCATCGGCATCGCTGCCATCGACGCCAGCGCCCTGGTCTGGCTGCTGCCGGTGGGCCTGCCGCTGCTGCTGGCCATCCCGGTCAGCGTGTACACCAGCCATGTGGAGCTGGGCAGCGCGATGCGCGGCCGCGGTTTCCTGCTGATTCCGGAAGAGCGCTGGTCGCCTTCGGTGCTGCGCCGCGCACGGCTGCACGCCAACCGCCTGGCCCGCCCGCGCATCGTGGCTCCGGCCGCAGCGGCCGCCTGATACGCAGACAGGATTCGCAAAAACAAAAAAACCGGCAGCGATGCCGGTTTTTTTATGGGCGCTCGAGAAGCGCCGGAATCGAGACGGACCGGGTCAGAACGGCCGCTTGCCGCCGCCCATTCCGGGCAGACCCGGCATGCCGCCCATGCCCTTCATGCCGCCCATGCGTTTCATCATCTTCATCAGGCCGCCGCCCTTCATCTTCTTCATCATGGTCTGCATCTGGCCGAATTCGTTGAGCAGCCGGTTGACGTCCTGCACCTGAACGCCGGCACCCGCAGCGATGCGGCGCTTGCGCGTCGCCTTGATCAGCTCGGGCTTGCGGCGCTCCAGCGGCGTCATGCTGCAGATGATGCCCTCCTTGCGGCGAACCTCGCGCTCGGCCTTGTCCATGTCGACCGCCCCCGCCTTGACCGTGAGTTCGCTGGGCATCTTGTCCATCAGGCTGCCCAGGCCGCCCATCTGCTTCATCTGGCGCAACTGACCCAGGAAGTCTTCGAGGTCGAAGCCGTCCCCGCTCTTGACCTTCGCGGCCAGCTTCTGTGCGGCCTCCATGTCGACCCCGGAGGTGACCTGCTCGACCAGCGCCACGATATCGCCCATGCCGAGCACGCGGCCGGCATGACGTTCGGCGTCGAAAACCTCCAGGCCGTCGATTTTTTCGGATACGCCGGCGAACTTGATCGGTGCGCCGGTGATCTGCCGCACCGACAGCGCGGCGCCACCGCGCGAGTCGCCGTCGAGTTTGGTCAGCACGATGCCGGTCAGCGGCACCGCTTCCTTGAAAGCCTTGGCGGTATTGATCGCGTCCTGGCCCTGCATGGCGTCGACGACGAACAAGGTCTCGATCGGATTCAGTTCGGCGTGCAGTTCCTTGATTTCGCGCATCAGCGCTTCGTCGATCGCAAGGCGGCCGGCGGTGTCGACCAGCAGCACGTCGAAATAATGCCGACGGGCGTGGTCGATGGCGGCCCGGGCGATGTCCAGCGGCTTCTGGTCGGGCGTGCTGGGGAACCACTCGGCACCGGCCTGGGCAGTGACCGTCTTGAGCTGCTCGATGGCGGCCGGCCGGTAGACGTCGCCCGACACCGTCAGCACCTTCTTCTTGCGCTTCTCGATCAGGTGCTTGGCGAGCTTGGCGGTGGTCGTCGTCTTGCCGGCGCCCTGCAGGCCGGCCATGAGGATGACGGCTGGAGGCTGCGCGTTGAGGTTGAGATCGGAGACGCCTTCGCCCATGGTGGCGGCGAGCTCGCGGCTGACGATGCCGACCAGCGCCTGCCCGGGCTTGAGCGAGCCGAGCACTTCGGCACCCAGCGCCTTTTCCTTGACGCGGGCGATGAAGTCGCGCACCACCGGCAGGGCCACGTCGGCTTCGAGCAGCGCCATGCGCACCTCTCGCAGCATGTCCTGTACGTTGGATTCGGTGATGCGCGCCTGTCCGCGCATTTCCTTGACGAGTCGGGAGAGCTTTTCGGTAAGTGCGGAGGCCATGGGGATCGGGTAAGAGAACGCGGCCGAAGGGCCGGTACGGGGAAGGCGGATGGTCCGATTCGGGCGGCAAAGCCCACTACACTCGGACGCCATGATTCTAGCGAGTGCGTCTTCAGCGGGGGGGGCGGTGCTGGCACTGGGCCTGGCGACTGCCGGCGCCTATGCCGTGCCGGCGGTTTTCGCTCGCCGAATCGCGGACGGACCCGCCCGCGGCGCCCTGATCGCGGCATGGCTGCTCCATGCGCTGATGCTGGCGCTGACACTCCTGGCCGAGCCGGCGCGCTTCGGCTTCGGCCCGGCACTGTCGGTTACCGCCTGGCTGGTCCTGACCGTCTACGCCGTCGAAAGCCGCATGTTCCCGGCCCTGCGCGCCCGCTGGGCGCTGTCGGGCCTGGGTGCCGTGGCGGTGCTGCTCGCGCTGGTGTTTCCGGGAAGTCCTTTGCATGTCAGCGGCAGCGCGACGCTTTTCGCGCTGCACCTCGCGTTGGGAATCGCCTCCTACGGGCTTTTTGCCGCCGCGCTGGTGCACGCCTGGCTCATGACCCGCACCGAGCGCCAAATGCGCCAGGCCGCCGATGCGCAGAGCGGCATGCCCCTGCTGACCCTGGAGCGGCTGACTTTCCGCTTCGTCACCGCCGGCTTCGTCCTGCTGACCGCTACCCTGCTGGCCGGCATCTTCTTCAGCGAACACATCTACGGCCGCGGCTGGCGCTGGGACCACAAGTCGATCTTCTCGCTGCTGTCCTGGGCGACCTTCCTGGTGTTGCTCCTCGGCAGAGCCCGCTTCGGCTGGCGCGGCCGCAGCGCCCTGCGCTGGCTGTACGCGGGTTCGGCCCTGCTGTTGCTGGCTTATGTCGGCTCGCGCTTCGTGCTCGAAGTCGTGCTCGAGCGGGTGCCCACATGAAGCTGCTGGTGATATTGGCGGCGGTCGCCTTGCTGGTCTGGCTGCTGGGCGGCAAGCGCCGCGCGGCGGTGCAGCACCAGAAAAAGTCCGCGCCCCGGGTTGCAGGGCCCGAGGAAATGGTGCGTTGCGCCGCTTGCGGCCTGCACCTTCCGGCCGTGGATGCGCTCGAGGGCCGCGACGGCCGCGTGTTCTGCAGCGAAGAGCACCGGCGCGATGCCGAATAGGCCCGGCGCCATGTCCTCCCTGCCCCCGCCCTGGTACGAGCCGCCCGAGCGCGCCGGCATGCGCATCTGGAACGGCTTCGCGACCGCGCGGGTGATGGTCGCGCTGGCCGTGCTGCTGCTGCAGGGCCTCGTCTACCTGCTGGGCCAGGAGTTTCACGGCACCTTCCTCGCGCTGTGCCTGACCTATCTCGCTGCCACCATCTTCGTGCGCCTGGCCCTTCGGCCGGACGCCGACGAGGCCCCGCTCGGAAGGCTCTGGCTACCCACCATCGGCGCCGACCTGATCGCCTTCTCGGCCATGCAACTGCTGCAGCCGGGCGGCATGAACTACAGCCCCCTGCTCGGCCTGCCGGTGCTGATGGCGGCGGTTTTGGGGTCGCGCCGCACCGCGCTGGCGACCACCTCGGCGGTCGCGCTGCTGCTGCTCGCCGAGGCCTGCCTCGCCTGGCTCGATTCCAGCATGCTGCACGCCTCGCAATTCGCCCAGGCCGGACTCACCGGCATCGGTTATTTCCTGGTGACCTTCCTGGTCCATCCGGTGGCGGCCCGCCTGGCGCGCGAGGAAGAGCTGGCCCGGGACAGCCAGCAGTCGGCCCTGGTGCAGACCGAAGTCAACGAGCTGGTCATCGCATCGCTGACCGAGGGCATCCTGGTGATCGACGACATGGCCAATGTACGCGCCGCCAACCCGGCCGCCACCAATCTGCTGGACCAGACCGTCAAGGTGCAGCCGCCTTTCTCTCTCGGCGGCTCGCCTGCATGGCAGCCGCTGGCCGAACTGGCGCGCCGCACTTTTGCCCAGGGCGACACCGGCGAGGCGCTGTCGGCCGACGTGGCCCTGCAATACGAGGGCAGCGGCCCGCGCCGCTTGCGGCTGCGCACCCGCCTGACACCGCCGCGAGACGGCAGCGCCACCCAGCTGTGCGTGATGTTCATGGAAGACCAGCGCGAGAGCGAAGCCCGCTTGCGCACCGAGAAGCTCGCGGCCATGGGCCGCATGTCGGCCGCCGTGGCCCACGAGATCCGCAACCCGCTGGCGGCCATCGTGCAGGCCAACCAGCTATTGGACGAAGAGCTCGAGGACGTCTCCCACAAGCGCCTCGCGCAGATGGTCCGGCAGAACGCCCAGCGCCTGGCGCGCATCGCCGAAGAGGTGCTCGACGTCTCCCGCGCGCAGCAGCAGTTTCATTTCGATGCCGCCACGCTGGAACTCGACGAGACCGCCGGCGCCATCTGCATCGACTGGCATGTGCATGCCGGCAAGGGCTGCGGGCTGCAGTTCATCCCCGGCGCGGCGCGGCTGGCGGTCGAATTCGACGCCGACCACCTGCGGCGCATCCTCATCAACCTTCTCGACAACGCGCTGCGCTACATCACCAGCCACGAAGACGCGCTGCAGGTGCGCACCTGGACGGCGGGCAACCAGGTGCTGATGGAGGTATGGAGCGACGGCCCGCCGCTGGAGCCGACCGTGGCGGAGCGCCTTTTCGAGCCCTTCTTCTCGTCGGAGAGCCGCTCGAGCGGCCTGGGGCTGTACATCTGCCGCGAACTCTGCGATCGGCACGGCGCCGCCATCGGATACCGGCGCTTCGACCGGCCCACCAGTCGCGGCGTGCTGCCGGGCAATGCCTTCACCGTCGCATTTCGCCCGGCCGCGACCGTCTCGGCCACGCTGCCTTTTGACACAATAGCGCCGTGACAGCCCTACAGCGCGCCGCCAATGCCGACACGACGATCCTCGTCATAGACGACGAGCCCGATCTGCGCACGCTCTATGAGCTGACGCTGCTGCGCGAGGGCTACCGGGTGGCTTCCGCCGCCACGGTGGCACAGGCGCACGACCTGCTGCAGCAGCGGCGTTATGGCGCGGTGATCACCGACATGCGCCTGCCGGACGGCTCCGGCCTCGAAATCCTGCAACTGCTGCGCACCAGCGGACGCCCCGAGCGCTGCGTCGTCATGACGGCGTTCGGCTCGGCCGAAAACGCCGTCGAGGCACTCAAGGCCGGCGCCTTCGACTACCTCACCAAGCCCGTCGACCTGAAGCAGTTCCGCAGTGTCGTGGCCGCCGCCGTGCAGACAGGCGCCGCGCCGCCCGTGCCGGCGGCATCCGCCGCCGTGGCCCGCGCACCCGCTGCCGGTGCGCCGACCGCCGGCGTCACCGCCGTGCCGGCCGCGGATACGGCCGGCGCCGGCGCGGTGTCGCCGGTCGCCTCCAACGCCGCGCTGGCGCGGATGGTCGGCGACTCCGCGGCCATGCGGGCGGTGCGGCAGCGCATCGCCAAGGTGGCGCGCACCATGGCGCCGGTGCTGATCCGCGGCGAATCCGGCACCGGCAAGGAACTGGTCGCCCGCGCGCTGCACGCCAGCAGCCACCGCGCCGCCGGGCCGATGGTGGCCGTCAATTGCAGCGCCATTCCGGAAAACCTGCTCGAGAGCGAATTCTTCGGTGCCCGCAAAGGCGCCTACACCGGCGCTTCGGCCGACCGCGAAGGCTACTTCCAGGCGGCGCGCGGGGGCACCCTGTTTCTCGACGAGATCGGCGACCTGCCGCTGGCCATGCAGTCCAAGCTGTTGCGCGCCATCCAGGAACGCAGCGTGCGTCCGGTGGGATCGGCCCAGGAAGACCTGATCGACGTGCGCATCGTCAGCGCCACCCACAAGGACCTGGCGGCCGACGTCAAGGCCGGCAACTTCCGCCAGGACCTGTATTACCGCCTGAACGTGATCGAGGTGCTGGTGCCGCCGCTGCGCGAGCGCCGCGAAGACCTGCCGCAACTCTGCGCGGCGCTGCTCGAACGCATCTCCCGCGAATCCGGCCTGCCCACGCCCCACCTGGCGCCCGAAGCGCTGGACCGGCTGCGCTCCCTGCCGCTCGCGGGCAACGTGCGGGAGCTGGAAAACCTGCTGCACCGCGCGGTCGCCCTGAGCGAAGGCGACATGCTGCAATTCGAGGGGGACGACGAGGCGGACAGCACCGGCGACGACGAACTGGAACCCACCGAAGCCGAGATCGCCGCTGCTGCAGGCCTGCCGCCACCGCCGGCCGGCACGACCGCTGCGGTGCCCATGCCCGACGACCTGCAGGCCTACCTGGATGCGCGCGAGCGCGAAATCCTGGTGCAGGCGCTCACCGAGAACCGCTTCAACCGCACCGCCGCCGCCGCGCAGCTGGGCATCAGCCTGCGCCAGATCCGTTACCGCATCGCGCGCCTCGGCATCGCCGGTCCGCGCGACGGCCAGGAAAGCCAGTACGCCGCGGAAACCGACGGTGGCCCCGAAGACTGAGGCGCTCGCCGCCTGGAGCGGTGGCTGGCTGGGCAGCGCGCGGCACTGCCCTTCGCCCAATTTCGACCCGCGGCCGGCCGGCGCACTGATCGACCTGGTCGTGATCCATTCCATCAGCCTGCCGCCGGGCGAGTACGGCGGGCCCGAGGTGTTCGAGCTTTTCACCAACCGGCTCGACTGGGACCGCCATCCTTATTTCGACACCATCCGCGGCCTGGAAGTGTCGAGCCACTTCTACATCCGCCGGGACGGGACGCTGTGGCAGTTCGTCGATTGCGACGTCCGCGCCTGGCACGCCGGCCGGTCGTCCTGGCGCGGACGCGACAACTGCAACGACGACTCGGTCGGCATCGAACTCGAAGGGTTGGAAGGCGACGAATTCGAGCCCGCGCAATACCAAACCCTGGCCGGGGTCTGCGCGGCCCTGGCCGAACGGTATCCGGTGGCATACGTGGCAGGCCATTCCGATATCGCGCCGGGGCGCAAGAACGACCCGGGAACCGGATTCCATTGGGCGCGACTCCGCAGCGAACTCGGCTGGCCGAGCGAGCGGTTTCCTCGGCCCCTAAACGAAACCGCTGGAAAAGCCTAAGACTTTTTATTTTTTGTCGCGTCGCGATCGGTGGCTGACCGGCCACTGTCCCGCGAGGCCGCACCAGTCCTCGCTTTGCGGACATGTGCCAAAACGTTAGGCAGCAACGACTATCGTGCGCCGGCCGTACGGCCTTGCGAAGCACAACGGGCAGTGTCTAAAATCGCCCCAGCCCCTACATATAGGGGTTCGCCACGCCGCCGAAGGGCCCGCCAGTGCATCGCCGCTGCCGCCCGCGCCTCTGCATTCGCTGCAGACATGGCCCCGCATCTCGACACAGGAACATTCAATGCAAACCGCCAGCAGCACGTCGCACACGTCCGCCGAAAACCTCTCGCCGGCGTCTGCCGCGCAGGCCCATATTCCCGCCCCGGCCCCGAATTCCGGCGCCCTGGCCCACTACCAGATCATTCGCCGCAACGGCGCTGTCGTGCCCTTCGAGCCGCAGAAGATCGCCGTGGCCATGATGAAGGCTTTCCTGGCGGTTCACGGCACCCAGGGCGCCGCTTCGGCCAGCGTGCGCGAGACTGTCGACGAGCTCACCCAGACCGTCTCCCGCGCGCTGGTGCGTTCGCGTCCGGGCGGTGGCACCTTCCACATCGAGGACGTGCAGGACCAGGTCGAGCTGTGTCTGATGCGCGGCAGCCATCACGAAGTCGCCCGTGCCTACGTGCTGTACCGCGAGCGCCGCACCCAGGAGCGCGCCCGCCAGGTCGAGGAAGCCACGCCGGCCGCGCCGCTGATGCACGTGATGGACGGCGACCGCCGTGTCGCCCTCGACATCGGCAAGCTGCAGGCGCTCATCACCTCGGCCTGCTCCGGCCTGGGCGCGGACGTCAAGCCCGACCCGATCGTCGCCGAGACCATGCGCAACCTGTACGACGGCGTGCCGATCGACGAGGTCTTCAAGGCCGCCATCCTGGCCGCCCGCACGCTCATCGAAAAAGATCCGGACTACACCTACGCCACCGCGCGCCTGCTGCTGCACACCATCGCCCGCGAGGTCTTCGGCAAGGAAACCGCGCCCGCCGAAATGGCCGCCGCCTACGTCGAGTACTTTCCGCAATTTATCGCCAAGGGCATCGCCAACGACCTGCTGGACGCCCGCCTCGGCGAGTACGACCTGACGCGCCTGGCCGCTGCCCTGAAGCCCGAGCGCGACCTGCAGTTCGACTACCTCGGCCTGCAGACCCTGTACGACCGCTACTTCCAGCACGTCAAGAAGACCCGCATCGAGATGCCGCAGTCCTTCTTCATGCGGGTGGCCATGGGCCTGGCGCTGCAGGAAGCCGACCGCGAAGCACGCGCCATCGAGTTCTACGAAGTGATGTCCTCGTTCGACTTCATGTCGTCGACGCCGACCCTGTTCAACAGCGGCACGCTGCGCTCGCAGCTGTCGTCCTGCTACCTGACCACCGTGCCCGACGACCTGGACGGCATCTACGAATCCATCAAGGAAAACGCCCTGCTGAGCAAGTTCGCCGGCGGCCTGGGCAACGACTGGACCCGCGTGCGTGCGCTGGGTTCGCACATCAAGGGCACCAACGGCGAATCGCAAGGCGTCGTGCCCTTCCTCAAGGTGGTCAACGACACCGCCGTGGCGGTGAACCAGGGCGGCAAGCGCAAGGGCGCGGTCTGTACCTACCTGGAAACCTGGCACCTCGACATCGAGGAGTTCCTGGAGCTGCGCAAGAACACCGGCGACGACCGCCGCCGCACCCACGACATGAACACCGCGAACTGGATCCCCGACCTGTTCATGCGCCGTGTCATGGAAAAGGGCGAATGGACCCTGTTCTCGCCCTCCAACGTGCCCGACCTGCACGACCTGTTCGGCGCCGATTTCGAAAAGGCCTACGTGGCCTACGAAGCCAAGGCCAAGTCCGGCGAGATCAAGCCCGCGCGCACCGTCCAGGCCAGCGACCTGTGGCGCAAGATGCTCACCATGCTGTTCGAGACCGGCCATCCCTGGATCACCTTCAAGGACGCCTGCAACGTGCGCTCGCCGCAGCAGCACGCGGGCGTGGTGCACTCGTCCAACCTGTGCACCGAAATCACGCTGAACACCAGCGACACCGAAACCGCCGTCTGCAACCTGGGCTCGGTAAACCTGCTGCAGCATCTGAAGGACGGCGCCGTCGACCATGAGAAGCTCAAGAAGACCATCACGGTCGCCATGCGCATGCTCGACAACGTGATCGACATCAACTACTACGCGGTCGAGAAGGCCCGTACCTCCAACCTGCGCCACCGTCCGGTCGGCCTGGGCCTGATGGGCTTCCAGGACAGCCTGTACGAACTGCGCATTCCCTACGCCTCGCAACAGGCCGTCGAGTTCGCCGACAAGTCGATGGAAGCCATCTGCTTCCATGCCTACTGGGCTTCCACCGAACTGGCCCGCGAACGCGGCCGCTACCAGACCTACGAAGGCTCGCTGTGGAGCAAGGGCGTGCTGCCCATCGACACGCTCGACCTGCTGCAGCAGGCCCGCGGCGGCTATGTCGAAGTCGACCGCTCGGTGAGCCTCGACTGGGACTCGCTGCGCAAGAAGATCGCCGCCGACGGCATGCGCAACAGCAACTGCGTGGCCATCGCCCCGACCGCCACCATCTCCAACATCATCGGTGTCGACGCATCCATCGAACCCTGCTTCGGCAACCTGTCGGTCAAGTCGAACCTGTCGGGCGAATTCACCGTCATCAACGGCTACCTGGTGCGGGACCTGAAGCGCCTGAACCTGTGGGACGACGTGATGGTCATGGACCTGAAGCACTTCGACGGCTCGCTGCGTCCCATCGACCGCGTGCCCAACGAGATCAAGGCCCTGTACGCCACCGCCTTCGAGGTGGAAACCACCTGGCTGGTGGAGGCTGCGGCACGTCGCCAGAAATGGATCGACCAGGCCCAGTCGCTGAACATCTACATGGCCGGCGCATCGGGCAAGAAGCTCGACGACACCTACAAGCTCGCCTGGACCCGCGGCCTGAAGACCACCTACTACCTGCGCACCATCAGTGCCACGCACGCCGAGAAATCGACGGTGCATTCGGACCGCCTGAACGCGGTGTCGTCGTCGCAGAAGGCTGCGCCTTCGGCCCTCGAAGCCGCGGCTGCCCAAGCCCGTGCGCAAGCCGAGTCCGACGCCGCTTCGGTACCCGCCACCGACATCAAGTTCTGCGCCATCGACGACCCGGGCTGCGAAGCCTGCCAGTAAGACGGCTACAGGCCCCACGGCCTTCCGGCATCGTGAGCAAAAGAGGCTGCAAAAGCCGCTTTTCACGATGCTCCAACACAACAAGCAAGGCTTGCGAGATGCGTGCAGCTGTGACAGCCGCTTTTCATTTCGCAGGCCTGCTTTCATAATCGAACGATCGGAAAATCTATGCTGACCTGGGACGAAGAAGTCAAGCCCGCAACGCCGTCCAACGCGGATGGCGAAACGCCTGCTGCGCGTCAACAAACGCAGCCCGCCACCGCACCTGCAGTCGCAGCGGACGTGTCCGCAACCGTCGCTCCCGTGGCCGCCGCAGCGGTCGTCGCACCGACCAGCCACGCCCGCGTGAATGCCGCCGACAAGCGCATCATCAACGCCAAGACCGACGTCAATCAGCTGGTCCCGTTCAAGTACAAGTGGGCCTGGGAAAAGTACCTGGCCACCTGTGCCAACCACTGGATGCCGCAAGAGGTCAACATGACCCGCGACATCGCCCTGTGGAAAGACCCGAACGGCCTCACCGAAGACGAACGCCGCATCGTCAAGCGCAACCTCGGCTTCTTCGTCACCGCCGACTCGCTGGCCGCCAACAACATCGTGCTGGGCACGTACCGCCACATCACCGCCCCCGAGTGCCGCCAGTTCCTGCTGCGCCAGGCCTTCGAGGAAGCGATACACACGCACGCCTACCAGTACATCGTCGAATCGCTCGGCCTGGACGAAGCCGAGATCTTCAACGCCTACAACGAAGTGGCGTCGATCCGCGAAAAAGACCAGTTCCTGATTCCCTTCATCGAGGCCATCAGCGATCCGCACTTCCACACCGGCACCTTCGAGACCGACCAGACCCTGCTCAAGTCGCTCATCGTTTTCGCCTGTCTGATGGAAGGCCTGTTCTTCTATGTCGGCTTCACCCAGATCCTGGCACTCGGCCGTCAGAACAAGATGACCGGTGCCGCCGAGCAGTACCAGTACATCCTGCGCGACGAGTCGATGCACTGCAATTTCGGCATCGACCTGATCAACCAGCTCAAGCTCGAGAACCCGCAGCTCTGGACCAACGAGTTCAAGGCCGAGATCAAGGTGCTGTTCCAGAAGGCGGTCGAGCTGGAATACAAGTACGCCGAAGACACCATGCCGCGTGGCGTGCTGGGCATGAACGCGTCGATGTTCAAGGGTTATCTGCGCTACATCGCCAATCGCCGCGCCACGCAGATCGGCCTCGAAGCCCTGTTCCCCAACGAGGAAAACCCGTTCCCCTGGATGAGCGAAATGATCGACCTGAAGAAGGAACGCAACTTCTTCGAGACACGGGTCATCGAGTACCAATCCGGCGGAGCCCTTTCCTGGGACTAGAAGGCCCGCGCTGCAACCCTCATGGCTCCCTCATTCACGCCTGCCCCTCACTGCGCCGACAGAGCGCGGAGCGGCAGGCGTTCCTGCGTTCATGGTGCTGAAGCATTGCCTTCGGGCAGCTTCAGCACCATGGATCATTCCGCCGTCAAAAGTGCGAGCGGAGTGCTCTTTGTAATGTGACCAAGGAGAAAATAATGGCAACTGCGAAAAAACCGGCCGCTAAGAAGGCCGCCCCTGCGAAAAAGGCTGCAACCGTCACCAAGGCGGCACCGGCCAAGAAGGTCGTGACAAAGACGGCAGCAGCACCGGCGAAGAAGGCCGCTGCACCCGCCAAGAAGGCTGCTACCCCGGCAAAGAAGGCTGCACCTGCCAAGAAGGCCGCCGTGCCCGCGAAGAAGGCTGCGCCGGCGAAGAAGGCCGCTGCACCGGCAAAAAAGGCTGCTGCACCAGCGAAGAAGGCCGCACCGGCCAAGAAGGCTGCGCCGCCGGCAAAGAAGGCCGCGGCGCCTGCCAAGAAGGCTGCACCTGCAAAGAAGGCCGCTGTGCCCGCCAAGAAGGCTGCTCCGGCCAAGAAGGCCTCTGCGCCCGCCAAGAAGGCTGCTCCGGCGAAGAAGGCCGCTGCACCTGCCAAGAAGGCTGCGCCGGCCAAGAAGGCCGCCGTGCCCGCCAAGAAGGCTGCTCCGGCGAAGAAGGCCGCTGCACCTGCCAAGAAGGCTGCGCCGGCGAAGAAAGCCGCTGCACCCGCCAAGAAAGTAGCCGCTCCGGCACCGGCCCCGGCACCGGCACCCGCGCCTGCCAAAAAGGCCGCCCCCGCCAAGAAGGCTCCTGCCAAGAAGGCCGCCGCTCCGGCACCTGCGGCTTCCAGCGCCGCTGCGGCAGCACCCGCTGCCCAGACCACGCTGAACCCGCAAGCCGCCTGGCCCTTCCCGACGGGCACCAAGCCCTGATCGGCTCGAGACCTCACGGGTCTACCGCCCGATGCCTCCCGGCATCGGGCTTTTTTTTGCCCGCGACCGGGCGGCTTACAGCACGCCGGCCAGGCTGTAGTTCTGCGGCCCGCGCTGGGCCACCTTGAGTGCGCCGACGCGGTTGCCCAGCGCGGCGCAGCGCACCAGGTCCCAACCCTGCTCAAGTCCGAACAGCAGTGCGCCGCGCCAGGCATCGCCGCAGCCGGTCGGGTCGACCACCGCCTCCGGCTGCACGGCCGGCACGTGCGTGCGCTCGCCGTCCACCCACACCTCGCAGCCCTCGCCGGCCAGGGTGATGACCAAGCCGCGGACCTGCCTGGACAGCTCGGCCAGGCTCATGCCGGTACGTTCGCAGAGCATGCGGCCTTCGTAATCGTTGGCCGTGATCCAGCTGGCCTGTTCGACGAAAGCCTTGAGCGCATCGCCGTCGAACATGGGCAGGCCCTGGCCCGGGTCGAAGACAAAAGGAATCCCGGCTTCGACGAACTGTTGCGCATGCTGCAACATGGCGTCGCGGCCGTCCGGCGAGACGATGCCGACCGCCGCATCCGGCCGGGCCTCGATCCGCGTGACATGCGCCTGCATCATGGCGCCCGGGTGGAAAGCCGTGATCTGGTTGTTGTCCTTGTCGGTCATGATCATCGCCTGCGCGGTGAAGCTGTCGCCGACGGTACGCACGTATTCGGAGGAAATGCCCAGCTCCTGGAGGCGCGCCAGGTAACCCGCGCCATCGCTGCCCACGGTCGCCATGGGCAGCGGATTACCGCCCAGAGCCTTCAATGCATAGGCGATGTTGCCGGCGCAGCCGCCGAAGTCGCGCCGCAGCGAGGGCACCAAAAAAGACACGTTGAGGATGTGCAACTGGTCCGGCAGGATCTGCTCGGCGAAGCGGCCCTCGAAGGTCATGATGGTGTCGAAGGCAAGGGATCCGCAGATGATGGCTGCCATGGGTTCGCTAACAGGTTCGGGTAAAAAAACGAGCGGCCGACTCGGGGTGGCGCGCTCAGGGATAAAAGGCGAGTACCCGGTAGCCGGCGACGCGGTCGGCACCGGCCACGGGTGCCACCATCTGCACCGGCAGGCTCCCGCTCCAGGCGCCTCCGGCCGACAGCACCGCATCGGCCCGCAGGTCGGCCGGCGCGAGCACACGGCGCACCAGCGGTACGTCCTGCCGGTCGGTCAGGGTCAGTTCCAGGGAAGGCATGGCCAGCGCGACACCGGCGGTGTTGCGCACTTCCACGTCGAATTGATACAGATCGCCGCGCACCTTGTTGAAGGTCGAGTTGTCGATCACCACCGCGTCGGCCTGCTGCAGCGCCTGGACCGTGCACAGCAGCGGCGCGCACAAGGCCTCCAGCGCCGGCTGCAGGCCCGGCAGATGCGCGGCCAGCCGGTCGCGCTCCACCCGGACCACCTGCAGCAGCAATATCGCCAGCAACACCAGGCAGACGGCGGAGCTGGCCGCCACCACCAGCGGCTGCTGCCAGAACGCACGGCGCTCGGCGACGCGAACAAAGTGCAGGTCGCTCAGCGTGGCGGCCGCTTCGTCCGGGCGGGATTCGGCTTGCGCCTCGGGTGTGCCGGCATCGGGGGCCGGCGGCACGAAGGCGGTCTGGTAGAGCGATTGCTGAGGTTCGTCGGTGTCGGCGGTCTGCAGCAGAAGCGCCGAGGGAACCTCGCCTTCGTCGTCATCGGCGTACCGCGGTGGCTCGGGGTCGAGCGTCGGTTCGGGTCGGTCGAGCGTCTCGCCGTGCAGCACCATCCGCGCGGCGGGAGAACGGCGCATCCAGACGGCCGGAGGCCCGGATACCGCCGGAGGCCCGGATGAGGCCGGAACGGGCCGCTGCCCGCCGACCGCTTCACTGACTGCCCGCGCCGGCGGAGGCTCCGGGAAATCCAGCGCGAAGGGCTCGGTGGGCGTCGGCGCAGCCTCTTCGTCGAGATCGTCATGCACGGCGTCGGCCGGTGCGGAAATATCGGCTCCATCCGACGACGGATCGGCACCGCCCGCCGGGCCGGGCGCGGAAGCCGGTGCCGACGAACCGCCCACGGGGCGCAAATGCGCATTGGCATCGAACACCTCTGCGCACTGGCCGCAACGTACCCATCCCTCGGAGACCTTCAATTGGTCTGGCACGACCTTGAATATCGTTCCGCAGGAAGGGCAGCGTGTGGACAGGCTCATCAGCGGGTCCCGGGCACCGAAACCGCTCAGGCCGGCCGGTTGGCCGTCATCAGGATCCAGCCGTCTTCCTCGTCGGTCACCGACAGCTCGAGATAGGGCGCGTAGGCTTCCTTGAGCTCGTCGGCCTGGCGCGACAGGATACCGGCCAGGACCAGCGATCCGCCGGCCGCGACATGGCTGCACAGCAGGGGTGCGAGCACCTTGAGCGGCGTGGCCAGGATATTGGCCAGCACGGTGTCGTATTCGCCGGCAGCGGCGTCGGGCAGCCCCACATTCAGCGCCACTCCGTTGGCGGCGGCGTTGTCCCGCGTGGACTGCACCGCGGCCTCGTCGATGTCCACCGCGTCGACCGACGAGGCGCCGTACAGCGCAGCACCGATCGCCAGGATGCCGGAGCCGCAGCCGTAATCCAGCGTGCGGCCCAGCTCGCCCGGCGCGCGGCCGGCGGTCCAGCGCAGGCACATGCGGGTGGTGGGGTGGGTGCCGGTGCCAAAAGCCAGACCCGGATCGAGCCGGATCATGCGGCGCGCCGCGGCGGGCGGTTCGTGCCACGTCGGGACGATCCAGAAGTCGGGCGTGATCTCCACCGGCGCGAACTGCGACTGCGTCAGGCGCACCCAGTCCTGCTCGGCAACCGGACCGATGCCCTGCACGCTGCAGCCTTCGAAGAAGTCCTGCGCCTGCAGCAAGGCGGCCGCCTCGCTGGCGGCGGCTTCGTCGGGAAACAGCGCCGTGATGCGCGAGCGCTGCCAGCCGTCGGCCGGCGGCGGCATGCCCGGCTCGCCGAACAAGGCCTGCTCGGCCGGGGTCTGCGCGTCGGCGTCCTCGACCCCCACGGACAGCGCTTCCAGCGCTTCCAGGGCGTCACTCACGGGCTCGACGCCCTCTTCCGGCACCAGCAGATGCAGTTCGAACAAGGACATGCAATGCTCAGCGGTTGTGCGCGGCCAGCCACTCTTCCAGATAGTGGATGTTGGTTCCACCCTCCTGGAAGCGCGCATCCACCATCACCTCGCGGTGCAGCGGCACGTTGGTCTTGATGCCTTCGATGACCGTCTCGAGCAACGCGGTGCGCATGCGCGCGATGGCCTGCTCGCGGCTGTCGCCGTGGGTGATGATCTTGCCGATCATCGAGTCGTAGTTGGGCGGCACGAAGTAGTTGGTGTAAGCGTGCGAGTCCACCCGCACGCCGGGCCCACCGGGTGCGTGCCAGGTCGTGATGCGACCCGGCGATGGCGTGAACTTGTACGGATCTTCGGCGTTGACACGGCATTCGATGGCGTGCCCGCGCAAGACGATGTCGCGCTGGGTGAAAGGCAGCTTCTCGCCTGCCGCCACCATGATCTGGGTCTTGACGATGTCGATGCCGGTGATGAGTTCGGTCACCGGATGCTCCACCTGCACGCGAGTGTTCATCTCGATGAAATAGAACTCGCCGTTTTCGTACAGGAACTCGAAAGTACCCGCGCCGCGGTAGCCGATCTTCTTGCAGGCCGCTACGCAGCGCTCGCCGATGCGCTCGATCAGCTTGCGTGGAATGCCCGGTGCCGGCGCCTCTTCGATCACCTTCTGGTGGCGGCGCTGCATGGAGCAGTCGCGCTCGCCCAGGTAGACGGCGTTCTTGTGCTTGTCGGCCAGGATCTGGATTTCGATGTGCCGCGGGTTCTGGAGGTACTTCTCCATGTACACCGCCGGATTGTTGAACGCAGCGCCGGCTTCCGCCTTGGTCATCTGGATGGCGTTGACCAGCGCGGCTTCGGTGTGCACCACCCGCATGCCGCGCCCGCCGCCGCCGCCCGCCGCCTTGATGATGACCGGGTAGCCGATCGCCTTGGCGATGCGTTTGTTGACCGCGACGTCGTCGCCGAGCTCGCCCTCGGAGCCGGGGACGCAGGGCACGCCGGCCTTGATCATCGCCAGCTTGGCCGACACCTTGTCGCCCATGATGCGGATCGACTCGGGCGTCGGGCCGATGAACTGGAAACCGCTCTTTTCGACGCGCTCGGCGAAGCCGGCGTTTTCGCTGAGGAAGCCGTAGCCGGGGTGGATGGCCTCGGCATCGGTGACTTCGGCCGCCGAGATGATGGCGGGCATGTTCAGGTAAGACAGCGCGGAAGGCGCCGGCCCGATGCATACGGCTTCTTCGGCGAGCTTGACGTATTTGGCGTCGCGGTCGGCCTCTGAATAGACCATGACGGCGGTCACGCCCATTTCGCGGCAGGCGCGTTGCACCCGCAATGCGATCTCGCCGCGATTGGCGACCAGGATTTTCTTGAACATTACGCGCTCAACCGATGATGAACAGCGACTGTCCGTATTCCACTGCCTGACCGTTCTCGGCCAGGATCTGGATGACGGTACCGGTCTTGTCGGCTTCGATCTCGTTGAGAATCTTCATCGCCTCGATGATGCAGATGGTGTCGCCTTCCTTGACCTGGCTGCCGACCTGCACGAAGGCCGCCGCGCCGGGGCTGGACGCGTGGTACAGCGTGCCGACCATCGGCGACTTCACGATATGGCCCGCCGGGACTTCCGGTTCGGCGGCCACCGGAGCCGCCGCCGGAGCAGCGGCCGCGGGGGCTGCAGGCTGGGCCGCCGCGACGGGTGCGGGAATATATTGCTGAACGATGGCGCCGCCGCCCTTTACGATACGAACCTTGCCTTCGGCTTCGGTGATTTCGAGTTCGGAAACGTTCGACTCGGAAACGAGATCGATCAGGGTCTTGAGTTTTCGCAGATCCATTGGGGGACTCCGGCAGCCGCAGAGGATGCCTTTAAAAAACAGAGCGCGAATGTACCGCAACTCGGTACTAAATTACGCTCAACAGCAGTCTTTTAACAAAACTGGCGCTTAACTTGGCGCAAGTATCGGTAAAACCCGAGTGTTGCGCCGCACGTTCATGATGCCCAGCTTTTGAGCTCGGCTTCGGTGACTTGCCCGATTTTACGGTGTAGTACACGACCGTTCGCAGCCAGGACGACGGTGAAAGGCAAACTTCCCTGCTGATTGCCCAATGAGCGCGAAAGGTCGGTCCCTTGCAGGCCGGCCATGCCGACCGGGAACGCCACGTGGCGGGTGGACAGGAACTTGCGCACGGAGCTCGGCTGGTCGACCGCCAGCCCCAGCACCCGCCAGCCCTTCGCTGCATGCTCCCGACCGAACTGGTCCAGCAAAGGCAATTCGGCGACGCAAGGTGGACACCAGGTGGCCCAGAAGTTCACCAGCAGCGGGCCGTTGCCGCGCACCGCAGACCATTCCAGCGGCTGACCTTCCGGGGTATCGAAGCGCTGCGCCCACAGGCTCTCCGCGCCGGCATCGGCCGACTGCCTTCCAAGCGACCACCAGCCTGCGCCCACGCCCGCCACTGCCGCCAAAGCTGCCGTCGACCACAGCACGGCTTTGCGCCGGGTCGGCGCGGCTTCTCGATTCGGGGAAGTGGGCATCTGGTTCATGGTTGTCGGATTGAGCAAGTCAGCTGTCGGCGAGCAGCGCACGCAATGCGCTGGTATCGCCACGCGGTGCGCGGCCACGACCGTCGGGCCGAAGCGCTCCGCGCAGGTCGTCCAGATCGTAGACCATCAGGTGCACCCCCACTGTCACGTCCAGTCCGGGGGGACGGCCGGCGATTGTCAGTGCCTCGACCGGCTCGCCGTGGAAACCGGTCACGGTCTGCGGGTCGTAGTCGATCCGGTGGTCGATCAACGAAATCTCCGCGGACTTGCAGTCGTCGCAAAACATCTGGATATAGATATCCGACAGGCGCGTGGCGGTGCCGTGCCACACCGCTCCGCCTACGTATGGCCGGAACTCGGCCATCCGCACCATCCACATCAGAGCCAGCTCGCGCATCGAGCGCAGTTCGACCGGCTGGGTGTCGGCGCAGAAGATCGCGATGTGCTCCCGCACCGCGTCCTCGACCATTTCGTTGTCGGGCAGGTGGCCCCGCCCGCCCAGCGCAAGTTGCTTGGCCGCCCGACGCTTGGCAGGGCCGTATTCCAGCCCCTCCTCCACGACGATGCGGGCGGCGGCGGCGGCGATCTCGACGGCAGTGTTGTCCATGCGTCCGATTCTCTGCCAAGCGCGCGGCGGCGCATCTCCCGGTCCGTAGAATCCCGCGCCATGCACATCCATATCCTCGGTATCTGCGGCACTTTCATGGGCGGCCTGGCTGCGTTGGCGCGCGAGGCCGGCCACCGCGTGACCGGCTGCGACGCGGGCGTGTATCCACCCATGAGCGACCAGCTGCGCGCCCTGGGTATCGACCTGATCGAAGGTTTCGGCAGCGATCAGCTGGACCTGGCGCCGGATGTCTTCGTCGTCGGCAACGTGGTCAGTCGCACCCGCCTCGCCGACGGTTCGCCGAAGTTCCCGCTGATGGAGGCGATCCTGGACGCCGGCGCCCGCTACACGAGCGGGCCGCAATGGCTGGCCGAAAACGTGCTGCACGGCCGGCACGTGCTGGCGGTCGCGGGCACCCACGGCAAGACCACGACCACCGCCATGCTGGCCTGGGTGCTGGAACAGGCGGGCCTGCAACCGGGGTTCCTCGTCGGCGGCGTACCGCTCAATTTCGGCGTCTCCGCACGGCTGGGCAAGGGAGCCCCGTTCATCATCGAGGCCGACGAATACGACACCGCCTTTTTCGACAAGCGCAGCAAGTTCGTCCACTACCTGCCCCGAACCGCGGTGCTGAACAACCTGGAGTTCGACCACGCCGACATCTTCGACAGCCTGTCCGACATCGAACGCCAGTTCCACCACCTGTTGCGCACGGTGCCCTCCACCGGCCGCGTGGTCAGCAACGGCGGCGAGACCGCACTGGAACGGGTACTTGAAAAAGGCTGCTGGAGCGAACTGCGCCGCTTCGGTCCCGTGCTTTCCGACTTCAGCGCGGAGGGCGAGCCGAGCGACTTCTCGGTGCTGGCCTACGGCCAGCCGGCCGGACAGGTGCGCTGGAGCCTGACCGGCATGCACAACCAGTACAACGCGCTGGCGGCGATCGCCGCGGCGGAGCACCTGGGCGTGGCGCCCTCCGCCGCCGCGCAGGCGCTCTGCGGTTTTCTCAGCCCGCGCCGCCGCATGGAGGTGCGCGGCGTGGCCCACGGCGTCACGGTGTACGACGATTTCGCCCACCATCCGACCGCCATCCGCACCACGCTCGACGGCCTGCGCCGACGACTCGACCGCGAACCCGGCGAAAACCGCATCCTGGCGGTCTTCGAGCCTCGCAGCAACACCATGAAGCTGGGCACCATGGCGGCGCAACTGCCGGCAAGCCTGAAGGATGCCGACCTGGCTTTCTGCCACACCGGCGGCCTCGACTGGGATGCCGCCGCCGCCCTGGCGCCGCTGGGCGAGCGCAGCCATGCGTCGTCCGCCATCGCGCCACTGGTCGCAGAGGTGGTCGCCGCGGCCCGGCCGGGCGACCACATCGTCTGCATGAGCAACGGCAGCTTCGGCGGCATCCACGGCCTGCTGCTGGCCGGGTTGCAGGCGAAAGGCGCTTAAGCCGGCACGACGGTCGCCGCGCGGCGGGTGCGCACCGACTCGGACAGCACCTCCAGCGTCTTCAGCGAATCGTCCCAGCCCAGGCAGGCGTCGGTGATGCTCTGGCCGTACTGCAGCGCCGACGCATCGTCCTTGCCGGGCGTGAACTTCTGGGCGCCGCCTTGCAGGTGGCTCTCGACCATCACGCCGAAAACGCTACGCGAGCCGCCGGAAATCTGCGCGGCGATTTCTTGCGCCACGGTCAGCTGACGCTCGTGCTGCTTGCTGCTGTTGGCATGGCTGCAATCGACCATCAGCGTGGCCGGCAGGAGAGCCTTGGTCAGGTCGGCGCAGGCCGCGGCGACGCTTTCGGCGTCGTAGTTGGGCGCCTTGCCGCCGCGCAGGATGACGTGGCAGTCCTGGTTGCCTTCGGTCTGCACGATGGCGACCTGGCCGTTCTTGTGGACCGACAGGAAGTGGTGCCCGCGGGCCGCTGCCTGGATGGCGTCGGTGGCGATGCGGATATTGCCGTCGGTGCCGTTCTTGAAGCCGATCGGCGCCGAGATGCCCGAGGCCAGCTCGCGGTGCACCTGGCTTTCGGTGGTGCGGGCGCCGATGGCGCCCCAGGAGATCAGGTCACCGATGTACTGCGGAGAAATCACGTCGAGGAACTCGCTGCCGGCGGGCAGGCCCAGGCGGTTGATGTCGATCAGCAACTGGCGCGCCATGCGCAGGCCTTCGTCGATGCGGAAGCTCTCGTCCAGGTACGGGTCGTTGATCAAGCCCTTCCAGCCCACCGTGGTGCGCGGTTTCTCGAAGTACACGCGCATGACGATCTCGAGGGTGTCGGCGTACTTTTCGCGCTGCGCGGCCAGTCGGCGGGCGTACTCGACGGCGGCGGCGGGGTCGTGGATGGAACACGGGCCGATAATGACCAGCAGGCGGTCGTCGGTGCCGGCCATGATGTCGTGGATGCGGCGGCGGGTGCCGGAAATCAGGGTCTCGACCGGCGTGCCCCCGATGGGGAAGAAGCGGATCAGATGTTCGGGAGGCGGCAACACGGTGATGTCCTTGATACGTTCGTCGTCGGTTCGGCTGGTTTTCTCGACGTGCGCATACCAGGGTTCGCTGGGGGTGTTGGCTTGGGCGTTCATGGGGCGGCTCCTTCGTGTTCGGGCTGATCGGCTAAAAAATCAAAACGGACTGAAAACGGATGGGACAAAAAAAAACCGCCGGGCTTTTCAGCTCGGCGGTTCCAGGGAAGAGTGTTTGCTTTACGCGCGCGCTTCCGGTCCGCCGGTGGACGGAAACCAGAAATAAAACGAGTAGGAGGCGCGGACTTGCATAGCGGCGGAATGTAGCACACGCACCCGGCACGCAGACGCGCTTTCCGGCGCCACGACGCGCGGGCGATTCATCAGGCGGTGCCGCCGACCGTCAGGTCGTTGATGCGCAGCGTCGGCTGGCCGACGCCCACCGGCACGCTCTGGCCTTCCTTGCCGCAGGTGCCGACGCCCGGGTCCAGCGCCATGTCGTTGCCGATCATGGTGACCTTCTTCAGGGCCTCCGGACCGGCGCCGACAATGGTCGCGCCCTTCACCGGATACAGGATCTTGCCGTTCTCGACCCAGTACGCCTCGCTGGCGGAAAACACGAACTTCCCGCTGGTGATGTCCACCTGGCCGCCGCCGAAATTGGTCGCGTACAGGCCCTTCTTGATGCTGGCGACGATCTCCTTCGGATCCATCTTGCCGCCCAGCATGTAGGTGTTGGTCATGCGCGGCATCGGGATGTGCGCGTAGCTTTCGCGCCGACCGTTGCCGGTGGGCGCGACGCCCATCAGGCGCGCATTCATGGCGTCCTGGATGTAGCACTTGAGGATGCCGTCCTCGATCAGCACGTTGCGCTGGCTGGCGTTGCCCTCGTCGTCCACGTTGAGCGAGCCGCGGCGGTCGGCGATGGTGCCGTCGTCGAGCACGGTGACGCCCTTGGCCGCCACCCGCTGGCCGATGCGGCCGGAGAAAGCGCTGGAACCCTTGCGGTTGAAGTCGCCTTCCAGCCCGTGGCCGATGGCCTCGTGCAGCAGGATGCCGGGCCAGCCGTTGCCCAGCACCACGGTCATCTCGCCGGCGGGAGCCGGGCGGGATTCGAGGTTGACCAGCGCCTGGCGGACCGCTTCGTCCACGTAATGGGTGATGAGCGCGTCGTCGAAATAGGCCAGGCCGAAACGTCCGCCGCCGCCGGCCGAGCCGACTTCGCGCCGGCCGCCCTGCTCGGCGATCACCGTCACCGACAGCCGCACCAGCGGCCGCACGTCGGCGGCCAGGGTGCCGTCGGCGCGCGCCACCAGCACCACGTCGTATTCGGCGGCCAGGCCGGCCATGACCTGCGCCACGCGCGGATCCTTGGCACGCGCCAGGCTCTCGACCCGCCCCAGCAGGGCGACCTTGGCGTTGCTGTCGAGCGACGCGATCGGGTCCAGCTCGGGGTACAGCGAACGGCTGCCGGCGATCTTGCGGGTAGCCACCTTGGCGCGCCCGGATTTCGAGGCTTGCGAGATGGAGCGAACCGTGCGCGCCGCGTCGAGCAGCGAGGCCTCGGAAATGTCGTCGGAATAGGCGAACGCCGTCTTCTCGCCGCTGACCGCCCGCACGCCGACACCCTGGTCGATGCTGAAGGAGCCGGTCTTGACGATGCCTTCCTCCAGGCTCCAACCCTCGCTGCGGGTGTACTGGAAGTACAGGTCGGCGTCATCGACCTTGTGCGAGCGAATCTCGGAAAGCGCGCGCGACAGGTGGGTTTCGTCCAGGCCGAAAGGCTCCAGCAGCAGCCGCTGGGCGATGGCGAGACGTTCGATGGTGGGTTCGCGGGAGATCATGGCCACATTCTAGGGTTGGGCACATGGCCCTGCCCGGGGCGGCTTTTCAGGCCGGACGGATTCGGCTGCGTCGAAGCTGCCGCAAGGCGAACGGCAGCAGGCCGAGCAACATCAGCACCGCCGCCACCGCGAAGATTCCGGCATAGACCGATCCGGCTTCGCGCCCCTGGCGCAATCCGTGCCGCACCAGCCAGCCGTATCCGGCCGAGGCCATCGCCATTCCCAGGAACACGAATGTGTTGAGCAGCCCCAGCGCACGTCCGCGCACCGCCGGCGGCACGGCGTTGCGGCCCACCGTCATGACGATCGGGTGCAGCGTGCCGGTCGCCGCCATCACGGCCAGCAGCGCCACGTCGACGGAAACCGCCGCGCCAGGCGCCAGCGCCAGCGACACACCCGCCAGCGCGCCCGTGGTCATCATGCAGACGATGACCGGCACGCTGCCCCAGCGTCGCGCGGCCAGGGGCAACGCGAAGGCGAATCCGAACGCCGCCACGCTGATCACGGCGATGGCGGAACCCCGGCTGACCGGATCCAGCCCGAAGACATCGGCGACGTACGGGCCGCCCCACGCATTGCGGAAAGTTGTGCCCGCCGCCATCGCCAGGCACACCGGCACCAGCGCCCAGAGGGCCGGCAGCTTCAGCAGGCCGAACGAGCCGCGCAGCAGCGCCAGCGACGACTGGCCGTGTGCGTCGGTATGACCGCCGTCGCGCACCGTGCGCCATACCGCCACGCAGGCCAGCGCCATCAGGCCGCACGAGACCAGCATGGCCGGACGCCAGCCGTAATGCTGTACAGCCCAGCCCAGCGGCGAAGCCGCCCCCAGCACACCGACCATGCCCAGTCCGTTGGAGACGGAGATGGTGCGAAGGTAGGCGCGCTCCGCCAGGTGCTCGGCGGCGTAGTGGATCAGGCCCATGAACACCGGCGCGCAGGCCAGGCCCAGTCCGACCTGCCCCAGCACCGCCCAGCCGCCACCCGGCGCCGACGCGAACATCAGCCCGCCCAGGACACCCACCGCCAGCAGCACCGCGGTCGGCCGCCCGGTGCCCCAGCGGTCGAAAGCCACGCCGACCGGCAGCTGCGCCACCGCGAATGCCAGGAAGAAAGCCGACGACAGTGCGCCGAAACCCGCGGGATCCAGCCCCAGGTCGTGCGACAGCTCGGGCGCCATCACCGCCAGGCAACTGCGGAAGAACTGGCTCATGGCGAGCGCCCCGGTGAGCGCGGCCAGCGCCGGCCCGACGCGCGCTGCGGCCGGCCCGGTCATCCCCCGGTCGCCGCGCGGCGCGAGCGCGCCACCGACATCAGCACCCCCAGCGCCATGCCCAGCGTGACCATCGCGGTGCCCCCGTAGCTGATGAAGGGCAGCGGCACCCCGACCACCGGAAGGATGCCGCTGACCATGCCCATGTTCACGAAAGCGTAGGTGAAGAAGATCATCGACATCGCGCCCGCCACTAGGCGCGAGAACATGGTCGGCGCGTGCATCGCCAGCCACAGGCCGCGCAGCACCACCCAGCCGAAGCCGAGCATCAGCACCAGGTTGCCGGCCAGGCCGAATTCCTCGGAAAAGGCCGCGAAGATGAAATCGGTGGTGCGCTCGGGAATAAATTCGAGGTGGGTCTGCGTGCCCGCCATGAAACCCTTGCCCCACACGCCGCCGGAGCCGATGGCGATCATTCCCTGGATGATGTGAAAACCCTTGCCCAGCGGGTCCTTGGTGGGGTCGAGCAGCGTGCAGATGCGTTGCTGCTGGTAGTCGTGCAGCACCACCCAGCGCACGCCGCGCGCACACAGTTCGGGCTCGTTCCACACCACCATGCCGATGCCGATGGCTGCCAGCAGCAGCGGCGGCAGCACCAGTTTCCAGCTCAGCCCGGCGAAAAAGATCACCGACAAACCCGCCGCCGCGACCAGCAGGGAGGTGCCCAGGTCGGGCTGTTTCATGATCAGCCCGACCGGCACCAGCAGCAGGGCGCCGGCGGCCGCGAAATCGAGCGGGCGCAACTGGCCTTCGCGTTTCTGGAACCACCAGGCCAGCATCAGCGGCATGGCGATCTTGAGCAGCTCGCTGGGCTGCACCACCACGCCCAGGTTGATCCACCGGGTCGCGCCTTTCTTGGTGATGCCGAACAACGCGACCGCCACCAGCAGCGTCACCCCGAGCACGTACAGCGGCACGGCGGCGAGCATGAGTTTTTGCGGCGGAACCTGGGCGATCAGGAACATGATGCCGGCGGCCAGGAGCATGTTGCGGCCGTGGTCCATGAAGCGGCTGCCGTGGTCGTAGCCGGACGAATACATGGTCAGCAGGCCGGCCGAGCACAGCAGCAGTACGCCGGCAGCCAGCAGCCAGTCGAAGCCCAAGAAAAGCGGCAGCAGGCGCCGGGCGAGGGAGGGCTTGTCGAATACGGCGGACATCGCGAAATTATCCGCGATGGCCGGGCGGGCCGGCCGCGCCCCGCCTACTCCGGGTCGGCGCGTTCGTAGAAGCGGACCCGACCGGTCGCGATGTCGTGCACCGCCGGCACGATGTCCAGCCGGCCGTCCCGCAACAGGGAGCGGATCACGTCGCTCCGGGCCAGGACACGGTCCACGCCCTGGCAAACGTTGCGCACCGTGACGCCCTCCACGAAAGCGCCGTCGTGCTCCACGCTGCCCGCCTGGCGCCAGGCACGCTGCTGCGCCTGCACCGCGGGCGCGATCCTGCCCAGCAGGCCGGTGAGGTGGCCCAGCTGCACGCCGTCGATGGCGCCCCGCACCGCACCGCATCCGCTGTGACCCATGATGACGATCAGTTTCGCGCCGGCGACCGCTGTCGCGTATTCCAGGGAGCCGAGCACCGTGTCGCTCACCACGTTGCCGGCGTTGCGGATGGAAAAGACCGCGCCGAAACCCTGGTCGAATATGAGTTCGACGGAGGTGCGCGAATCCATGCAGCTGACGATGACCGCGAACGGCGACTGGCCTTCCTTGGTCTTGTCGACCTGGTCGAGCAGATCGCGTGGCTGGTGAATGGCGGTGACGAAGCGAAAGTTGCCTTCCTTCAGGTATTGCAGCGCTTCCGCGGGCGAGACGTCGGCGGCCGATTTGCCGTGGATGTGCATGTCAGTTCGCGCCCAGCTCGTTCATCAGCTTGCGCGCGGCGCCCGCCGACCGGCGCGGGATTTCTTCCGGCATATCCACAAAGCCGCGCACGATATCGCGCTCGGTCGCCACCTGCGGCACGTTGTACGAATCGCGAAAACCGATCAGGGACAGCCTGATTCCCCTTTCGCTAGCACGCGAATGCGCAAAATCGCGAACAATTTCCAGGACATCGAAATCGATATATTCGGTGTGTGTGGCATCGATGATGACGGCTGAATTTCTGGGCAGATTTTCCAGCGTTTGCTTGATGGATGCCTTATTGAGAAAAGAAACCTCTTGCGCCAGCGACAGCTTGATCAGGTCGTTATTGGTAAATGACGAACGCTGATAATAATAAGGCAGCCGGGCATTATGCCGGAGTATGAAGAATATTGAGATCAGCAGCCCTACCGCCACGCCGCGCAGCAAATCGAGAAACACCACTGCCAATACCGTTACCACGAACGGGGCAAACTGATTCAACCTGTCGACGCGCCACATGCGTAAAAACATTTCCGGACGGGCCAGCCGGTATCCGGTAAAGATGAGAATCGCCGCCAGAGCCGCCTTCGGAATCAGGTTCAGCCATTGCGGAATACTCAGCACGCATACCAGCAGCAGCAGGCCGTGGAAAATGGTAGACCATTTACTCCGCGCACCCGCGTGCAGGTTGGCAGACGAACGCACGATGACGCTGGTAATCGGCAGGCCGCCGACCAGCCCGCTCAACAGGTTGCCGACCCCCTGGGCCCGCAACTCGACATTGGTCGGCGTTACCCGCCGCAGCGGATCGAGCTTGTCGGTGGCTTCGATGCACAGCAGGGTTTCGACCGAAGCCACCACGGCGATCATCAATGCCGTCGTCCAGACATCCGCCGACAAGAAGCCCCGCGGGTCCGGAACGGTGAACTGGGCCACGAATTCGTCCAGCGAAGCCGGCACCGGCAACCGAATGAGGTGGTCGTCGCCAGAGAGCGCGAGGGCCGATCCGCTCAAACTCAGGGTCTCGTTGAGCATGACCCCCAACACCACGACCAGCAGGCCGACCGGCACCAGCCGCAACCGGGCGAATGCCTTGCGGTTCCACAAGCCCAGCACGATCAGCCCGATCGCCGATATGGCAGCCGCTGCAGGTTCGAAAAACTGGGCGATGCCGGACAGATCGGCCCAGTGAAAACCGGTTTCGGTTTCGCCCAGAAAGGCTTTTCGGTCGAAACCCAGTGCATTTTCGACCTGGTTGACGACGATGGTAATACCGATGCCTGCCAGCATCCCCTCCAGCACGCTGCCGGGAATGTAATCGGCCATGCCGCCCATACGCAAGGCGCCGGCGATTATCTGGAATATGCCGGCCAGCATGACGGCGCATAAAAAATATGCATAGGGCATTTTGGCGACAGAGGTCACCACGATCGCGATCAGGCCGGCCGCCGGCCCACTGACGGATATCGGGGAGCCTGAAAGCACACCCACCACCACGCCACCGATCATGCCCGCCACAACGCCCGCAAATGGAGAAACTCCACAGGCCTGCGCAATACCCAGGCACAAAGGCAGGGCGACCAGAAAAACAATGAGGCCCGATCTTGCATCGCGGCCGTAGACGGAAATCGGCTGGTGGGTCATGGTATTGACAAGTGTGAATGAAGGTATTCGGCGCATAGGTGCGGCCGAAACCTCAGCGTATGCCGACTTCATTGCACGCCACTTGACTGTCTCTCACTGAATCCATTATTGGAATTCAGGCACGAGATAATTCATTCAGGCCATAAGCACAGGCACCGACACGCCCGGGCAATGCCCCGCCACCCGTCAGCTGGCCTGTCGAAACGCCATGGCTGCCTGGTTGCGCAGGGTGCGCAGCAGGGTGAAGCCTTTCTCGTCCATGACGATGCCGCCGGGGCTGGCGTGGTCGGCGTAGATCAGCCCCAGCGGCCGCTGCTTGTGCATCAGCGGCAGCAACACGAAAGCGCCGGCGTCGAAGTCGCGCAGGTACCACTCGGGGAGCCGGGCGCGCGAGCGCGGCTCGCTGGTGTCGGCAATCAACAGGTCGCCGCCCTTGCGGCAAACCGCGGCAAAAAGATCGCCGGCGGCCTCCAGCGGCACCCGCAACGCCTTCACCGCCTCGTCGCTGCCCTCGCCGAGCCCGAAACGGCCGCGCAGTTCGTCGGTGCGCGGATCGCGCAGGCACAGCAGCACCTGCCGGAAACCCAGTGCGCGGTACATGGTGTCGAGCACCATGCGCAGCAGATCGTCCAGGCGGGCGTTGCCGTCGGCCATGGCGTCGACGATCTCCTGCACGCCGCGCGCCAGCATGATCGAAACCTCGGGCATCGGCGTGGGGTCGGTCGGCTCGGTGCGCGCCGCCCGGGCCTGGGCGTACGCAGCGCGTTTCTCGTCCACGGTGCGTGCCTCGGCCGGCGTCGGCAGCGAAGGCGCGGGCGGCGCGGCAGCGGCGGGCGTGGTTTCGGGTGCGGACTGCAGCAGCCGGGCCGCCGGGGAGCCGGCCGGGACCTGCAGCTGGATCGCGTCGGTCAGGGCGACCAGTTGCCGATGGGCACGGCCGACCGCTTCGTTCAGGCCGTCGATACCGCCTGGAACGACGCTGGCGTAGCGGCGTGCGATGGCCGCCAGTCTGGCCGTGAGTTCGGACGGAGCGACCTCCATGGCCGTCGCCGCGACATCGTTGGCCGCCGCACCGATCCAGCGCAGGCGTTCGGTGGCGTCTTCCGGCGCCCGTGGCGGCGCATGGCCGGCGGGGCGGCGCATGGCGCGCTGCAGGCTTTCGGGCAGACTCCAGGCGCGGGCCACGCCCACGGCCAGGTCCTCGGTGCCCAATCCCAGCACCTGCAGCGCGGCGGCGTCTTCGCCGCCGTCGAAAGCCGGGTCGGCGAGCAGCCGGCGGATTTCGGTGTCTTCCTCGCGGAAATAGAAGGTCACCAGCATCCGGCCCAGGTTCTGGAACAGCGCGCCGATGAAGGCGCCCTCGCTCTCCCGGGTCACGGGGGCGATCTCGCGCGCCACCGCGGCGGCCATCAGCCCGCGCACGAACTGCTGCTTGAGCAACTGCGCGTGGCCCTTGTCTTCCATGTGGTCCAGCAGCACCAGGCTCAGCGCCAGGTTGCGCACCGTGTTGAAACCCACCAGGCTCACCGCCCGCGAGACGGTGCTGATGTTGCCTTGCCCCAGGTGCATGAACTGGGCGCTGTTCACCAGGCGCAGCAGCTTGTGGGTCAGCGCCACGTCTTCCAGGATCTGCCCGGTCAGGTGCGCCAGGCTGTCCTCTTCCGAATCGGTGGACTTGAGGATGCGGCCGACGGCCTCCGACAGGGCTGGGAAATCGCTGCGGTGACGCATGCGGCGCAGCAAGAATTCGAGTGCGGCGTCGCGGCCCGGGCCGGATGGGGAAGCGCCACCGGCCGGCGCGTCCACGGGTGTCGTGACAGTCATGAAACCATTTGTTTGTATTTGCCGAATTGTCGCCGGGAGCACTGGCAAACTGCCGTCTCATGCACACCACGCACCTGCTTTATCTGCACGGATTCCGTTCCTCGCCGCGTTCCGCCAAGGCCGCTCTGATGGCCGAGCGAATGCAGAGCCATCATTCCGGCGCGGTCTGGTGGTGCCCGCAACTGCCTCCCTCGCCCGCCGAGGCCATGGCGATGGTGGCGTCCGGCACCGCCGGCTGGCCGCGCGCCGGCATGGCGGTGGTGGGCTCTTCCCTGGGAGGTTTCTACGCCGGTTGGGTGCAGGCGGCAACCGGGTGTGCCCGGTCGGTGCTGATCAATCCGGCGGTGAACCCGGCGCGCGACCTGGCCCGCTACATCGGCGAGCAGACCGCCTGGCACGACCCCGCCGAGCGCTTTTATTTCGACCCGGTCTTCGTCGACCAGCTGCGCGCCCTGGCGCATCCCGCACCCGCCGGCACCGAGCGTTCCCTGGCCTACGTCGCCCAGGGCGACGAGGTGCTCGACTGGCACGAAATGGCCGCGTGGTGCGCCGCTACGCGGCTGAACGTGCTGGCGGGCGGCGACCACGCGCTGTCCGACTTTCCCGTGCACCTCCCGGAAATAGAAAACTTCCTCGACCTTCCGCCCTGAAAAGGCGGCTCCGGCAAATGGGACAATCGCGGCCATGTACGCATTGTTCGAAGACACCGGCAAATTCCTCGCGGGCCGCATCCTTTCCGAAGCCGAGTCCTCCTCCCAGGTCGAGCTGGCCTCGGGCAAACGGGTCAAGGTGAAAGCCGCCAACCTGTTGCTCAGGTTCGAGAAGCCCGAGCCCGAAAAGCTGCTGGCCGAGGCCCACGCCGGCGCGGCCGGCATCGAGCTGGAAATGGCCTACGAGTTCGCGCCCGAAGAAGAATTCGGCTTCGCCGACCTGGCCCGCGACTATTTCAGCGCTTCCGCCACCATCGCCGAGCAGGCCGCCATGCTGGTCAAGCTGTTCGAGGCGCCGCATTACTTCCGGCGCGCCGGCAAGGGCCGCTTCCGCAAGGCCGCACCGGAGATCGTGCAGCAGGCACTGCTGGCCATCCAGCGCAAGCAGGCGCAGGCGCAGCAGATCGCCGATTGGGCCTCCGCGCTGGCTGCCGGCGAGACGCCGGATTCGATCCGCAACGAGCTCTACAAGATTCTGTTCAAGCCCGACAAGAACGCCGCCGAATACAAGGCGGTGGTCGAGGCCTCCCGCGCCACCCAGACCAATCCGCTCGACCTGCTGCGCCGCGCCGGCGCCATCGCCTCGCCCTACCAGTTCCACTGGAAGCGTTTCCTGTTCGACTACTTCCCCAAGGGCACCGGTTTCGCCGCCAGCCTCGAGGCACCGCCGGTGCCCGACGAGCTGCCGCTGGCCGAAGGCGTCTCGGCCTTCTCCATCGACGATTCGCAGACCACCGAGATCGACGACGCCCTGTCGGTGCAGGGGCTGGGCAGCGGTGCGGTCACCGTCGGCATCCACATCGCCGCGCCCGGTCTGGCCTTCCAGCCCGGCGGCCCCCTGGACCAGGTGGCGCGCCACCGCCTATCCACCGTCTACATGCCCGGCAACAAGATCACCATGCTGCCCGACAGCGTGGTGCAGACCTACACCCTGGGCGCCGGCCAGGCCCGCCCGGCCGTGTCGCTCTACGTGACGATGGACGAAGCGACGCTGGAAGTCACCGCCAGCCGCACCGTGCTGGAACGCGTGCCGGTGGTGGCCAACCTGCGCCACGACCGCCTGGACGACACCGTCACCGAAGCCTGGCTGACCGACCCCGCGGCAATACCCGCCGCCCCGGCACCCGAAGCCGAGGCGCTGCGCGCCGAGATGAGTTTCCTGTTCCGGCTGGCCCGCCACCTCAAGGCAGCCCGCGAAGTGGTGCGCGGCAAGCCCGAGAACTTCAACCGCCCGGACTACAACTTCCGCCTGCAGACCGACGCCGAAGGCGAGCCGGTGGGCGACGAGACGGTGGTGATCACCGTGCGCAGGCGCGGCGCGCCGCTCGACCTGATCGTCGCCGAGGCGATGATCCTGGCCAACAGCACCTGGGGCCAGTGGCTCGGCACGCTGGGCGTGCCGGGCATCTACCGCAGCCAGGCCAGCATGCTGCCCGGCGTGAAGGTGCGCATGGGCACCCGGGCCCTGCCGCACGCCGGCATCGGCGTGCCCAGCTACGCCTGGAGCACCTCGCCGCTGCGCCGCTACGTCGACCTGGTCAACCAGTGGCAGATCATCGCCGCCGCCCGCCACGGCAGCACCGCCGCCCTGGCCGCGCCCTTCAAGCCCAAGGACGCCGAGCTGTTCTCCATCATCAGCAGCTTCGATGCCGCCTACAGCGCCTACAACGGCTACCAGCAGGCCATGGAGCGCTTCTGGACCTTGCAGTACCTGCGCCAGAACGGCATCACCGAACTGGTCGCCGGCGTCATCAAGGAAGGCCCGGCGGGCAGCCTGCTGGTGCGCGCCGAAGAATTGCCGCTGGTGTTCCCGGTGTTGGGTGCCCAGGGCCTGCCGCGCAACGCCCGCGTGCGGGTGAAGCTGGGCGAGATCGACGACATCGCCCTCGACATCGGCGGCACCGTGGTCGAGCGCCTGGACGCCCCGCCGGCCGGTGCGCCGGGCGACACGCCGGATGAGGAATCCGGCGCCGACGAGGAAGAAGAAGAAGTCGCCGGCCCGATCGCCATCGCGGTCGACGTGACCGACGCCGAGCCGGACGCCGGCGCACCCGCCGCCGCCGCCTGACCGGACCGCGCCCGCTTCCACACCGGACCCCTGCCGTGCGCCGCTTCAGCCCCCTGCAGATCGCGCTCGGCGTTTCGGTCGGGCTGCATGTCGCCCTGCTGGCGCTGCGTTTCGGCGCGCCCCAAACCTTCAACCGGGTGTTCCAGGACACGCCGCTGGAGGTGGTGCTGGTCAATGCGCGCTCCAGCGAGAAACCCACCAAGGCCCAGGCGATGGCGCAGGCCTCGCTCGCCGGCGGCGGCGAAGCGGCCGCCGGGCGCGCCAGCTCGCCGCTGCCGTATTCGGCGCTCACCAGCGAGGGCGAAAGCGCCGACGACTCGCGCCGCCAGATCGACTCCCTGATGCGCCAGCAAGAGCAGCTGATGGCGCAGATCCGCAAGGAAATCGCCGCCCTGCCCCTGCCGGACCCGCAACGCGCCGCCGAAACGCCGGAGCGCGCGGCCTAGGAAGAACGCCGACGCCAGCTGGTCAAGCTGCTGGCCGAAATCGAACGCCGCATCTCCGAGGAAAACGCCCGCCCGCGCAAGCGCTACATCAGCCCGGCGACCCGCGAGGTGGCCTACGCCATCTACTACGACCACCTGCGGCGCCGCATCGAGGACCGGGGCACGCAGTTCTTCCCCGAGGCCGGCGGCGAAAAGCTCTACGGCGAGCTGACGATGATCGTCACGGTCCACCGCGACGGCCGTGTCGTGTCCACCGAAGTCGTGCAGAGTTCGGGCAACCGGCAACTCGACCGACGCGCCGAGGCCATCGCCCGCGGCGCCGGCCCCTTCGGTGCATTCGACGCGCAGATGCGCCGCGAAGTCGACCAGATCGTGGTCGTCTCCCGATTCAAGTTCACCCGCGACGAAACGCTGGAAGCCAATGTCCGCTGACCCCTCCTCGCTGCTCGCAGCCCTCGACGCCGACCGCTACTGCGTGATGGGCAACCCCGTGGCGCACAGCCGCTCGCCCTGGATCCACGCGCGCTTCGCCGAACTCTCCGGCGACGCCATCCACTACGGCGCGCAGTTGGTCGCCCTGGACGGTTTCGCCGCCGGCGCACGCGCTTTCGCCGCCGCCGGCGGGCGCGGCTGCAACGTCACCGTCCCCTTCAAGTTCGAGGCGGCGTCCCTGGCCAGCCGCCTGAGCGACCGCGCCCGCATCGCCGGCGCCGCCAACACGCTGCGCTTCGAAAACGGCGAAATCCACGGCGACAACACCGACGGCGCCGGTCTGGTGAACGACATCGAACGCAACGCCGGCGTGCAGATCGCCGGGCGCGACGTGCTGCTGATCGGTGCCGGAGGCGCCGCTGCCGGCGTGCTGGGCCCGCTGCTCAACGCGGCGCCGGCGCGGCTGGTGGTCGTCAACCGCACCCCCGGCAAGGCCCGTGCCCTGGCCGACAGCCACCAGCCCCTGGCCCGCGTGGCCGACACGCTGCTGCAAAGCCTGCCGATCGACTCCCTCACCCATGCGTTCGACATCGTCGTGAATGCCACCGCCAGCAGCCTGTCCGGCGGTGCGGTGCCGGTGTCCGCCGCCGTGTTGCGGCCGGGCACCCTGGCGCTGGACATGATGTACGGCCCCTCCGCCGCCACCTTCCTGCACTGGGCGCGCCAGCATGGCGCCGTGCCGCGCGACGGCCTGGGCATGCTGGTCGAGCAGGCGGCCGAGGCTTTCTTTCACTGGCGCGGCATCCGCCCTCCGGCCGCGCAGGTGCTGGCAGAGCTGCGCGCCGTGGTGGACGGCGTCCGGCCGTGATCCGTCTCGCCTGGCGCTGTTTCGCGCTGGCCTGCCTGCTGCTGCTGGCGCTGCAGCTGTATTTCGTCGTGCGCATCGCCGCCATGGCGGTTTTCGATCCCGCGTCCACCGCTTTCCAGCGCTCCGAGGCCGCGCGGCTGGTTCGCGCCGGCGACATCGGCAAGTGGCAGCAGCAATGGGTAGACTACGGCGCCCTGCCCGCCGGCATCAAGCGGGCGGTCATCGCATCCGAGGACGCTTCTTTCGTGCGCCACGGCGGCGTCGAGTGGGAAGCCGTCCGGGGTGCCTGGGAGCGCAATTCACGCGCCGAGGCGCAGTGGGCGAAGCGACTGGAACAGGCCGAGGCGCGCGGACGTGCGGTCGACAAGGTGCCCGGCGCCAAGATCGTCGGCGGCTCCACCATCACCCAGCAGTTGGCCAAGAACCTGTTCTTCGCCGGCGAACGCAGCCTGCCGCGCAAGGCCCAGGAACTGGTCGTCACCCTGCTGCTGGAGACCCTGCTGTCCAAGCAGCGCATCCTGGAGATCTACCTCAACAGCGTCGAATGGGGCGAAGGGGTGTTCGGGGCCGAAGCTGCCGCGCAGCACTACTTCCACAAGCCCGCCGCGCGGCTGAGCGCCTACGAGGCGGCGCGGCTGGCGGTGATGCTGCCCCGGCCGCGCTATTTCGAGCGCATGCCGCAGTCGGCTTATCTTTCCGGCCGGGCCGCCACCATCGCCGCGCGCATGGGCGGGGTGGAGATTCCCTGATGCGCATCCTCGGCATCGATCCCGGCTTGCAGACCACCGGCTTCGGCCTGGTGGATGTCGACGGCCAGAAACTCTCCTACGTGGCCAGCGGCACCATCCGCACTACCCACCTCAACCTGGGCGATCTGCCGGGGCGGATCAAGGTGCTGTACGACGGCATCCGCGAAGTGGTGGAGCGGTATACGCCCGATTCGGCCACGGTGGAGATCGTTTTCGTCAACGTGAATCCGCAGTCGACGCTGCTGCTCGGGCAGGCTCGGGGGGCGTGTATCACTGCGCTGGTGTCGCGCGATTTGCCGGTGGCGGAATACACCGCGCTGCAGATGAAGAAGGCCGTGGTGGGTACCGGGCGGGCGGCCAAGAGCCAGGTGCAGGAAATGGTGATGCGGTTGCTGAAGCTGCCCGGCTTGCCGGGGCCTGACGCGGCTGATGCGTTGGGGATGGCGATTACACACGCCCACGCGGGGGCTTCGATGGCGCGGTTGGCGGGGGCTACTTCGCTGGCTCGCAGGCAGCATGGGATGTTTCGGGATGGGCGGAGTTATTAGGTTTGTGTTTTATACGGTTGCTTGGGGTAATTAGTTAATTTGAGTTGGGAATTGGGTGGGTTATTCTTTTACTGCCTTCGGCTTGGTTACTTCTTCTACTCCTACGGAGGGTGGAGGTGGGGCTTACGCCGCCCCACACCCGCGGTAACTTTCTTTTCGGGCAAAAAAGAAAGTCACCAAAGAAATTGCCT
>Ga0308163_10000440_pt1 | contig 75662 bp, 75 predicted proteins | sample PhyTR1_FD_201037 | JGI IMG/M metagenome (GOLD analysis project Ga0308163, IMG submission 201037) | Phyllosphere microbial communities from UC Gill Tract Community Farm, Albany, California, United States - DLSLT.R1 | ecosystem: Host-associated > Plants > Phyllosphere > Unclassified | place: USA...
TAGAGCATCACAGAAGAAAGGATGGAGATGATAATTCAAATTTCATTCTTGAATGAAATAAGAAGAGGGACTTTCAGTCCCTCGTAAAACAAACCTCTGCACTTTCAGTGCAGAGTGGTTTAGTTGTTTCAAGTTTCAGGTTTCAAGTTTCAGGTTTCAAGTTTCAGGTTCCAAGTTTCAGGTTTCAGGTTTCAGGTTTCAGGTTTCAGGTTCCAAGTTCCAAGTTTCAAGTTCCAGGTTTCAAGTTCCAGGTTTCAAGTTTCAGGTTCCAGGTTCCAGGTTTCTTGGCTCTTTTTTGTGTTTCAGCTCCTTATTCTTCCTTCTTTCCTCTTTCTTCTTTCTTCTTTCTTCTTTCTTCTTTCTTCTTTCTTCTTTCTTCTTTCTTCTTTGTTCTTTCCTCTTTCCTCTTTTCTCTTTTCTCTTTCTTCTTTGTTCTTGACTCTCTATTTGAAGCTGCCCATTATATGGAAATAAAAAAGCGTTCCTAAATTAATAGAAACGCTTTTTAAATTTTATTGCTGAGGTTTATTGAACCTGTTTTTTATATATCGAATAAATTGTATCGATGGTTTTTCTATCTAAAACTGAAGTTGCATCAGTTTGAATATAATGCAGTTTAAAAGCTTGAATTGCGGCACTTAAATTTTTAGTATTATAGCCTATTATTCTAAGTGCTGGTTCAATTTTAAAATCAAAGGGAGCCGGCTCTAAGATTTCGTCTGGCCAAATTCCGAATCCTTTTTCTGCTAAAATTTTCCACGGAAACAATGCGCTCGGATCTTGTTTTCTTCCTGGTGCAATATCGGCATGGCCTAAAAAGTTTTGAGTAGGAATGTTGTAATCCTTTTTTAGTTTAGTTAATAAAGCCAGTAAGCTGTTAATTTGCGCCTCAGTAAAAGGTTTAAAACCATTATTATCTAATTCGATACCAATCGAACAAGAGTTTAAATCTGTTGTTTTTCCCCAAGTAGAATTTCCAGCATGCCAAGCTCTTAGATAATCATTAAGCATTTGGACCACCTTTCCGTTTTCAGAAATGATATAATGAGCACTTACCTGAGTTTTGGTTTTTGTAAAAGTGTTAATCGTCTGCTGCAGTGAATCTTGCGCAGTATGATGAATAATAACAAAACTTGGTTTTCTTAAATTAAAATTTACAGTACCAACCCATTCTGTATTTATTCCGTTTACCAAATAAGTAGAGCCAGTTTTAGATAAAGTGTCTTTCACTATTCCTAGTTGTTGGGCATAAGAAGTGTCAATTGCCAAAGGTGGAACCGCAGGAATTGTTTTGGCTTCTTTGCTTGTAATCTGGTTTTCTAAAGTTTTCAGTTGCTGATCATAAGCTTTTTCTGTAGTCTTGTACGGATTTGTAGAGCAAGAACTAATTATAATAGCTAAAATCAGATAACAAAAATGCTTTTTTGTCATAATTCGTTGTTTTATAGTTAATAACGATTATTCTGAAATTTTCGTATCTGGAAGGTCTTTTGCTTCTTTGGAATCTTCTTTAGAATCTTTATCTTTTTTCTTTTTTGATTTAGTCTTTTTTACTTCTTTTAAAGAATCCATGAAAGTTTTATACTTTTCAACTTGGTCTGGATTTAAAAAAGCGCTAATTTTTTTATCGGTACTTTCGCGTAACGCTTTTATCTGCTCAATTTTTTGATCTTGGCTACTACTTTCGTTTTTTAATAAAATACCTTGTTCGCGTATACTATCAGCCAAAACATTGGAAATTGCAATTGACTGCAATTCATCTAAATTGATTTGCTGTTTCATCTGATCCACAATCAATGCTGCAGTTTGCTCAGGAGGAGTTTCCTTAGGCTTGCTTGGTGTGCTTTGCGGACCAGCCATCATACTTCTATCCATGCCCATTCCGCCCCCTCGTCCATAACCGTTACCATAACCATTATTGTAGTATCCGTTTCCATATTGAGCAGAAACAGTATTGAAACAGAATAAAGTGAAAACGAAAATAATTAAGTTTAGCGTAGGTTTCATAAAAGTATTTTGTCTAATGTTAGCAATAGTTATGTGTAAATTTAAGCAGGTTCTCCGTATAAATCAAATTCTGTTGCTTCAATTATTTTTATATTAACAAATTCTCCAGTTTTTACATAATGTTTAGAAGCATCAATTAGAACTTCGTTGTCAACATCTGGACTGTCAAATTCTGTACGTCCCACGAAATGAGCACCTTCTTTTCTGTCAATAATACATCTGAAAACTTTTCCAACTTTCTCCTGATTCAAATCCCAAGAAATTTGAGATTGCAGTTCCATAATTTCGTTTGCTCTAGCTTGTTTTACATCATCTGGAACATTGTCTTCCAATAAATAAGCATGAGTATTTTCTTCATGAGAATAAGCAAAACATCCCATTCTATCAAATTTCATTTCCTGAACGAAATCTTTCAAAATTTCAAAATCTTCTTGAGTTTCGCCCGGATAACCAACAATTAATGTAGTTCTAATTGCCATTCCGGGAACTGCTGCACGGAAATCTTTTAATAACTGAGTAGTTTTAGCTTGAGTTGTACCACGTCGCATCGATTTTAGAATAGAATCTGAAATATGTTGCAGTGGGATATCTATGTAGTTGCAGATTTTTGGCTCACGTTTCATTAATTCTAAAACGTCCATAGGGAAACCAGTAGGGTAAGCATAATGTAAACGAATCCATTCGATTCCTTCAACAGCTGCTAGAGCTTCTAATAGTTCTGCTAAATTTCTTTTTTTATAAAGATCAAGTCCGTAGTAAGTTAAGTCTTGAGCAATTAATATTAATTCTTTAACCCCATTTTTAGCAAGACCTTGAGCTTCTTTGACCAATTTTTCAATTGGTTGCGAAACATGAGAACCTCTCATTAAAGGAATTGCGCAAAAACTACAAGGCCTATCGCATCCTTCAGCAATTTTTAAATAAGCATAATTTTTAGGAGTTGTCGTTAAACGCTCTCCAAGTAATTCATGTTTATAATCTGCACCTAAAGCTTTTAGCAATTGAGGTAATTCTGTTGTTCCAAAATATTGGTCAACGTTCGGAATTTCTTTTTCTAAATCTGGTCTGTAACGCTCAGACAAACATCCTGTTACAAAAACTTTGTCTACAAGTCCTCTGTCTTTTTTGTCTGCATATTCCAAAATCATATTTACCGATTCTGCTTTTGCATTATCAATAAATCCGCAAGTATTGATTACAATAATGTTTCCTTCTTTTTCTGCAGGAGCTTCATGTTCAACTTCTTTTCCATTTGCACGCAGCTGCCCCATTAGGACTTCACTGTCATAAACATTTTTTGAACACCCAAGAGTGATTACGTTAATTTTGTTCTTTTTTAAAGACTTGGTTCTCATACTTTTATAAATTGGAGTGCAAAATTACACTTTTTTTATTCAAACAGCACTAGTTTCAGTTTGTTTTAGCTGTTTTTTATGAAGTAGTTCTGACTTCTTGACTATTCATTTTAAATTAAATTAAAAACAAAGGTCTTTCAAATGGTAAAAAAAAATCCATCAAGTAAAGCCCTGATGGAAATTTTCAATCATCTATTTTGATTTTTAATTACAATTCAAATAATAAAGTCATAGTAACATTGTTTAGTTTTGATGTAATGTTAGCTCCATCTGTAAATCCTCTTGTAAAGAAACCTTGATTTGATTCTCTTTCTAAATAAGAATAAGCTAGGTCGAGCTTTGTAGATCCAAAATTATAACCTAAACCAGCAGAATAGCTGTTTAATTCACCCACTGTAATTCCGTTTTTATAAGGGCTTCCTTCATAACGATATCCGCCTCTTAGGCTTAACTGTTTGATTTTATATTCGGCACCAATACGAAGTTCGCCAGTACTAGTTAAAGTATTGCTGATGTCATTATTGATTCCTCTAAATCCAGCATCATTTGTAGGTTTAAATTTGCTGTTGCCATAATTTCTTATGCCGTAATCAACACTTAATAAACCAGATTTTCCAAAAACATAAGCTGCGCTGAAAGTCCACTTGTCTGGAGTTTGTAAAGTGTATGATTCGTATACGTTTACAATGTTTGGATTTATAGAATTATTAAAAGTCTCACCGGCGCTAGTTTCTGTAGTTGAATATAAACTTTGTGATACTTCATCGTAAAGTTCATACCATGTATTTGATTCGTATGCTATTCCAAGTCTAAAAGCATCAGTAACTTTGCCAATTGCTCCAAGTTGGAAAGAGAAACCGTTTCCGTATGTATAAAGTTCATTATTGAAACGTACATTAGAAATAGTTTCGTAGGTCTCTAAAGGGTTGTTGTTGTACTCATAGAAACTTGATGTTCTTCTGTAGTCTGTGACGTGGACATTTAAGTTCGCTCCGAAATATAATCTGTCTTTATAAGAGGTTGCAATGTTAAAGCCTATTTTGCTATTATAGCCTCTAGTGTAGATTTCATTTTCTTGATGGTAATTTCCTCCAGCAGGAACGTTTGTAAAATATTGTGTGTTGTTGTTGTCTCCTGTTACAGGATTGATTACGTATCCTTCAAGCCCAAAAAAAGCTTGTTGTTGACTATAATTTAAATCTCTATAATCTGCATTTGCAATGTTTCCCAATGGAATTCCGTTCGCATAGTCTAAGAAATAGCCATCTATAGAATTGGTGGGATTGGTTCCAGCTGAAAAAACTTGGTTGTTAAAATTGTTTGTATTCTCATAAGTTGCGCCAATTGCAATTTTATTCCATCCAACATTTGGGTTGTTGTTTTTGAATACAAAAACACCTCCCGCTTGATTTAAAATAAAAGAGTTTTCTTTGTCAGAAGTTTGAGTGTCAAAATAATTAGAATTGTTTTTTATATTTTGATTGCTAAAGGTTACGCCAACTTGGTTGCTGTTAAAAATTGCAGATCCGGCTGGGTTAACGCTTAAAGAAGAAATGTCTCCTCCAACTGCTCCAAAAGCACCACTCATGGCTCTATAGCGTGCAGTTCCAGTAAGGTTTTCTTGAGAATAACGTAAAGCATCTGAAACTTCTTGTGAATATGACGCGCTGACAGTTAGTCCTGTTATAAATAGGAATAATATTTTTTTCATTTTGATAAGTTTAAGTTAGAAATTTAGAGGGTTGAGGAAGAATTATCTTCTGCCTCCACCGCCACCGCCGCCAGATCTCATTCCGCCACCGCCGCCACCGCCGCTGTATGATCTAGAACCGCCACCACTATTGCTAGGGGTGTAGCTTCTTGATGATCCACTATTGCTAGGGGCATAGGTTCTTGATGAGCCACTGTTGTTGTTAGGTGCGTAAGTCCTATTTGTTGTGGTATTTCCGCTATTATTATAAGATCTTCTATTGCTGTAATTGCTATTGCTGTAGTCTGAGCTATTGTTGTAAGATCTTCTGTTTGTAAATGTAGGGCTGCTTGTTCTTCCATTCATATTAGAACGTCTGAAATCAGTGTAACCGTTTGATCTATTTGTGGTATAATTTCTATTTGTTGTGTAGCTTCCTCTGTTTGTAGTATAATTTCGGTTAGAAGTATAGTTTCTATTGGTGCTGTAATTTCTGTTATAAGCATAGTTTCTGTCACCATAATATCCTGCAGAGCCTCTTCTTCCATAGTTATAAGAGTAATTGTATCCATAGTATGGATATCCCCAACTTGGGTAGCCCCAACCAGGGTAACCCCATCCTGGATATCCCCATCCGTAATATGGATAGCCCCATCCGTAATAACCTCCATATCCCCATCCGTAGTAAGGATATCCCCAGCCAAATCCGATTGACCATGATGGGTTGGAATAAACATTTACAGAAACGTCAGAGCTGCTGCTTCCCCATGCAGGATAACCTACAGAGGTAGTTTGGGTGCTGTCTGAATAATTAGTGTAATTGTCAACGTCTGTAAATATTTCAGTCGGCTGATTGTCATCTTGTAAAGATCTGAAATATTCTTTGTATTGGTTGTTTGTACCTGTCTGTACATATTTAACTGATGAACCACCATATACTCCATCATTATCGTAATAAGATGAATTTTGGTAAGAACCACATGATGCTAGCAGTAAACTCAGTAATCCAATTAAGTAAAAATGATTAGAGTTTTGGCGGAGTGAAAGGTAAGTTTTCATATCTGTGGTGTTTTTTATTGTTGCACATTACAAAATTAGTTAGTTTTGTCAAACTATTTAGTTAAAATTGTATAAAACAAAATTTGTGCCAAAAAATATAATATGAGTAAGAACCTTACTACAAGATCAGAAGATTATTCGAAATGGTATAACGAACTGGTTGTAAAAGCAGATCTAGCTGAAAATTCAGGAGTTAGAGGATGTATGGTAATAAAGCCATACGGATATGCTATTTGGGAAAAAATGCAAGCTGAGTTGGATCGTATGTTCAAAGAAACTGGACATCAAAATGCATATTTTCCTTTGTTTGTACCGAAAAGCATGTTTGAGGCGGAGGAGAAAAATGCTGAGGGATTTGCAAAAGAATGCGCTGTTGTAACGCATTATAGGTTGAAAAACGATGAGGATAGACCTGGGAAACTAATGGTTGATCCAAATGCAAAATTAGAGGAAGAGCTTATTGTTCGACCTACAAGTGAAGCTATTATTTGGTCTACATATAAAGGATGGGTACAATCTTATAGAGATTTACCTTTGTTAATTAATCAATGGGCTAATGTGGTTCGTTGGGAAATGCGTACCCGTTTATTCCTAAGAACTGCTGAGTTTTTATGGCAGGAGGGACATACTGCTCACGCTACAAAAGATGAGGCAATTGAGGAATCAGAGAAGATGATGAATGTTTATGCTGATTTTGCAGAAAACTTTATGGCAATTCCAGTTGTAAAAGGTTTTAAAACTGAAACAGAGCGTTTTGCTGGAGCAGATGAAACCTACTGTATTGAAGCATTGATGCAAGACGGAAAAGCATTACAGGCAGGAACATCTCACTTTTTAGGGCAGAACTTTGCAAAAGCATTTGATGTTAAGTTTGCTAATGCTGAAGGAAAGCAAGAGCATGTTTGGGGAACTTCTTGGGGAGTATCTACTCGTTTAATGGGGGCGTTAATTATGACGCATTCTGACGATCAAGGATTGGTGTTGCCTCCTAATTTGGCTCCAATTCAAGTAGTAATTGTTCCTATATATAAAACAGATGAACAATTGGCTCAAATTACAGAGGCAGTTAAGGATTTGGCAGCTAGATTGAGAAAATTGAAAATCACTGTAAAATTTGACGATAGAACAACGCAAAAGCCAGGATTTAAATTTGCAGAATGGGAACTTAAGGGAGTGCCTGTTAGAATTGCAGTTGGTCCAAAAGATTTAGAGAATGGAACTTTTGAGGTGGCAAGACGTGATAATTTGACAAAAGAAGTTGTTTCTAACGAAAAAATCGTTGAACACGTAAATGATCTTTTAGAACAGATTCAAACGGACTTATTTACAAAAGCATTAGATTATCGTAATACTCATATTACGGAAGTGAATAATTTTGAGGAATTTAAAGAAGTTTTAGAAGGGAAAGGAGGCTTTTTATCGGCTCATTGGGATGGAACTGCTGAGACAGAAGAGAAGATAAAAGAATTGACAAAAGCGACGATTCGTTGCATTCCTTTGGATGCTGTAGAAGAGGTGGGAACCTGCGTATTTACTGGGAAACCTTCCTCTAAAAGAGTGCTTTTTGCTAAGGCATATTAAAAAAATATAGATTTTTTTGCATTAGGTGTTGCGCAAATAAAAAATAGATGTATCTTTGCATCCGCAATACAGAAGCGCGGTCCGTTCGTCTATCGGTTAGGACGCCAGGTTTTCATCCTGGTAAGGGGGGTTCGATTCCCCCACGGACTACAAGTTATATTACATATTGAAAAGTTTCCAACTTAGGAGAATATTGGTCCGTTCGTCTAGGGGTTAGGACGCCAGGTTTTCATCCTGGTAACAGGGGTTCGATTCCCCTACGGACTACAAATTAGTTGTAAATAAGTTTTGTAAAACAAAAATTGGTGTCTCGGTTTTTGTTTTATTAGTTAAAACCAAAGTGATTGTTTTACAATTGTGGGAGGTTTTTCTTTTTTAACTAGTATTTATAATAATTATTACATCTAAAATTAAAAGAAAATGGCAAATCATAAGTCAGCATTAAAAAGAATCAGAAGTAACGAAAAAAGAAGAGTTCTTAACAGATATCAGCATAAAACTACTCGTAATGCTATTAAAGCGTTAAGATTAGCTACTGATAAAGCTGATGCTACTGCAAAATTATCAACTGTAATCTCTATGATTGATAAATTAGCTAAAAAGAACATCATCCACGATAATAAAGCTTCTAACCTGAAGTCTAAATTAACGAAACACGTTGCTAAATTGTAATTAATACAGTTTGTAAGATATATAAAAGTCCTCTTCTTAGAGGACTTTTTTGTTTTTACCCCTAATTTAAATGAGATTCCAATAAAAAAGAAATTCCAAATTCCAATCTTTATGAATAGTTGGAATTTGGAATTTTGCTATTTGTGAAATTCAAAATTTTATAAACCTTAATGTAATTTTATATTGAAGGTTTTGGGATTTGGAATTTAAGATATTTGGGTTTAAATTTTATTCTAAATCAATTTTCTTTTTAAGGTATTCTAGCATTGGTTGTGTAATAGGTTTGGAAAGGAAATCTATTATAATAGGATATTTTTTTGCTTTAGCAAGATCTTCGGGATCAATAGTAGAAGATAATACGATTACTGGAACGGTATTAAATTCTTTGTAATCTGAAGAAGTGAAATGATCTAGAAATTCCCATCCTCCCATAATAGGCATATTTAAATCTAAAAAAATTAATTCTGGTCTTTTCTTCGCTTGATCGTTGGTGTATTTTAAAACATTGAAATGATGAAGAGCTTCTTCGCCGTTTTGAGCTGTAATGACTTCATGTGAAAATGAAGATTTTGAAATTACCTTTTTGCATAGCATCAGCGTGATAGGGTCATCATCGATGCATAAAATCTGCTCAAGCATAATAATTAATTTTTAAATGTTATTGTAAATGTGGTTCCTTTATTGACTTCGCTCTCGATAGAGATTGTTCCTCCCATAGTTTCTACCTGCGATTTTACAAGGTATAATCCTAATCCTTTGCTGTCGGGATAATTGTGGAATCTTTGATAAAGTCCAAATACTTTGTCGCGATTTCTTTCTAAGTCAATTCCGATTCCGTTGTCTTTAAAGGTTAAGATTGTTTTTTGTTCTATTTGTTCTGCTGTTATTGATATTTTTAATTTTCTGTTTTCCGATTTGTATTTTATAGAATTAGTAAGCAGATTTAATAGAATGCTTTCTATATATGCTTTATTCGTAATAAGTTCAGGGACTTTATCAAATTTTAGTTTTATTATAGGTTTGTGTAATTCAATCTGAAATGAAAGCTGGCTGAAGACATTTTCAAAAACTTCTTTTAGAGATACTTCCTCTTTTTGCATTGAAGGATTGTCTTTAATAATGATAACTTTTACTAAATCATTAATGGTTTCGTTTAGTAAATGAGTTGATTTTGTAAATCCTGCTATTATTTCTTGGAGTTCTTCATTTTCTATAGGAATGTCTTCCATTAAATTTAATAATCCAATTAAGTTAGAAAGTGGAGCTCTAAGATTGTGTGATGTAATGTAAGAGAATTGTTTTAAGTCTTTATTGTTTTGTGTTAATTCTCGAATTAGATGCTCTTTTTCTGTTTCTAGTTTTTTCTCATCTGTAATATCTCTTTGTATTGAAATCCAGTGCGAGATAACGCCTTCGTTATTAAAAATAGGAATCATGGAAAAGCGTACCCAGTATTCTTCTTTGCTTTTAGTGTATGTAATGGTTTCAATTAAGCATTCCTCTTCATTTTTTATGGCTCTCAGAAGTTTTTTTAATTCATCTGAATCCGATTTTGGACCTTTAAAAATGTTCGGCGATTTTCCAATGATTTCGTTTGACTGATAACCCGACATTTGAGAAAATGCAGGATTCACATAAACTATTTTCGGTATTTTTCTTTCAGAAGAATTGGCTTCGGTAATTAAAATAGAATCTTTAGATTGCGTAATTACGGTTTCTAAAAGCTTTAATCGCTGTTCTTCTTCCTTTTGTTTTGTAATATCTTGAATAGCTCCAATCATTCTGATGGCTCTTCCGTTTTCATCTTTTAATAAAAAACCTCGATCCAAAACATATTTGTACGATCCGTCAGCGCATCTAAAACGGTATTGGTCTTGCCATTTTTCAGTTTTTTGTTCTATAAAAGAATATAGTTTTATTGACATTCGGATACTGTCTTCCGGGTGAATTTTGTCAAACCACCATTTAGAAGTTTTTCCTACTTCTTTTGGGTCATAGCCAAAAACACCTTCAATTCCTTTATTCCAATTAATACTGTCCTCTTGAATTTTCCAATCCCAAATAGTATCGCTTGTCGCTTTTGCTACAATGTCATATTTCTCATTAGATTCTTTTATTTCTTCGTTAGTTTTGTTTAACTTTTCAAAAATGGTTATGTTTCTTTTTTCGTTTTTTGAAAGGATAAAGCTAAAAACCAATACTGTAATTAGAATAAATATAACATCTTTTACTAAGGATAGATATAGATATTCTGATGAGGAAAAGTAGGTTATGAGTAATTTATGACATAGGACCGCCATAATTATCGAGATGATGGTATAAATAAGAGTAATTTGGAGAGTTTTACTTTTCATCACTTCAAATATAGTTAATTTAACTATAACTAAACGTATGTTAATATCATTTTGAAACCGATATTTTGCATGATTTATATTAACTAATTGATTGTATATACGCAAACTATGATAGAAACATTTTTTTTTAAAAAATAAAGTGTACCTTTGCGCCCATTAAAAATCACAGATGGAATCTATTAGAAACATTGCAATTATTGCCCACGTCGATCACGGTAAAACAACTTTGGTTGATAAAATTATGTATCACTGTCAGTTATTTCGTGAGAACGAAAACACAGGTGATTTAATCTTAGATAATAATGATTTGGAGCGTGAGAGAGGTATTACAATTACTTCTAAAAACGTATCTGTTCAATATAAAGGAACAAAAATCAATATTATCGACACTCCTGGCCACGCCGATTTTGGAGGTGAAGTAGAACGTGTATTGAACATGGCCGATGGTGTATGTTTGCTAGTTGATGCTTTCGAAGGTCCAATGCCTCAAACTCGTTTCGTTTTGCAAAAAGCGATCGATTTAGGATTGAAACCTTGTGTAGTTATCAATAAAGTAGATAAAGAAAACTGTACTCCAGAAGAAGTTCACGAGAAAGTTTTTGATTTAATGTTTGAATTAGGTGCTACTGAAGAGCAGTTGGATTTCCCAGCGGTTTACGGTTCTGCTAAAAACAACTGGATGTCTGATGATTGGAGAAATCAAACAGAAAACATTGAACCATTATTAGATATGGTTATCGCTAATGTTCCAGCTCCTAAAGTTTCTGAAGGAACTCCTCAAATGTTGATCACATCTTTAGACTTCTCTTCATTTACAGGTCGTATCGCTATCGGACGTCTTGAAAGAGGAACTTTAAAAGAAGGAATGCCAATTTCTTTAGTAAAAAGAGATGGTAAAATCATCAAATCTAGAATTAAAGAATTACACACTTTTGAAGGTTTAGGCCGTAGAAAAGTAGAAGAGGTTGTTGCTGGAGATATTTGTGCCGTTGTAGGTATTGAAGGTTTCGAAATTGGTGATACTATTGCTGATTTTGAAAATCCAGAAGCTTTACAAACAATCGCTATCGACGAGCCAACTATGAGTATGTTGTTTACAATTAACGATTCTCCTTTCTTTGGTAAAGAAGGTAAATTTGTTACTTCTAGACATATTCGTGAGAGATTAACAAAAGAGCTTGAGAAAAACTTGGCGATGAAAGTTGGAGAAACTGATTCTGCTGATAAATTCATGGTTTTTGGTCGTGGTGTACTTCACTTATCTGTTCTTATTGAAACAATGAGAAGAGAAGGGTATGAGCTTCAAATTGGTCAGCCACAAGTTATCATCAAAGAAGTTGATGGCGTGAAATGTGAGCCAATTGAGGAATTAACTATCGACTTGCCAGAAAACCTTTCAGGTAGAGCGGTTGAGTTCGTAACAATCCGTAAAGGAGAAATGCTTTCTATGGAAGGTAAAGGAGAGCGTATGATTATTAAATTTAATATTCCATCTCGTGGAATCATCGGTTTAAGAAATCAATTGCTTACTGCTACAGCTGGTGAGGCTATTATGGCGCACCGTTTCATCGGGTACGAACCATACAAAGGAGAAATTCCTGGACGTAACAATGGTTCATTAATCTCTATGGAAAACGGAAAAGCTATTCCTTATTCTATCGATAAATTACAAGATCGTGGTAAATTCTTCGTTGATCCTAACGAGGATATCTATGAAGGTCAAGTAATTGGAGAAAATACTCGTAGTGACGATATGACGGTTAACGTTACTAAAACGAAAAAACTTTCTAACGTACGTTCTTCTGGAGCTGATGATAAAGCTAGAATTATTCCTGCAATCAAATTCTCATTAGAAGAAGCTTTAGAGTACATCCAAAAAGATGAGTATGTTGAAGTTACTCCAAAATCTTTACGTTTAAGAAAAATCTACTTAAGCGAAACAGACAGAAAAAGATATAAAATCTAATTCGATTTAATTTTCAATATAAAAAATCCCAAATTCCAATCAAGGAGTTTGGGATTCTTTTTTATGCTATAATTGAAATTGCTTTTTACAATTGGAATTTATAAAGTTAGGAGTTTTTGACCCAGTATTGGAATTTGGAATTTCAGATTTTAAAACGCTATCTTTTCAGAGAGAAATGACCTTTTACATTTTTTCCATTAATAAATTGAAGAGTAAACCAGTAATCGTCTGAAGGCATTTGTCTTCCGTTAAAAATTCCGTTCCAGCCTGTACTATTTTGATTCATTTGTTTTAGCAAATTTCCGTAACGATCAAAAATAGAAATGGTGTAATCTGGCATTTGATCAATGTTTTTAATGACCCACAGATCATTGTATCCGTCTTCGTTTGGAGTAAAGAAACGCGGATAATCCAAAACATATACTAAAAATGAATTAGATAAACCGCAACCATTTTTGTCTCTAGCCTTAACATTATATATGCCCGGATTTACTTGTGTGAAAGTAGGGCTATCTTGAAAAACAGTTCCGTCGAGAGAAAATTCATAATTTCCAACACCAGTGTACTGAACTTGAATTGTATTATCAGTTCCAGAAAAATCTTTTACATCTGCTCCAGTAATTGAGGCTGGCTCGGATAAAATTATTTTAAAATTTTTAGTTTTTTGACAGCCATTTACATCTTTTACGGTTATGGAGTAATCGCCAGCGCTATTAATTACGGTAGAATTTGTACTGCTTCCATTAGACCATGAATAACTGCTATAGCCTGTCGCAACGGTTAGCGTCATTTCATCTCCTTTACATAAATAATGAGTTTCGTCTTCAAAATTAGGAGGATCAAAAGTGTGTACAATTAATTCTATTGAAGTAATATCATAACAACTTGGGCCATTCACGACACGAGCATAAATCGTCTGGCTGTTTGGAGTTGTATTTTTGAAAATATTAGGTAACTGATTGGTTTCTGTAAGCGCATCAGTAGCTGTTAAAAAATAATTAATTGCCAAGCCTGTAGGCAAACCTATTAAAATTTGAGGAGTCACTTCTGCATTTAAATCAAATTGATATAAGCCATCTTGCACATCGTCTCCATCGCAAGTTTCTGGAGATTGGTTTGGAATAGTAGAATTAGAGATGTTGAGTGTAATTTCAGCTATTTTATAACAGCCAAACTTGTTTTCAATTCGCGCAAAAATAATTTGATCTGCGCCTTTATTGGTGTATCGTTCGGGATTTGAAATTGGATTTGTTTTTGCCTCAGCATCTGCCAAAGTTTCATAATATCCCTGATTAATAATTTGAGAATCATTGTTTTTGATGAAATTTCCAGCTTTAGTTAAATTAAAAATTGAAATACCATCAGTATCATCATCACATTGAAGCAAAGAAGTATTGGTCGATGGGATTTCGGGAGCAAATTCAACAGTGATTTCTCCAACAGAAACACAAGTTGTATTGTCCAAAGTTGCTTCCACTTTATAAGTTCCAGACGATGTTACGTTGTAAGAAGGAGATGTAACACCTGGAATTTCAGCATAAGTGTTAGAAGCATCTTTTTTAAACCATTTAAAAGTATATCCCGTTGTACCCAAGTTGGTATTTAAAACATAAGTTTCTCCATAACAAACTGGATTGTTATTGGCTACAGTTCTGTTTTCTCCAAAATTTATTTTAGTTATAAAACTACCCGCTTCGATAAAAACGGCAGAGTTGTATTGTCTGGTTTCATCATCGGCAACGACCAATTTTAAATGGTATTTTTTGTTCGGAATTACACTTGTAGAGGCATTCATTACGATAGTTTGCCCTGCATAATTGATGGGGCTTCCATTTGCATTATAGCCATTAAAATAGTTTTCGTTTAAAGCTTCACATCCCTCTAAAGGCTGTCCATAACTGTCTTTTACGGTTTCAATTTTAGGATGAACCGTTGTAGCTGACACTGCCGTAGTTGAATTAGGTAGAACGGCAAGATTTTTATATTCTTCAGAACTTCCGACTTCTTTAATTAAGAAAGCAAATCCATCTGAATAAGTGCAAGGAAAATTAGTTTGATACTCATTCGAAGCAAAAATATAATTGAAGCTTATTGAATTGGTCAGCGCTGTAAAATCAAATTCTATAAGTGTTGCTTGCGTGCTATTCGTAATTCCTAAAGCTTTATTAAGATCAGCATCACCATTCCAACCTAAAATCCTTACTCCTTTGGAATCTTGTTTGTAAAACGGCCCTTCTGCATTTTTGCTAGGCGAAGTAGCTAAAACAATTCCTCCTGAAAAAGGAAAATTGGCACCAGCTGTAAAGGAACCGTAACTCTGTCCACCTAGATTCGGGTTTCCTAATGCCGTCACGCTTTCTACATCAATACAAGAACTATTAATTAAAACATTCTGAATTAAATAGGATGGTGTCGTAGTATCATCAACAGAAATATTCTGTGCGCTGATTTTATTATAAAAACAGCACAAAATAAAAATTGTGAATAAAGATCTTGAAAGACTCATAGTAGCAAATATACTACAAATCTCTATTTTTTAATAATTTGTAAGAAAAATATATGAACACAAAAGTCCAAACTATAACGATTAAAACGGCAGTATAATCTACACTGAAATTGCCTTCTGTTTCAATTCCCATTTGAGTGCCAATATTTTTAATTACTGATAATCTTGGTCCAGGATTAACAATTAGATTTGACATTGATTCTAAAGGTAAAAACTGTGTGATTTTTTCATCAGTATCGCTGTTTGGGAAAATTTTAAAAGCTAATGTGCCCCTTATGATTGCTTCAATTATACTCCAAACTAAAAGAAAACCAAGGGCAAAAGCAGAACGTTTTACAAAGATTCCTAAAAATAAACAGAACGAAAAGAATCCTGTTAATTTTACAAAAAAGGCTAAAAGATAATCTAAGTCAGAAAAAATAATTCCAAATTCGGTATAAGATGAAAAAGACAATCCAAGTAGCAAGCTCATAATAAAAACGAAAACAGTAGATCCAAAAGCAAATAAAACGACAGTTAAGAATTTGGATAAAATAAATTCTTTTTTGCTTAAACCATCAATTAAGTTCTGTTTTAAAGTTCCATAGCTATATTCGTTCGCCATCATAGAAACGATTACAATGGCTAAAAAGAATTTAAGCCAAGCTGCGACATACGTATTGAAATGCCAGATAAAAGGAAAATTAAAAATCCCCATTTCTGCCAAGTGAAATTTGAAAGGGCCTATATCAAATTTTATTGCGGCGATTAAGGCTATAAAAGAAAGTAAGACAAAGTAAGTTAAGGTCAATACACGGCTGGCTTTGTTCATCCAGATTTTTTGAAGTTCTATAGAGAGAAGTCTTTTCATGGTTTAGTTTTTTTGGGCGATGGCGTTTTTGGTTAATTCTAAAAATTGAGCTTCTAAACTGTTTTTACGTTTTACTAAATGGCTTAAAATAATATTTTTAGAAAATAAAAATTGGTTTAACTCTGAGGCAGATAAGTTAGAATTTAAGTAAACTAAAACTTTTCCCTCTTCTTCGGCAATTCGATCAATAGCAGGATGTTCTGATAGAACTGTTTTTAAAACCAAATTATCTTCGGCTTGCAACTCAAAGAAACCTTCGTTAGAAGACATTCCGTCAACAGGACCAGAATACAAAACTTCGCCTTTTCTTAAAACAATTACTTGTGAGCAAACTTTTTCTACTTCATCCAATAAATGGGAAGCTAATAAAATAGTAGTTCCTTGCGATGCAATTTTTTTAATGATATCTCGAATTTGATGAATTCCCTGAGGATCTAGTCCGTTGGTTGGTTCATCTAAAATTAGAATTTCAGGATCATTTAAAAGTGCCGATGCTATTGCCAGACGCTGTTTCATCCCTAAAGAGAAAGTGCTGAATTTGCTGTCTTTTCTTTCGCTTAGTCCAACTAATTCTAACTTTTCATTGACTTTAGAATAGTTGATGTTTTTGATTTTGCAAACCAATTTCAGATTTTGTTCTGCCGTCATGTACGGATAGAAATTGGGTCTTTCTATAATAGCGCCAACTTTTTTCAGAGCATCATGAGTTTCCACATTGCCATCAAACCAGCGATAATTGCCAGAGGACTTATTGACAACATTCAAAACAATTCCTAATGTAGTCGATTTTCCGCTGCCGTTTGGCCCTAGAATGCCATAAACACGACCTTTTTGTATTTGAAAAGATACATTTTTCAAAGCTTGAATTCGGCCGTATCTTTTACTTAAATTCTCAATGGTTAATATGGTTTCCAAATTTTTCTGGTTTTAGTTTTTAGTATGACGAGCCAAATAGATTTTTGTTACTTTAAATTCTAACTTTAAATCGTATTGACGTAAATTTGTAATAAAGATATTCAAAATGAGCGAGCCTTTAATGGTTTTGAAAAAACCGTCTTACCCTTTAACACAGCCACTTTTAAGTTATTTAGAGCGATACGAACGTATTTCTAAAGTTTCTGTGTTTTACGATGACTTGCTTCGGTTCTCAGGTTCTGTAAATGTCTATGATAAACATGACACGGACACGCTTTGGATTAGGGTGTATTACGGTGAATTTGAGCGCAATGAAATTGATTTAAATCTAAAGAAAATATACTCGCTTTTACACTCTGATGGAAATAATGAGATTATTCAGTTTTTGAATGTCGACGCTATTGATTATTGCACTTTTGGAAATTCGAAGCCTTTTAGAATCAAAGTTCGAAATATTCTCAACGACAACTATGTTCATTTTTATATCAAAAAAGCCGATGCTTCACGTATTTACGGGTTAGAATTGGAAGATATTCTTTCGCCAGATAAAATCAACTTTCTGGTGTATAAAGATACTTTGATTGAAGAGCATATTATCGGAATTCCGGGTGATGTTTTTATGGACACACTTCTTGATAAATGCAGCGAAATGGAGAAAGCACAGATTGCTAAAGAATTTGTAAAATTTAACGAACGCTGTATGATTCGCCTTTTAGGAGATATGCGAGCTTACAATTATGTAATTGTTCCAATTCACGATTTTGATCAGGTTGTTTACAAAATTCGTCCAATCGATTTTGATCAGCAATGTTACGAAGGGAATTTTAAAGTGTACCGCCCGCAGTTTTTCAAGGAAAATTTTCCAATGATTCAATTAATCAAAGAGAAATTAGAAGAACGTTCGATTATTCAGTATAAAGATGAGGAAAGAGCAATTTTGGCAAAACGTATTCATTCTGCTGAAACCAGAATAAAAAAATTACTGAATATAATGTGTCATGATACCATTTCGACGCATGAACATCTGACGCAGTTAAAAATGGAATTGTATCGTTATACGAACGATATGAAGTTCAAAAATGCAAAATCGATGGGGCACGTTATGCAAGCCGCGTTTGAATTTATTACACGTAATTTTAAAAACACTAACTTAGTTTAAAGTTTTAGTCACAGATTAAAAGGATTTTTTAAATCATTACAATCCTATTAATCTGTGGTAAAATAAAAAAATAATATTATGAAAAAATCTTTTTTAGTAGCCGTTTCTATAGTTTTATTGGCGTGCCAACAGCAGTCAGATAGTAAATTAAAAGAACTTTATTCACTTCCGAAAAAATTAAAAGAAGTTTCGGGAATTGCCTATTTTCCTGAAACCAGCACACTTTACACTTTAGAAGATAGCGGGAATAAAAATGCTATTTACGCAATAAATTCTCAGGGAAAATTGGACAAAACAATCACAATATCAAATGCTACAAATGTAGATTGGGAAGATATTACAAAAGACAAAGCTGGAAATATCTACATTGGAGATTTTGGAAATAATGATAACGAAAGAAAAGATTTGTGTATTTATAAAGTCGCAAAAAATCAATTGAACGCTGATTTGGCCAAAGCCGAATATAAAATTTCATTTTCGTATCCAGAACAAAAAGAATTTCCTCCAAAGAAAAAAGAAATGTTTTATGACGTTGAAGGTTTCTTTGAACAAAATGGATATTTCTATCTTTTTACCAAAAATAGAAGCAAAGGTTTTGATGGAACCGCTTTTATCTACAAGATAAAGAATGCCGCAGGAACTCAGAAAGCAGTAAAAATTGGCGAATTTAAGACGTGTAGCAATTACAATCATTGTGTGCTGACAAGTGCAACAATAAGTCCAGACGGGAAAAAAGTTGCCTTGTTAAGTCATGATAAGGTTTTATTGTTTAAAGATTTTAAAGGAGATTTATTCCATAAAGGAACACATACAGAACTAAATCTAAATCACTTTTCACAAAAAGAAGCCATCGTTTTTAAAGACAACAATACTTTATTAATCGCCGACGAAAAAACAAATAAAATAGGAGGAAAGGTTTATGAGTTTACTCTAAGTCGCTAAGGTTCTAAGGTACTGAGGTGCTAAGAAAAGATTAGCCCCGAATTAACGATTTTACTTAAATTATTCGTTAATTCGGGGCTATTTTTAACTCAAAGTAGAGAAAACCTTAGAATCTTAGCAGCTCAGTACCTTAGCATCTTAAAAACTATATGCCGCTCCAAAAATCACCCTTCCAATTTCGTCAGGAGATTTAAAATAAGAAATTCTGGCTGTAATAACATTTATGGCATTCAGCCAAAGTCCGCCGCCGTAATCGTGATGCCATTTTTTAGAATCTTCGCCATCAAGCCAAACTCTTCCGTAGTCGAACCCACCTAAAATTCCGTAAGTAAAAGGAACGATCGTTTTACGAATTTTTCCAATACTTAAGCGTAAATCTGAACTTTGAGAAAAGTACGAACTTCCTAAGAAACGCTCATTTCTAAAACCTCGTAAATCGGTATCGCCACCAAGCGAAGCACCTTGATAGAATTCGTAATTATTGTTGAAGATAGCCTTTCCTTTTACGTAAGTAGCCAGTATCAATTTTCCGTTGTGGTCAATCTTGTGTGTAAAACCTAAGAAACTCTCCAAAGTAGGGAAATTTTTCTTAGTATCATCCAAATTAGTTGTCCAAGTTGCAGCAACCATAAAGGCCATTCCTAAAGTTGGCTTTGCAGCAAAATCTGAATTTTTAAAAAGGTATTTTACTTTTAAACTTCCGAAATTCTGGGTATTAAATACATTAGGATTTACGATTCCAGGAATATTAATGTATCGGTTTTCGGTTTCTTCAACAGTCATTCGCTGAAAAATGGGCTGTATGCTAAATTCGCTTCCAAATCTTCCAACGTGTCTAACAGCACCTGAGGCATTAAATTTTCTGATACGAACACGATTATAATCCATTCCTAAATCATCATCATACTGCGACTCATTTCCGTAACCAAAATAGTTCATAGCAAAGTTTGGAGTCGTATATAAAGATTCCACATCAATAACCCATTTTCCTAATAAGCCTGGGAAATGTGCTGCATAATTAAATTCTAAACCTCCAGTAGCAAAATAGTAGAAAGCATTAAAAATATGCCTTTGTGTATACGGATTCTGTTTGAAATTATTAACGGTATAATTTACGTTCACTCCCATTTTTACACCATCATCAGGATTATATCCAATGTTCGGAAGTCCTGCAATTACGTTGTATTTAGGCTTTTCATAGTTATACAAATTAACATCGTAGTCATCTGTTAACTGCGTTTGTGTTTTAGAATCCAGATTATAAGTGTTTTCTTTTGATTTAAAATCGTAAACAATAACTTTTCTTCCGTTTTCAATGTTATAAGTGTCATTATTTTGACCTCCAATCAAACGAATTTTAATGCTCGATTTTTGGTCTCCTTTTACTTCAAAAACGTCATTATCGTCCAGTCCGTAAATCCAAAGATTTTTTGTTTTATCGTCAGTTACATTTTTAGTATAAAGCAATTCATCGCCTTCTTTTTTAATTCTGAAAACCTGAATTTCAATTCCTTTTTTTACATTATGGTTTAAAACAAATTTATCTTTTTTGTCTGTTCCAGCAATCATAACGGTTTTGCTTAGAACATCAGAATATCTGCGAGCATACTTTTGAAGATCTCTTTTTCTGCTTTTCAGTTTTGCTTTTATTTCATCGACTGTTTCGTCCTGAACTTCTTTTGGCATATTTTTGAAAGCCTCATCTATATCTGCGTCGGTTAGATTTTCTTGAATGAATTTAGCCTGTTCAACCCAATCTTTTTCTTGAGCAGTTTTTAGAAATGCTAAATCCATTGGATAAGGTTCTCTTCCCAGCCATTTCACATTGATTCTGTCGCCTTTAAAAGATCGCATATGACGAAGCGGAGGCATATTCATGATAAGCGAAAGCAAAGCGCCATCGTATTTTACAAAAGCCTGATCACGATCTCGCGGAATAGGTCTATAAATTACTTTACCATCTTCTTTATATTCAGCCCAACGCCATTGATCGCTGTGTCTGTCCCAATCTCCTAAAAGGATATCAAATAAACGTGCTTTTATATATTCTTTTTCATCAACCCCATATTTTTCATCTTTATGAAGATTTAGCATCATATCATCAGTTCCGATGATGTTGCTTGGCTTGCCGAAATTTTTGCCGTCTAAATGATTATCAGCCGGTCTTTCTTCGACCATATATAATTGATCTCCAAAACTAGCATTAAATTCACCTAAACCATTTTGTTTAGGGATATAATATAAAATCGGATTGGTATGTCTCAAACCAATTTGATCAGACATTCCGCCAATCGCAAAAGAAGCATAAGGATGAGATGTTGTGTAAAAATCAAATAAGAAATCTTCAACATAGGTTTTATCAAAATCATTTACCACATATTGATCTTTAAAAGCAACTGACTGTAAAAATACTGTAGCACTTTTTTTCATCGCACGCATTATAAACTCACGACCTTGAGGATCAGACATTCTTAACGAAACCGATTGATGTCCGCCCCCTTCGCGAATTGGTTTCAAGCCACCTTTCAAAGTGTCTACAGTCGCAGTTGTAGCTTTAATAGGAAGACTGTAATATTTTCTGTAATGTTGGCCAAATAAAAATCGGTGAAACGCACCTTTTTGAGTCATTTTTGGAGAATAAATCGAAGTGGTTACTGTAGCAGGAAATTTATTCGGAATATCTGAAGCCCAGTTAATTTCTTTGGCTTTTATAATTTCACGTTCAAAAAGTAATTTCTCTTTGTTGTTTTCATTTCCATAATACGAAACTTTTGCATCACCACTTTTAAACATTGTTAATACAGCATATCCATTTCCGCCATATGAAAAATCATAAGGATTTATAGCTCTTGCAGCTTCCGATTTTGATCCTGCACCACTAATGATTTGCTGAATGTTTTCTTTGCTGATATATTGCAGATTATGATCGTGTCCAGAAACTACAATTACATTTTTCTGTTTTTGCAAAAGCGTTTTTATTCTTTTCGCATAAATAGTGTATTGCTTGTTTTGAATATCTTGCGGACTAACTCCAGATGTTTTTCGAACTAAATTAATGAAGGAACCAATTACAGGAAGCGGAATTTTTTGCTCTAAAGGAAATAATTGTTTTTCTAAAGAAAATTGTCCGCCGTGCGTTCCGTTGCTTAATAATGGATGATGAATGGCTAAGACAACTGTTTTTTCTTGATTTTTGTTTAAAAGACTTTCTAATTCTTCAAAAAATGCTTCTCTGGTTTTAATTTCACAATTATCATTTATAGTTGGATGATTATTCCAATCTTCCAAAAACCATTCACTATCAATAGCTATCAAAGTCGTTGTGCTGTCGATTTTTACATCTTCAATCGGGCATGATTTTCTCGGAAGAAATCCTTTTTTATCGTTCAGATATTTCGTTACAAAATCGGCTTGGCGTTCTAAACCTTTAATTCCACTGTACCAATCATGATTTCCAGGAATTACTATTGTTCTTCCTCTAAAACCTTCAGTTAATTTTAACTGATTTGTCAGTTTCGTTTCTGCTAAAGCCTTGTCTTCAGGGTTTTTATTACCCGGAAAACCTTTTGGGTAAATGTTATCACCCAAGAAAAGAAGTGTCGATTTTTTATTTGCTTTTTTCAGCTTTTGGTGCAAAAGTTCTAGCGTTTGTTGCGCTTGTTCCTCGTCGGCATTTCCAGCATCTCCAACAAGAAAAAATATATGAGCAATTTTTATAGTGTCAGTTGCGTTTTCTGTTTCGTTGGCACTAACGTTTTTCCCGTACTGCGGCTTGCGCGTTGAACAAGAGTAAACGATGAATAGGGCCATAATTGCCAAAGAAAAGTTTTTAATCTTGGCAATAAAATGATTATCCAAAAACAATTTCATAATTTAGTGGTATAAAAATATTCTTTATGAATCTAATAGAACAATCCGAAGATTTTGTCGGTAATTTACTCAAAGATAAACTTTCTAATTTATATTCTTACCATAATTTTAATCATACTTTTACGGTGGTTACAGCGGTAAAAGAACTTTGTAAAAAAGAAGATGTAGAAGGCGAGGATAAAGAGGCACTTTTGGTTGCTGCATGGTTTCACGACACTGGATATATAGAAGGTTATGAAAATCATGAAAAGACCAGTACAAAAATTGCTGCTGACTTTCTGCGCGAAAAAGGAAAATCGGAGGAATTTATTGCGCTTGTTTCAAGTTTAATTTTGGCGACAGTTAAAGAATATGAGCCTAAAACGCATTTAGAAAAAATTATAAGAGATGCAGATTACGCGCATTTAATGGGAGAAGAATATGCTACAACTTGCGAATTATTGCGTCTCGAATTGAAAAATGCAGGAATAGTTAGTTTTTCTAATGCCGAATGGACAAGAGAAAATTTGAATTTCTTGTTGAATAAACATAGATTTTATACCGATTACGCTTTAAGAAAATGGCAACCTTTGAAGGAAAAAAATCTATTAATGATTCAGAAAAAAATCAATAAACAAGAATTGAAAGCCGCTGCTGCACTTGAAGAAGAAAACAAAAAGAAAGATAAAACAGAAAAACCAGACCGCGGAATTGACACTTTATTTCGCGTTACGCTTGGAAATCACACTCGTTTAAGTGGCATTGCTGATAGTAAAGCCAATATATTATTGTCGGTAAATGCGATTATTATTTCGATTGCATTATCTTCTATCATTCCAAAATTAGACAGTCCAAAAAATGCACATTTAGTCGTTCCTACTTTTATAATGCTGATGTCTAGTGTAATTACGATTATTTTCGCCATTCTATCTACGCGTCCAAAAGTAACTTCTGGATTTTTTACTAGAGATGACGTGGAAGCTAAAAAAGTGAATTTAATGTTTTTTGGAAATTTCTATAAAATGCCTCTTGAAGATTACGATTGGGCAATGAATGAAATGATGAAAGACAGAGATTATTTGTATTCAACCATGATCAAAGATTTGTATTACCTAGGATTGGTTTTACAGCGAAAATATAATTTACTCCGAATTGCCTATAACTTTTTCATGTTCGGAATTATCATAACCGTAATCGCGTTTGTTATTGCTTTTAAGTCAATCTAGTTTTGGAGAGCTTAGTCAAAGTTTTTTATACAGAAATATTTTTTTAAACACATATAAACATGTTTTTCTTTATCTACAAAGAATAAAGAAAGAAACTAGTTTCTTCAACACATAACTATGTGAATTGATGTAAGTGAAATGCCTTTTTAAGTTTCAAAATCTATGTTTCTATGTGTTTAAAAAATAAAAAAGCTCAACTATTTAGTTGAGCTCATCTAATAAATCTTGATAGGTTATTTTTTTAACGCCTGGATCTGCATTATTGTTGATTACTTTAACGCGAATAGCTCTCAAACCTGAAACTCCCTGAAGATCTTCAACTTCAAATTGTTCAATAGAAGGCTCAAGAATTTTTTTATGCTGCAGATATTTAATGTATTTTAAATATTCTGCTTCTTCGCTATTTTGAGAATATACTATTGTGATTTTCTCTTTCTCAGTAATTCTTTCGTTTGTCCCTTTAATATGCGATTTGTCAATTCGTTTTTTAACGACTTCGTATCTGGCATTATAAGTTCCGTCCACATCAAAACGTTTTTCATCCATTCTAAAACGGATTGAAAGAGCAGAACTGAAAACCAAAATTAACGAAGTAACATCCAAGTCGTATGGTAACGAAGTTTTCAGATCATGATGTTCCAATTCCATTTCGCATAAAGTCTGCAATTGCCATAAACGAAGATTGTGCAGATACATGATATCGAATGGTTTTGTTGGCGAAATTGAAGCTCCAATATATAAGTTATGTTCTACGCCATCTGTTTTAAAACGTTCATAATAATGCGGATAAATCTGTTGTGCCTCAACTTGTTTTCTGTCTAAAACAGTTGCCAGTCTTTTATTGATAATCGACATTGCATTGTCGAATTTTTTTCTTTCGTGGTAAAACATTCCTGTTTTTTCATCCAGTTTTTCAAAGTACAATTCTTCCAGCTTTTCGCTTTTTGCATTGCTTTTAGTATTTTTTAAAATAGGATGAATTTCTTCTTCGATATAACGCTGAACATGTTGTTCTGTATCTGCTTTTAAAGGAAAATCTAATTCGCTTCTAAGCGATTCCAGTTCAAATTTTCTTTGCTCTAGCAGAACAAGATTTGAATTAGATTCTTGATTATCAAAGATCTCCAAAAGAGCTGTAAGTTGACTTTTTAAATCGATTTTTACAGTTTCATTTCGGTGCTCAGACGAACCTTTAATATCTATTTGGCCATACAGCGGATATACATTTTTAAAAACAATTTCTTTAAAAATATAATCCTTAGTATGATTCATATTTTGAAAGTAATTCTGTGATTCCCTTTTAAATTTCCAATAAACGCTCGGGTGAATTGTAGTATATTCTCGCTGAATAATCGCTTCGATCTGATGCTGCATATCAGTATTGTAACGATCAATGGTGTCAGTCAAATAAGGAAGAACCAAATCCAGTTTTGTAGCATTTACGCTATTTAAATCTCTCGGATTTTCAGAAACTAATTCGACAACACCTAATAAATGCCCACTTTTGATTACTGGTGCAAAAATACAGCTCTGAATTCCTTGTTTTAGTAAATGTTCGCCAAGCCTCTTATTGGTTTGCTCTTCAGTGAATTTGCTGACATTAGAAATAACGAAAGGTTCTCTGTTGTCCAATAAATTTTCAAAAGAACATCCAAAAAAAGCATTTTTGCAATCTACTTCCTGATCGGCAGAAAGTAAAAAACTCTTCATTTGATTTTCGTATTTTGCTGGTCGGATAAATTTCTCTTCCTCAGGATTGTAAATAATGAATCCGACTTTTAAATTTGGAAGCTTAAAAATCGATTGGAAAATATTAGAAACTTCTTGATCTGTTGCAACTGTTTTTGGTCCAGGTTTGAGCAGATTGCTTTTCAAGATCGAAATGGCACTTTCTGTTGTGGCATCAAACAATGAAACAATTCCGAAACCTCTTAAAATCCAACTTCCTTTCGGGAATTTAGATTTCCATAAATTGATATCATTGTAATTATCAATCAGTTGATCAATATCTTCCTGAGTCAACTGAATGGCATTTTCAGTCGGAATAATTTCCATGAAATCAGCATTGTACAAAATTCTGTAATGCTTTTCAATTCCATTTTCATCTGGAATGTCGTAGAAAAATGGCTGATTGAAGTCAATATGCTGTTTGTAATAATTACTTAGAATTAAACAGCAGTTATTGATGTAAAATTGATGTTCGCTAAAATCACGAATTTCCATGTAAAACTCGTCTCCCGCATTTTTCAAGATTTTCTTGAAGCGTTCCGTATAATTGAAGGAAATATTTTGAAATGGAATCGTTACCGCTTTTATTTCGTTGTGCGTCAATGCAGTCGGAAATAAATCGGCTAATATATTTTTAATTAAAGCTTCATTGTTTTTGATAACCGAATAATCCTGAATTCCAGTCCTAAGTTCCGGAATTAGTTCAATCTGTTCTAAAATCGCTTTGGCATAATTTGATCGGTAATCAACATCTGACTCTGCAATTTCTTCAAAAGATTCAATTAGCTTGTGAAATGAAATTATAGTGGTAAAAGGACTTTCTTTAAAAAACTGAATATCCATCTGAGTTATTTTTTAATGCAAAATTAAGGATAAATTAAGAATGCTCGACATTTTTTGATTTCTTTCCTCTATAGTTAAATAGTTGTTTTCCTTAGAATTAAACTGTTTCGCAAAGCTCTTTTTTATTTTAACTAAAAATTAACATTAGTAATAACGGAACGATCGTTCCGTTATTATATCTTTGTATCATAATAATTGAATAATCAATAACTTAAATAACAAATAAAATGAAAAATTTAGAAAACAAAGTAGCAATCGTGACAGGAGGAAACAGCGGAATAGGGTATGCAGCTGCAGCTGACTTAGCAGGAAAAGGTGCAAAAGTAATTGTAACAGGAAGAAATAAAGAATCCTTGGCAAAAGCAGAAATTGAATTAAACGTTACTGGAATTGTGGCGGATCAATCAGATTTAAAATCAATTGATAATTTAGTTGAAGAAGTAAAAGCAAAATTCGGAAAAGTTGATATTCTGTTTTTAAATGCTGGGGTAGCTTCTTTTGCTCCACTCGAATTAGCTCCTGAAGATCATTATGACACTATTATGAATGTAAATACAAAAGGAGTTTATTTCACAGTTCAAAAATTGCTTCCAATTTTAAATGATGGCGCTTCTATTATTTTTAATACTTCTATAAATGCTCATGTTGGAATGCCAAACTCAAGCGTTTACGCAGCAAGCAAGGCCGCAGTTTTATCTTTTAATAAAGTTTTTGCTGTAGAATTGGCGCCAAGAAAAATTAGAGTAAACGCGGTTTCTCCTGGTCCTGTTGAAACTCCGCTATATGGAAAGCTAGGTTTGCAAAAAGAAGAAGTAGAAGGTTTTGGAGCAGTTTTAGGTGAAAAGATCTTATTGAAACGTTTTGCTCAATCTTCAGAAATTGCAAAAACAGTATCTTTTTTAGCTTCAGATGACTCGTCATTTATTACTGGAACTGAAATTGTAATTGACGGCGGACTTACTGTAAATGCTGTGGTGTAATTTTTTTGATTAATTCAGGAACGATTGTTCCGTTTAATTTTTATCTTTGTAAAGAAATTTAATTTTTGCAGTCATGGCTAGAACAAAGGAATTTAATGAAGATCAGGCTTTAGATAAAGCAGTGGAAATTTTTTGGCACAAAGGTTACAACGGAACATCGGCTCAGGATTTGGTAACTCATTTAGGTTTGAGCCGTTCAAGTTTGTATGATACTTTTGGAGACAAACAGCAATTGTTTACAAAGTCTCTGCAGCGTTATCAGCAGCAGGCTCAAAATGCCGTAAAAGAACTTTTAGAAAAATCTGATAATGTCAAAGAAACATTACAGGCTATTTTTAAGCAAGCGGTGATTGAAAGTTTAGAAGACCGAATAACAAAAGGCTGTTTCATGGTTAATTCTTCTGTAGAACTCGCTATGCATTATGAAGAAATTGCCAAAATTGTAAAAAGCAACAGTCAAACTATGGAGGAAGTTTTTACAAATGCCGTTAAAAAAGGGCAGGAGGCAGGGCATATTTCCAAACAGCTGGATGCAAAAGTTTTGGCTAGATTCATCTTTAATAATTATTCTGGAATTCGAGTTTTGGCTCGCACAGGAGAAAAAGATAAGCAGGTTTATGATGATATTGTAAAAGCCGTATTCTCGGTTTTATAACATTAAAATTTAAGACAATAAAAAAACGGCAATTACAAATGTAACTGCCGTTTTCTGTATTAATAAGTAAGTAATAGAAAATGAAAACTTCTTAGCTTTTCTCTTCTTTATTGAAGTAAACTAAGTAGTAATACATTTGTTTTTCTTCATCCCAGCCTTTTTCAACAAATTTTTCTGCACTTTCAGGATTAATAAAATCCATTTTAATCTGAATATGAGTATCCAAATTAATTACATTTTTAATCGATTTTCTAGCGTCAGAAACTGCTGCGTTGGCAATAGGGAATGAGGTTACATCTTCGATGCTGTATTTTTCTCCTTTATCAACTTTATAGTTTTTAAATTCAGGGATCAAATCAGGATTGTCAATTACTTCATTCAAGAAATTCTGTTCTTCAAACTGATCATTTTTAGCGAAATAATTCACAGATCGGTTCATAAACATTACTTCCTCTTTCTTGTCTTCTGCTGGCAAAACCACGTCTTTTGCGAAGTTTTGACAGAATTTTAAATATTTTTTAGTGATGAAATTTTCATCTTCAAAAGCATCAACAGATAAAAAGTGCTCTAACCAGTAACGTGCGTCATAACGGTTGCTGTCTACAGTTAAGATTTTGTATCCTTCTTCTTTTTTGTAGTTAAAAATTAAACAGCCTTTATCCAATTTATTCAGATTGATTCCTTGCTGTAAGATCATTTCAAGGTTGCTGTTTTTTTCTTCAAACTGTAAAAAGTCCGCTTGTAGCTCACTTTTAAAAATTCCGATTGCATCAACAACATTGTTGTCAATACTTAGGTTCGTCAAATACGTTACATAAACCTCTCCGTTTTTAATGTGTGGGTGATTTGACTGCTCGTATAAATGTTTTGTAATGTTTTTAGAAACCTCATGAACATTTGACGGATTTGCAAAAATCTCAGTTGCATATTTAAACATGTCGTTGTAGTCCAAGTCCACTTCGTGTGCAAACTGATAATAGTTTTCTTCTTTTTCTCTAAAAGGCTTAAAAAAGAATTCTTTGATCAAAGGAACAATCTCATCATTTAAGTTGAATGGCTGCTCTGATAAAAAAATAGCTTCGTTACGACTTTTGTTTCCAACGCGGTGTATGGAAAGGGTGTCGATGTGGGTATTGAATAAGTTGATCATATTTTGTTAGGTGCTGAGGTTCTAAGATGCTAAGGTACTAAGGTTTAGTTTCTATCTTTTATTTTTTTAATAAAAGAAACTAACATTCTTTCTACTTCGCGGCTGTCCTCATATAAGTTGTTAAAATCTTGTTCTTTTAGATAAGATATATTTTTTGCTATTTCTAACTGCGTTTGCATTTCGAATAATGATCCGACGGAAATGTTTAAAAAACGTAAAAGATCTTTATCGCTTTCTCTTCCAAATCCTTCTGCAATATTACTATGGATAGAAATTGAACAGCGTCTAATTTGTGAAGTTAATCCGAAAATTTCTTCTTTTGGAAAATTGTTTGTTGAAAAATAAATTTTGGTTGTCAAGGCCATTGATTTCTGCCATATAAGCAGACTTCTAAAATTGCTCATGTTGAATGTTTTTAATTCGAAGAATTAAAAATAAGAAAAATCTTTCAAAATAAAAACCTTAGAGTCTTAGCCTCTCAGAACCTTAGAATCTCAAAAATTAATTCCAATTCTCCTCAAATCCATAATCTTCGAAGCTGTCATCTCCTTCAAACATGTCAAGATCGTCTTCGTCTAGGTCATCTTCAAATTCTCCGTAGATATCATCGTGCATGTCTGCTTCGAAGTTTTTTTCTGTTGCTTCGTCTGGCATTTCACCATGAGAGAATAAAGTTTCAGGATAAGTTGCTCCAACAGTTTCGTCTTCTACTGCAGCCAATTCAACTAAGAATGTCCACATACTGATGAAATCGTAAACGTAGATGATTTTTGTGTTTTCTTTGTCTAAGATACTAGATAACGGATAATCGTTCATGGTTCTTATTTCGCCAGGAACATCTCCAGTATCAAAAAGTGGAATTTCATCTTCTTGATTCCAAGTATCATCACAAGTATAAAATGAAGCCACTTCTGATCCGTCAAAGCCAAAAGCGTTGAAGATTGCATTGTGTAAATCCTCAAGTGTATCTTCCTCAAGAATAGCAATGTCTCTAAAAATATCTTCTTCGGCGTCTAGAATAACTCTAAATTTATAAACCATAATCTTTGTTTTTATTGAGAGGTCAAAGGTAAAATATAAAAAACGAAATACGAATTACGAATTACGATTTGTTGAAAAGATTTTAATATTTTGATTCACTGCAGTTTATTTGGTCGGCATACCTGCAAGGTTTTCAAAACTTGTAGGTATAGTTTTAATCTGATTACAAACCTACAAGGTTTTGAAAACCTTGCAGGAATTAGGAATGAGAATTACTTTCCAGTCAATCTTTTTCGAATTTTATGATAATGTTTGTGATATGTACTATGACTAGGATAACTTCTGCTTGAAGTCATATTATTAAAAACCAAAGCAGTTAAAAGTAAAATAAGAACTCCTGTGAAAACTGGAGAAAGAACATACATATAGCCAAGTGCTTTTACTTTTTCCGTTCCGATAACTGCGATTAAGGCCGTCGCTCCTCCTGGAGGGTGAAGCGTTTTGGTAATCTGCATTAAAATAATGGCAATTGAAACGGCCAACGGTGCAGCAATATACATAATATCAGGAATAAGTTTATGAATAGTAACACCAACAAGTGCAGAGATTACGTGTCCACCAACTAAATTTCGAGGCTGTGAAAACGGACTCTGAATAATTCCGTAAACCAAAACACTGGATGCTCCAAAAGAACCAATTAAATAAACGGCATCAGGACCAGAAAAGTGTATTGATTGTACATAAGCTAAAATTCCAATTCCGACGAAAGAACCTAAAAATGACCAAAAGTGTTCCTTATAATCGATTAAAGTTTCTTTGTAAAGAATGTAACGTGTTTTGCGATAGCTTCTTTTTATTTTTTCAGTTGGCATTATTGTGGTATTATATTTTACTCGTTATGCTTTTAAATATACTTTGCTGTATGGTTTTTAATCTCCAGATTATGATTTGTCTGTAAATTATTTAACTAAACTTGGAGAATAACTATAAACGGTATACGGATAAATTGTTTTTGCAGTATATTTTGAAATTAAACAAACTACAAGAATTGGGAAAAATAAAGTATAATCGTTTGTTAATCCGCAAACCAAGAATATCGCTGTGAAAGGTGCGTGAATACTTGCACTAAGAACCGCAGCCATTCCAATAATCATAAAGTTAACCGGAATTACATTGACATGGAAAAAGCTGTTTAAGATTGAAGATAATAATAATCCTAAAAATGCTCCGATGAATAAACTTGGAGCAAAAACACCGCCGTCACCTCCAGAAGCCAATGTTATTGATGTAACAATTGGTTTTAGAATTAAAATTCCGATAAATGTTAAAGCCAAAGTTATAGTCAATTGGGTTTGAGGTGCATTTCCGAAAATTCCTTTAATGGCGTGATAACCTTCTCCATATAATTGAGGGAAAAAGAATAAGGAAATACTTAAAACTACTGAACCTAAAATGATTTTGTAATAATGTGTGTCGATTTTACCAAATTGTGATTTAAAGAATAAAACACAACGCGTTAGGTAAACTGAATTCATTCCAGCTAAAATTCCTAAAAGAATAAAGTACGGAATCGCTTTTAAATTCCAAGTTACAATTGAAACTGCAAATAAAGGTTCTTCTTTTAAAATCGTTAATAAGCCAAATGCAATAGAAACTGCAATTAAATTTGAAATGATAAATGCACGACTTACTTTTCTAGAAATAACTTCGAAAGCAAATAAAACTCCAGCAATTGGACTGCTGAAAAGTGCAGTAACTCCTGCTGCAACTCCCGCACAGATTAATTCTGTTTTGTATTGGCGGAAAACATTTTCTTTTTCATGGGCAACAGATCCAATAGTTGCTGTAGCGACAACGGTAGAAACTTCGATTCCTGTTGAACCTCCAAAAATAACAGTTAGTAAACCGTTTATGAAATGTGATGGAATTTTATAAGAAGGGAGATTTTTAGATTTTGATGCGGTGCTTTCAAAAACTTCTTTGATTCCTTTATTTTCTTTTTTCTTAAAAAGATATTGCCTTAAAAAATAAATTACCGATAATCCAAAAACTGGAAATACGATATAAAAAATAGGATGAACAGATACTTCGTGAAAGAAGATTTCTTCGTAGTATTCCGTTATTTTTTTTAGAGAAATTCCGAGAAAGGCAGAAAGAAAGCCAATTAAGATAGAAACAATAACTAATTTTCGGAATTTAATGAATTGATGATTTTTTTTGATTTGCGCCGTTTTGTTCATCATTATAAGTTTGAAATCGCACTTTTTTTATGCGGATTACAAAATTAAGCATCAAATTCGGTTTTTTCTAGGAAATATTCGTTTTAGTGTGTTAAAATCGATATAAAGAGGAAAATTCGTTCAATGTGTATTTGCATATGATATTATGTTTTAGTCTCGCAAAGTCGCAAGGGCGCAAAGTTTTTTAAGTTTTCTTCTACACCGAATTGAATTGCCTCCAGCTTTAGCTGGAGGTATAAAAATTGAAAAGTAAAAGGCTTTAGCCAAACAATTCGCATGTTTGGCTAAAGCCTCGCCAGTTTGATTCTTGTGATCATCCAGCTAAAGCTGAAAGCAATTCAATCTTAAATATTAAAAAAAAAATAAAAAAACTTTGTGTCTTAGCGCCTTCGTGGCAGAAAAAGCCTAACGCTCATAAAACTCAATCGGCAATAAATCTGGATCAGCAATAAAAGTGAAGCGTTTTTCTGTTGTTTCATCAATTCTAATTGGTTCCGATTCTATGTTTTTAGAAGTTAAAAAAGCAATTGTTTCTTCTAAATTGATAACTTCAAAAGCCAAATGGCGCAAACCAACCGCTTCTGGTCTTGATGGTCTTTGCGGCGGATTTGGAAATGAAAATAATTCGACTACGTACGAACCATTTAACGCTAAGTCCAATTTATACGACTGGCGTTCTTCGCGATAGATTTCACGAATAATGGTTAAGCCTAAAATCTGCGTATAGAAATATTTTGATTTTTCGTAATCAGAGCATAAAATGGCAATATGATGAACTTTATTAAGGGTAAGCATTATTTTTTTGATTCAGGTTCTTGATTTAATTTTCGTATAACTTTTGCGGGATTTCCAACCGCTAGTGAATTGTCTGGAATATCTTTTGTCACGACAGATCCAGCGCCAATAACACAGCCTTTTCCAATTGTTACGCCTGGACAGATAACCGAATTTCCGCCAATCCAGCAATCGTCTCCAATTGTAACTGGATATGCATTTTCAAGTGTTTTTCTTAATTCAGCGTCAAGCGGATGAGATGCAGTATAAATCTGAACGTTTGGTGCAATAAACACATTTGATCCGATATTTACTGGTGCGCAGTCCAAAACGACACAATTCACATTAAAATAAACGTTTTCTCCGCAAAAAATATTATAACCATAATCGCAATGAAAAGGAGGTTCGATATATAAACCTGCTCCCGCATTGGGAATTAATTCTTTTAAAATCTCTTTTGCTTTTTTGGTAACTCTGTATTCTTTTACGTTTAAGGTGTGCAGTAAATTTTTAGCATTTCTACGTCCTTTAAACAATTCTGGATCAAAGGCGTTGTAATATTCGCCAGAGATCATTTTTTCTTTTTCTGTTTTCATATTTTACATTTTCGTCTTGGCAATTTTGTCGTGTATTTTTACAGTTTCCTGCAAGGCTGCAGTAGAGTACCAAGGCGTTAATTCGGCTTCGAGTAAATTGGCTTTTATCGCCGGATCAGTAGCAACAAGCGCTTTGGCTTCTTCTATTGTTTCGACGTTAAAAATGTAGATGCCACGATAATTTCTGTCATTTTTCATGAATGGTCCAGCAACAACGAGCTTTCCTTCTTTGACTAATTTGCCAATATTTTCCATGTGACCTTCAAAAAGTTTTTTGGTTTCTTCTTTAGAAGCTGTTGTATTACTTCCAGATTTTAAAAGACAAAAAACATATTTCTTCATTCCGTATTCGTCGGCATGGAGAGATTTTGCAAGGTTTTCATCATATTTCACTTCGGTTTCTTGCGAAAAGCCGATTGTGCTCATTACTAGAAAAACAAAAATTAAAAGTGACTTTTTCATGATTATGAATTTTTAAAGCAATTTCTTCAAAATAACAATCTGTCCTAAATGATACACATCATGCTGGATAATTCCATGAATGTGCTCGTAATACGTATGACCATTATTCACATAAATTTTTGCTAAATCAGCATCATCAAAACCTTCAAAAAAAGTATTCCATGATTCTTGAGACTTTGCCAGTGTTTGAAGCGATTGTTCCCAAGCTGCCTCTGAAGGATCTAAAACAGGAACAAAATAATTATGATCTGGAGTAATGATTACTTCACCCTGCATGCGTTCTAAAATATTTCTTCTCCATTGGATCAAATGGTTTACAATTTCCCAGATGGTATTAAGGTTTGGGTTTATTTTTCTGTAAGCCTGCTCAGCGGTAACATTTTTTAAAGTATTATCTAAATTAACTTCAAGCCAAGGATTTCCATTATAAATAGACTGATATAGATTTGAAATTCGTTTACTTTCTGACATAAAATGATGATTTTGGTTTTCCTAGCTAAGATACAAATTAGTATTTTACAACTCATCCTCGAAATTCTACAATTGGGTTATTATATATTTTTTAACGTTTAATGTTAAAATACATTTGCTTCATCAAAAACCAAAGATGACATGAAAACCAAATTATTTTTTACCCTTAGTTTTTTATTTTTTACAGCATTAATTTTTGCTCAAAATACAATTTCAGGAAAAGTTGTAGACCAAAAAGGAAAACCAGTTGCAGGTGCAAATATATATATTGACGGAACTTATGATGGAGCAACAAGTTCTGAAACTGGAGATTTCTCTTTTGAAACGACAGAAACAGGAAACAAATTTTTAGTAGTTAGCTTTTTGCTTTTTGAAACTTTCAAACAAGAAATTGATGTTGCCAATTATAAAGACCAAACGGTAAAATTAAGAGAAAATGTTAATGCTCTAGATGCCGTTGTTATTACAGCAGGAACTTTAGAATCTGGAGACAAAGCTAGAGTTTCTGTTTTAAAACCTTTGGATATTGTTACTACAGCTGGATCTGCTGGAAATATCGTGGCAGCCTTACAAACTTTGCCAGGAACGCAATCAGTAGGGGAAGATGGACGTTTGTTTGTACGTGGAGGTGAGGCAAGCGAAACTCAGACTTTTGTGGACGGAATTCGTGTAGCACAGCCTTATGGAGCAACAACTAATAATTTACCAACAAGAAGCCGTTTTTCTCCTTTCTTGTTTAGCGGAATCGCATTTTCTACAGGTGGTTATTCTGCGGAATATGGTGAAGCTTTATCGAGTGTTTTGCTTTTAAATACTCAAGATGAAGAAGATCATGAAAAAACAGATATAGGATTAATGACAGTTGGTTTAAGTTTAGGAAATACTCAGAAATTTAAAAAAAGCTCTTTGAGCGTAAATATGGCTTATATCAACTTGGCTCCTTATCAAGCCGTGATTCCGCAAAATGTAGATTGGAACAATCCTTATCAATCTTTAGGAGGCGAAACAGTTTACAGATATAATTTCACGAATGGAATTTTTAAACTGTATGCTTCATTCGATTCTGAAAAATTCGATTTAAATCAGAAAAACGTCAATTTCGAAAACCCGATTCGAACTGATATGAACAATAATAACTTTTATTTGAATTCTTCATACAAAGGAAGTTTTGGAACAGGCTGGCAAATAACTTCTGGAGTTAGTTACGGTTACAGCAAAAACAAACTGAAATACGATATTACAGGAATCGATAACCAAGAAAATGCTGCTCAGCTGAAATTAAAGTTAAGCAAGAAATTTTCAAACTACTTTAAATTGTCTTTCGGAACCGATTATTTCATTACAAAATACAATGAAAATGTAGCAGATAATATTGCGGTTGATGTTACAAATGGTTACGATTCGAACATTTTTGCCGCATATACAGAAGGAGATGTTATGTTTTCTAAAAAACTAGCTTTAAAAGTAGGTTTAAGATTTTCAAATAACAGTTTGTTAAATGAAAATAATATAGCGCCAAGAGCCTCATTAGGATATAAAGCTTCAAAAAGCAGCCAGTTTTCTTTTGCTTACGGAGATTTTACTCAGACGCCAGTTGTAGATTATATTAAGTTTTCTAAATACCATCAGTTTGAAAGCGAGAAGGCAAGTCATTATATTTTGAATTATACATTTACAAGACCTGGACAAACCCTTAGAGCAGAGGCTTACTACAAAGATTATAGCAATTTGGTGCAGTATGATACAAGAGATATTCAATACAATTCGGTTTTCAATAACAACGGATCGGGTTATGCAAAAGGACTGGATATTTTCTGGAGAGATAGCAATTTGTACAAAAACTTAGAATATTGGATTTCCTACTCTTATATCGATTCAGAAAGACAATATAAAAACTTTCCTTACATGGCAACTCCAAGTTTTATTGCTAATCATAATTTATCTGTTGTAACGAAATATTTTATTACAGACTGGAAATCGCAAGTTGGTTTTACAAACAGTTTCAGTACAGGCCGTCCGTACAATGATCCAAATCAGACGCAATTTATGAACGGAAAAACAAAATCGTACAATAGTCTGAGTTTTAACTGGGCGTATTTATTAACGACACAAAAAATTCTTTATTTCTCTGTTTCAAATGTCTTAGGAACGCAAAATGTTTTCGGATACGATTATGCTAAAAATCCAGATCCAAGTGGAGTGTATCAAAGACAAGCCGTGGTTCCAACAGCAGATAGATTTTTCTTCGTTGGTTTCTTCTGGACGATTAGCCAGAATAAAAATGAGAATCAATTGAAAAACTTATAGTTTTGGTAAAGATGCTAAGCTACTAAGGTTCTAAGTTGCTAAGCTTTTTGCCAAAAAGACTTAGAATCTCAGTAACTTAGAACCTTAGCAACTTAAAAAAACAATTCAGTAACCAAAATCAACAACTCAGCAGCATTTAATTTTAAGAGAGTAAAAACCAATATACTTTTGAAGTATAAATTAAAAGGAACAAAGAAATAAAGTGACAAACATTCAAAGTTTTGGAATCTTAGAAAATAAAACCTTTGAAACTATGAATCTCTGTCCCTTTGAACCTTAAAAAAGAAGTTTTAATCATCAACAAAAAACTTAGAATCTTAGAACTTAGTAACTCAGAACCTTAAAAAAAAAGAAATCATGACCAAAATTATTACAATAACCATTTTATTTATCTGCAGCTTAATGTCTGCTCAAAATGCAAAACTAACTGTCGCTGTTTCAGGTTTAAAAAATGATACAGGAGTTGTTAAAGTAGGATTATATAATTCAGACGGAACTTTTCTTAAAACAACTTACAAAAGTTTGGCTTCGGAAATTAAAGACAATAAAGCAGTTGTGACTTTTGATAATCTTCCTGCTGGAGAATATGCTATTTCAACTTACCATGATGAAAACAGAAATGGAAAGTTTGACAGAAACGCAATGGGAATGCCGTTAGAAGAATATGCGACTTCAAACAATGCGAAAGGAATTATGGGGCCTCCTTTGTACAGCGATGCTAAATTTACTGTCAGTAAAGATTCAAAAATTGATATTACATTCTAAATAAACAATTAACTAATCCAAATAAACAAATCATTAATAACTTATAAAATGAAAAAAATCATCACTTTAGTCGCATTATTTGTTGTAGTAATAAGTTCAGCTCAGACGCAATTTGAACAAGGAATGAATAAAGCGTTCGGACTTTGGAAAGAAGGAAAAAATACAGAAGCTTCTGCACTATTTGAAAGAATCGCCGCTGCTGAAAAAAACAGTTATTTGCCAAATTATTACGTCGCTTTAATCAATGCAACAGCTGTATTTACAGAAAAAGACAAAACTAAAATTGATTTATTATTGACAAAAGCACAAGATGCTTTAGATATTGAATTAATAAAAGACCAAGCCAATTCAGAATTGTATGTAATGCAAGCGTTAATCTATACAGGATATGTTGTAGCAGATCCAATGACAAACGGAATGAAATATTCTGGTAAAGTGATGGAAGCTTACGCGAAAGCAAAAGCGCTAGACCCAAACAATCCGAGAGCAGTTTTTGGTGAAGCAGATTACCAATTAGGAGGAGCAAAATGGACAGGCGTAGACACAAAACCTTTATGCGCACAAGTTGATAAATCTATTGAACTTTTTAATACTTTTAAACCAGCTACACCTTACGCTCCAAAATGGGGATTAGATAGAGCATTAGAAATTCAAAAAACTTGTAAATAATTCTATAGTTTATAAAACATTATGATATTAAAACCTAATTTGTTAAAAGCATGCTTAGTTGGAGGAATAGTATTTTTATTTTCTTTTCTAATTCGGTTCGCCTCTTTAGGAACAGCAGTTTTTACCAAGAATCTTTACATTTATTTCTTGTACTGTATGCTTTACAGTGTGGTTTTGTATATCGTAAACGTTGTTCTTTTTGAGTTTTTAGATAGAGTCTTCCGAGAGAATCCATATTCGCTAAAGAGAATTTTAATTGGTTTTGCAAGTTCGTTTTTAGTGTCGATGATTGTAATTGGAGTATTGCGTTTGTTTACAAGCGTAATAATCGAGAATAAAACAATTATAGGTTTTCTTGCCAATGAAAAAGCAGAAAATTATATCGAATCTGCTGTAATGACTTTTATTGTGCTTTTGTTTTTTCATGGACTTAATTTTTATAAGCTCTATCAGGAAAATAAGGTAACGCAGCAGAAAATTATTGCGGGAACGGCAAATGCAAAATTCGAAAGTTTAAAAAATCAGATCGATCCGCATTTTCTTTTTAACAGCTTAAATGTTTTGAGTTCTTTGATTGAAGAAAATCCAGATAATGCGCAGCGGTTTACAACTTCTCTTTCTAAAATTTATAGATATGTTTTAGAACAGAAAGACAAAGAATTGGTTTCGGTTGAAGACGAATTGTCGTTCGCAAAAACCTACATGAATCTGCTGAAAATGCGTTTCGAAAATAGTTTGTTTTACGAATTGCCGACAGAAAACATCAATCCAGAAGCCAAAGTGGTGCCGCTTTCTTTACAGCTTTTACTGGAGAATACCGTAAAACACAATGTAGTAAGCGAGCAAAAACCGCTTCATATTAGAATTTTTATTGATAAAGATTATCTAGCGATTCAGAATGATCTTCAGAAAAAAGAAGTTTTGCAGGACAGGCAAGGTGTGGGACTGCAGAATATTGTAAACAGATACGGAATTATAACTGATAGAAAAGTGAAGATTGAGGATGATGGAAAGAATTTCACTGTTAGGATTCCAATTTTAACAAAACAAATTGCGGTTATGGAAATGAGTGCAGAATATACCGACGAAGCAAAAGCGTATTATAGAGCCAAAAAGCGAGTAGAGGAATTGAAAGGATTTTACGGAAATATAATTTCATATTGTTGCGTGATTCCGTTCCTGATTTTTATTAATCTAAGATTTTCGCCCCAATTTCAATGGTTTTGGTTTTCAGCTTTAGGCTGGGGATTTGGAGTTGCAATGCATGCTTTTAAAGTTTTTGGATACAGCTCAGATTGGGAAGAAAGAAAAATTCGCGAGATTTTAGAGAAAGATAACAAACAAAAAACGTGGAAATAATGGGAAATAATTTCACAGAAACAGTTCGCTATTATGATGCTCAGAAAAAAGTAAAAGAAATAAGAGGATTTTACGAGCATTTGACTGTGTACGTTTTATGTAATCCAATTGTGATTGTTGTAAATTATATGACTTCTCCAGAATATCTTTGGTGGATTTGGTCTGTAATGGGCTGGGGAATGGCAATAATTTTGCACGGACTGAAAGTTTTTAGCCTTCCGCCTTTCTTTAATAAGAAATGGGAACAGAAAAAGATTCAGGAAATTCTAGAAAAAGAAAATAAACAGCGACTAGAAAGCAATTATGGAAACAAATTGGAGTAACGATCAAGAAGAAGTAATACTGCAAGAATTAGCAAGTAAAAAAGTAATTCAGCTGAAATATTTTTACAAGCATTTATTCATTTACATCCTTGCACTGATTGTTTTTCTTTTGAAAGAATATACCAATCTGCCATTGCAGTTTTTTCCGGTAAAATATCTCAATTGGGTAGTTGTAATTATTTGGTCGGCTGTTATAGTGGGTTCTGCAATCGATTTGTTTGCTTCATATAAGATTTTTGGACAAGAATGGGAAGAACGAAAATTGAGAAGCATTTTAGAAAAAAAATATAAAAAACAAAAATGGGAATAATCATGGAAACGAATTTAAGCGAGGAAGAAAGATATATTCAGGCAAGAAAAAAAGTTGAAAACTTAAAAGGATTTTATGGAAATCTAGTTGCTTACATATTGGTAAATGCAATTTTGATTTTTATAAACCTTTATACATCACCTCAATATCTATGGTTTTTTTGGCCCTTATTATGGTGGGGAGTTGGAGTAGTTTTTCACGGATTAAAAGTCTTTGAGGTTTTTCCAGGAATGGGTAAAGAATGGGAAGAAAGAAAAATCAAAGAATTTATGGAGAAGGAAAAACAGAATAAAAACAAGTGGAAATAATTAAAATATAGTTATGGGACGTTTTAGAAGACATATGTACGAGGATTACGCAAAACAGCATTTTGGAGAACATACAGACGATGAAAATTATAATGCAGCTTATAGAAGGGTAAAAAAACTAAAAGGATTTTACTCGCACGTAAAAGTTTACATTATTGTAAATATTATCATTATTGTCTCAAGTATAACCCGAGATAATTTTAATGAAGGAATGGATTTTAGCGGTTTGACGGAATGGCACACGTATTCTACTGCATTTTTTTGGGGAATTGGTTTACTAGCTCACGGATTATCTGTATTTGGTACTGATTGGTTTTTTGGATCAGATTGGGAGAAAAGAAAAATCGAAAAATACATGGAAAAAGATACCGCAAATAAAAATAAATGGGAGTAACTTTGAATTCATAATTTTTTCAAATTTCATAGTATAGTAAATGATCACATTAATTATAGAAGACGAAAAACCAGCCGCAAGATTGCTGCAAAGAAAACTTGAAAAGTTAGATGTAACCGTAGAAACAATGCTTCACTCTGTTGAAGAATCTGTGCAATGGTTTGAAAATAATCCGCATCCGGATCTGATTTTTCTGGATATCCAGCTGTCTGATGGTTTGTCTTTTGAGATTTTTGAAAAAATAGATATTAAAAGCGCCATTATTTTTACTACCGCGTATGATGAATATGCATTAAAGGCTTTTAAGCTAAATAGTATTGATTATCTTCTAAAACCTATTGATGAAGATGATTTGGAAACGGCTGTTTCTAAATTCAAAACAAGACTTCCTAAAGCTACGGCAGAATCTTCAAATCTACATTTAGATTTTGAACAGATTCGCCAAATGCTGTCAAATCCTTTTGAGAAAAGCTATAAAAAAAGATTTACAGTTAAAATTGGTCAGCATCTAAAAGTCATTACTACAGAAGAAATTGAATGTTTTTTTAGTGAAAACAAAGGAACTTACATTCATACGTACGACAATCGCGATTATTTGATCGATTCCACTTTAGAAATTCTAGAGCAGGAACTCGACAAAAAGGATTTTTTTCGCGTAAGCAGAAAATTTATTGTTCCGTTAAAAGCAATTAAAGAAATTCAGGTTTATACTAATTCTCGACTTAAAGTGATTCTTCCAACTTATAAAGAAGATGAGGTTATTGTAAGCCGAGAAAAAGTACAAGATTTTAAGACTTGGCTAGGATAATTAGTTGTCGATAGTTGACATAATTTCTATAGCTCCAAATTTCCAATCAGGATTTATTATTTGAGCATCAGTAGGTTTTATAAAAGTTATTGATACAATTTTTTTTACTGTTTCATTGTTTGGAGTAATACTAATATAATTTACAAGCTCATCATAAGGTTGATTTATATTACCAGCGATACTTCCTATAATACCAATTTTAGATAAATGATCCGTTGTTGGAATGTCTTTTTTTAATGGAGAGTTTTCAATATTGTTTTGATAAAACATATTAAGAATATATTTTTTGGTAGCATAGATAATAACTCCTGATTTAGAACCGAACTTTTGTTCAACTTCTTCAGCATTTCCTTTATAAATAAATATCAACAAATCATTCTGATTGAAATGTTTCAAGATATTTTCTGCCTGATCTATATATCCAATACTTTTAGAATCCAAAATGACTAATGGATTTTCTTTGTTTTGCCCAGAAACAAGGCAAGTAAAAAGAATTGTAAATAAAAAACAGACTTTTTTCATAAATATTTTTTTATGAAAGTTAGTTTATTTACTCAATCTATGCAATGTATAAGTCATGGCGCTCAAAAGGAAAAACGCCATAATCTGGTGAATTAATCCTAAAGCCAATGGCACGCTATATAATAAAGTGAAAACTCCCAATAAAAACTGAATGAAAACAAAAACGACTAAAGTTTTGATTCCGTTTGCCTGAGTATGAGTAAGCGTATATTTTTTGCTTTTGAAGAAAAGAAAAAGAATAATGGCAACAACTACATAAGCAAAAGTTCTATGTACAAACTGAACACCGCTTTTTCCTTCAATTAAATTCTTCACTAAAGATGATTGTTCAATAAAAACCGATTCGTGAATAAATTCTCCATCGCTCATTAAAGGCCAGTGATTGTGAATTAGTCCTGCATTTAAACCAGCTACAAATCCACCATAAATAATTTGAATTAATAAAGCGACTAAAGCATATCGTGCAATATTTCTAAGCGGTAGAATTTTGTTGATATTTCTTTCTGGGTAGATTAAATCTAATGCAACCCAAAGTGTGTATGCGAAAGTAATGAATGCAAAAGTTAAGTGTAATGAAAGTCTGAAGTGGCTCACATCTGGATTGTCAATTAACCCGCTTCTTACCATAAACCAGCCTAAAAATCCTTGAAAAGCTCCCATTGCCAATAGAACAATACATTTTTTAATCGTGTCTGTATCTAATTTCTTTTTGGCTAAAAAGTAAACGAACGGAACAAAGAAAACCAAACCAATAATACGACCAATGAAACGGTGAAACCATTCCCAGAAATAGATGAATTTATAATCTGCCAATTGAAAATCGTTGTGAATATTGATTTTCTGGTACTCTGGAAATTTTTTGTACTCGTCAAAAGCAGCTTGCCATTTGGCATCTGTTAAAGGCGGGAAGGTATCGGTTACCAAATGCCAGTCGGTCATAGATAAACCTGAATTGGTCAAACGGGTAATTCCTCCCACAACGACCATTAAAAACAATAAAACACAGCCTGATAGTAACCAAATGATTACTGATTTATTCTCTTTTTTCATTTTATTAAATACTACTTATTTCTCTACTTTTTTTAAGCCTAATTTCTCCGCTCTTTTAATCACAAAATCGTAAGCGGCTTGATATTCATTTGGAATAACGCCTTCTAAAATAGCTTCTTTTACCGCTTCTTTCAAAACTCCGATTTCGCGTGAAGGCTTCAAATCGAAAATTTCCATAATCTCTTCGCCCGAGATTGGAGGCTGAAAATTACGAACATGATCGCGTTCTTCTACTTCAACAATTTTCTTACGGACAAGCTCAAAGTTCTTGTGATATTTCTTAAATTTTGATGGATTTTTAGTTGTGATATCCGCTTCGCACAAAGTCATTAAATTTTCAACATCTTCGCCAGCATCAAAAACCAAACGACGAACGGCGCTGTCGGTTACAATATCTTGTGCCAAAACAATTGGACGAGAACTCATAATAACCATTTTTTGCACAAATTTCATTTTATGATTTAATGGCATATGCAGACGTTCGAATATTTTCTTCGCCATTTTTCCACCTAAAAACTCATGTCCGTGAAAAGTCCAGCCTTGTTTTTTAGTGAAACGTTTAGTAGGTGCTTTCCCAATGTCATGCAATAAAGCCGACCAACGAAGCCAAACATCATCTGTGTTTGGACAAATATTGTCGACAACTTCCAACGTATGATAGAAATTGTTTTTATGCGTATGGCCTTCAATTTCTTCAACCTGATTCAAAGCAGTCAATTCAGGTAAAATAACATCCAAAAGTCCTGTTTTGTATAAAAGTAAAAATCCTGTCGAAGGTTTATCCGTCATGAGAATTTTGTTTAACTCATCAACGATTCTTTCGCCAGAAATAATTTTAATGCGATCTGCATTTTTTGTGATTGCATTCAAAGAATTTTCTTCGATATCGAAATTCAATTGAGTCGCAAAACGAATTGCACGAAGCATTCGCAAAGGATCATCAGAATAGGTAATGTCTGGATCCAAAGGTGTTTTGATTGTTTTATTTTGTAAATCGGTTAAACCATCAAAAGGGTCTAAAAGATCCCCAAAATTGTTTTTATTTAAAGATAAAGCAAAAGCATTGATTGTAAAATCTCGACGATTTTGATCGTCTTGCAAAGTTCCGTTTTCCACAATCGGATTTCGGCTATCACGATTGTAAGATTCTTTTCGGGCGCCAACAAATTCAATATCGGTATCCTCAAAACGAAGCATAGCTGTTCCGTAAGTTTTAAAAACCTGAACTTTTGGTTTATTCGGAAGTAAATCTGAAACTTTAAGCGCTAATTCGATGCCGCTTCCAACAGCAACTACATCAATATCTTTTTTAGAACCTCGATTTAAAAGCAAATCACGAACAAATCCTCCTATCACATAAGAGTCAACGTTTAATTCCTGAGAAGCTTTCGAAATAACATCGAAGATTTTGTTTTGTAAAGCAGTTTTGTAATTTGTTTGTATCGCCACGAATTCACTGATTATAGAGTAAAAATGCAATTTCAAATTTCTAAGAAATGAAATGCATGCAAATTTACAACATAGAAAATGCCTTTTATAATCTAGAGCTCACTTTTTTGAACAATTTCACATTTTGAAGCATCAATTTTTATGAATTGAGAAAGAGCTGCCAAGAATTGCACAAATTTCCACGAATTATTTCTTTTAGCCACAGATTATAGGATTAGAAAGATTAAAAAAAATCTGTGTGAGTCTTTTTATCTCGATAGCTATCGGGAGTGGCAAAAAAACTTAATAACCTGCTTGAGAGAAAAATTCGTGGAAATTTGTGTAATTCGTGGCTAAAAAAATAGAGGGATAGAACAAATCAATTGCAAACTATAATTTTTAGAATTGCAATTCGTATTTTTGAATCATAGAAAAAAGCACAAATGAAAATTGTTATATCTCCAGCGAAATCACTGAATTTCGAAAAAGAATTACCAACATCACAATATACAGAACCTTCATTCTTAAAAGAAGCAAGAGTGGTTCATAAGGTAGTAAAACAAAAAAAGCCCTCTGAATTATCAGAATTAATGTCAATCTCAGACAAATTAGCCGATTTAAACTGGAAGAGAAACCAAGATTGGAAAACGCCTTTCACACCAGAAAATGCGCGTCCAGCTGTTTATACATTTGATGGTGACGTTTATACCGGTTTAGATGCTTATACAATTCCTTTAGAAAAATTAGATGTTTTGCAAGATAAATTGAGAATTTTATCTGGATTATATGGTCTTTTAAAACCATTAGATCTAATGCAGGCATACCGTTTAGAAATGGGAACTAAAATGCCAGTTGCCGAATCTAAAAACCTGCATGAATTCTGGAAACCAACAGTAACTAAAGCTTTGAATAAAGAATTGAAAAAAGACGAATTATTTGTGAATTTAGCGAGCAATGAATATTTTTCGGCTGTTGATGTAAAAGCTTTGAAAGTACCCGTAATTACTCCAGATTTCAAGGATTACAAAGATGGAAAACTAAAAATGATCAGTTTCTTTGCGAAAAAGGCGAGGGGGATGATGGTTCGTTATATAATTGATACCAATGCAGAAACGATTGACGATTTAAAAGGCTTTAATTACGAAGGATATCAGTTTGATGCCAATCTTTCTAAAGGGAATCATTTAGTTTTTACTCGTTAGAAATTAGTATAGGTACAAAGGTTCAAAGGAGCTGAGGTACTAAGGTTTCTTTTCTTTGTGTTTTTAGCTTTACGTTTTATCGCCTCTTAAAAATAAATTCTTTGCGCTCTTTGGGTCAAAATAAAAATAAAAAACAACGCCGAATTCAATTAAGAATTCGGCGTTTATGCGTATTATAAAATTACTATTATCATTAATGCATTGCGTCGGCTGCACTAATTTTGTTCTTCCCTTTCTTAATAAAGAGAATAATCGGTATGCAACATAAAAACATGATTCCAAGATACATGAAAATATCCATGTATGCCATTACAGTACTTTGCTTCATGACTGACATTTCAATAGCTTGATACGCTTTTTTCAAAGCAACATCTGCGCTATAGCCTTTTGCCATGAACGCGTGCTGCATTCCTGCAATTCGCTGCTGTACTTCAAACTTAGCAGGATCTAGGTTATTAATTAAATCTACTCGGTGTGACTGGCTGAAACGTGTGATGAAAGTAGTAATAATTGCGATACCAAAAGATCCGCCTAACTGACGCATCATTCCTGTAAATGCTGCTCCTTCACCAATTTGTTTTCCTTTCAAAGTAGAAAGAGAAAGTGTTGTAATTGGAACGAAAAGTAATCCTAAACCAATTCCTCTTAAAATTAAAGGCCAATACATATGTTCAACTCCTGTATCTGGTGTCATTCGACTATACATCATAAAAGTAAAGAAGAAGAAAACTAAAAATCCTACTCCAACCATATAACCTTGCGGCACACCTTTTTGAATCATGTTTCCAACAAAAGGCATCATAATTGCCGTTGTGATAGAGCCTGGAATCAATAATAATCCTGCATCAGTTGCTGTCCATCCTAAAATAGACTGTGTATAAATCGGAATGATTAATGTTGAACCATAAAGACCAAAACCAAGAATAAAACACATTATAGTTCCAATTCTAAGGTTACCATCTTTTAAAACGCTTAAGTTTACGATCGGATGTTTGTAGGTAAGCTCTCTCCATATAAAAAGAACCAGTCCTAAAACCGTCACAACACTTAAAGTTATGATGGTTGAATCGTTAAACCAGTCGTCTTGCTGTCCGTGCTCTAAAACGAATTGTAAAGAACCGATAAAAGCACTCAACAAAATGATTCCCCACCAGTCAACCTGATTGGCTTTTAGTTTTTCTCCATATTTCGGACTTCTAACAAATGTTAAAGCCAAAATAGTTGCAATAATTCCCAACGGAATATTGATATAGAAAATGTAAGGCCAAGAATAATTATCTACTAAATATCCTCCTAAAGGGGGACCTAAAGTTGGCCCAACGATTACACCCATACCGTAAATAGCCTGTGCCATTCCACGTTTTGCTACGGGGTAACTTTCTGTAATAATCGTTTGGGCTGTTACTAGTAAAGCTCCTCCACCCATACCTTGTACGAAACGGAAAGCTACTAGCTCCCAAATATTAGTGGCATTACCACACAAAAAAGAACAGACTGTAAATATTATAATGGAAGCCACAAAATAGTTACGTCTTCCAAATTGCTGTGATAGCCAGCTCGTCATCGGAATTACAATAACATTCGCAATAGCGTATGCTGTAATTACCCATGCCACATCGGTCAAGGTAGCACCAAGACTTCCGCGCATGTCAGTTAGCGCTACGTTTACAATCGTCGTATCTACAATTTCCAGCAGTGCACAAAGTACTGCTGTAATCGTAATGACAACACGTCTGAAACCGTATTCTACTAAATCGTCATCTTGTACTGCTGTTGCCATTTATTTTATTTCAAATGTACATCTACATCAACATTCATTCCTGGTCTTAAAAGTTTTACTTTCTCAGGATCGTTTGATTCATCTATACTAATTTTTACTGGTAATCTCTGAATTGTTTTTACGAAGTTTCCTGTTGCGTTGTCAGGAGGTAATAATGAAAAACGAGATCCTGTAGCAGGAGAGAAAGAAGTTACAGTACCTTTAAACTCATAGTTTGGATACGCATCTACTTTTAAACTTACTTTTTGTCCCACAACCATTTTGTTTAATTGTGTTTCTTTAAAGTTTGCTACAACCCAAGCTTCGTTGTTGTTAATGATGTAGAATAAAGATTGTCCTGGCTGAACTAATTGTCCTGGCTGAATATCAACTTTAGAAACCTGACCGTCAATTGCAGCAGTTACTACTGTATAAGAAAGGTTTAAGTGAGCTACATCTAGCATTGTTTTTGCTTTTTTGATATTTGCTGCAGCAACTTCTGTCTGTTTGTCTGAAACTTTAGATTTTGACTGAATAACAGATTTTTGGTAAGAAGTAGCTTTTTGTTGTTGCTCTAAAACACGTACTTGGTTTTCAGCTTCTTCTTTTGCTGTTAAAGCTTGCTCATATTGTTGTTTTGTAATAGTATGAGTTTTGTACAAGTTGTTGTAACGGTTATAATCGTTTGTAAGCTGTCTCAATCTAATTCTTGCACTTTCGATAGAACCGGTTGCAGATCTCATTTGAGCATCAGATACAGAGATGCTTGCATATGCACTTCCAATATCAGCTTTTGCAGCTTCGTACTGACCTTCAGCACCTAATAAAGCAGCATTAGCTTCATCAATCTTTAATTGATAATCTCTCTTGTCAATAGTAAATAAAGTATCTCCTTTTTTTACATAATCATTATCTTTCACATAAACTTTGCTGATATACCCAGAAACTCTTGGGATAATCGGGTTCATTTTTTTCTCGATTTGAGCATCATCCGTTTCTTCGTGAGCTTGACCGTGTAGGTATTTAGTTATTCCGTAAGTTCCGCCTCCTAAAATCAGAACTGCAAGTATGATGATGAATTTTTTATTTGTTTTTTTCTTTTCCATGAGAGCTATCGATTATATTTTAGAAAGATTGAATGATTGTGATAATTGTCCTGATACTGAAAGTAATTCGTAATATTTTTGAATAATGGTTGCTTTGGCTACAGCAGTGTTGATTTTGGCACTTAATTGTTCAACATCAGCTTCAACCAAATCATTGGTATCAGCAAGACCGTTGTCAAATTTATCTTTTACCAATCGGTAATTTTCTGCAGCCTGTTGAAGCGCTTCTTCGTAAACCACACTTTGATTGATAGCCAAGTCATAATCTTCAATAGATTTTTGAACTTCAACTTTAATGCGGTCTGTCATTATTGATTCTGTATTTTTCACTTCAAGAGCTTTACTTTCAGCCTCTCTTACGTGCGCACTGTTTTTTAAGATTCCAGATAAATCATAAGATAAACCTAAACCAAAATTCATTGCATATTTTACAGTAATAATATCTTTAAGATCTAGAGCAGTGTAACCTCCAAGTAATGAAAGCGTTGGATAGTATCCCGCTTTGGCAATCTTAACATTTGCCTCAGAAGCTTTTTGCTGTAAACGAATAGCTTCTAAATCTTTTCTGTTTTCAAGAGCCATTGCATCTGTTGTAGGTGCTCCAGTTGTTTTTAGATTGAAAAAATCGTCCTCATTTACCTGTATTTTCACAGTTGGGTTTAATTTAAGCAATGTTGTCAAATAGAAATTGATGTTATTGATATTGTTATTAGCCTCATCAATTGACAATTGTGTTTTTGAAACCAACAATTGTGCTTTCAATAAATCATTTCTAGGGATAATTCCGTTTTTCTCTAATTCGATAAAATCAGTAACACGTTGTTTAGCGCTTTTTTGATTTTCATTTAGAGCATCTAAAGTTTTTTGTGCCTTATACAAAGCGGTGTAATAAGTAATTACTCTTAGAGCAATATCTTCTTTCGTTTTGGCAGCATTTGCACTTTCAGCTTCATATAAGTTATCATATGCATCAATGCTGCTTTGTATTTTAAAACCAGCAAAAATAGGTAAACTTAAATTTGCCATACCCAGCATTGCTCGGTCTGGAGAAGCTAGAGAAGCACTTTCACCCTGATTTGGCAGATCAATAGAAGCTTTTGTAAGACGTTGATACTGGCCAGAGATTTTTAAATCAGGATATTGGTTATTCTTAACCGTCTGTAATTCGTATTTTTTTGTGTTTACCTTAGTGTTGGCAAGCGTAACTTCGTCACTCTTTTCCCATGCCATTTTCACGGCTTCGCCTAAGGTTAAACTTGTTTTTTCTTGTGCTTCTACTGAAGATATTCCAATAAAGAAAACTCCAAAGAGCATTAATTGACTAATTTTCATAAACAAGTAGCGCTTTTATAGTTTGTTGAATGTGCTTTGTAAGATCGTTTTTAATGTAATTGTTAAACATTTCTTCTGTTTTCAAATCAAATAATTCTTCGAAGAAAGAGCGATTCATGTGAAAGTGAAAAAAGGTACCGATAATTGTTGGTGTAATGAGCTGGATGTTTACATCTTTTCTAAAAACCCCTAGAGCTTGTCCTTGCTTAATAATGCTTTCGACTGATTTTAAATTTCCTTTTTTAAGTTCAGTAAAAGCTTGAAGGCTTTTTTCTCTCTTTTTATTGTAAAGTTCAAAGTGTAAAACCCTGTAAATCCCTTTGTTAAGGCAAATTCTGTTAATGTAAATTTCGATTAATTTATTGACTTTTTCAAGAGGTTCTATATTTTCTTGCAATAAATTTTCGAGTTGTAGTTTTAAATCAACAGTTTTGTGAAAAATAAGAGCTTCCAGTAATCTTTCTTTTGAACCAAAATAATAAGAGACCATGGCAATGTTAATTTTGGCCTCTTTGGAGATATCCCGTATCGATGTACCCTCAAATCCTTTCTCAGAAAATAGCCTTTCTGCAACATTAAGAATCTGAATTTTTTTATCGTTCAATTCGATGTGTGACATGGTATTGTTTCTAATCGGATGCAAAATTAAACACTTGTTTAATTTAAACACTTGTTTAATTTTATTTTAACATAATATTAACATAAAACGGTTTCGATATTTGAGCACAAAAAAAGCTGAAACACTTAGTATTTCAGCTGTATTTTTTTTTGTCATTCCGACGAAGGAGGAATCACACTAGAAATTCCGCAAAAGATATTATCAATCTTTGTCGAGTTACGAGTGTGATTCTTCGTTCCTCAGAATGACAAATTATAATGTTTATTCTAAATACCTATCGAATCTCTCCGACAAATTCAGCAATTTTCCCGCTTCCGTTTTCGCTTAAATGTTTAATAAAAGCACTACCGATAATTGCACCTTTTGCATATTTTATTGCTTGATTGAAAGTCTCTTTGTTCGAAATTCCGAAACCAACGATTTGAGGATTTTTTAAATTCAGATTTGCTATTCTTTCGAAATAGCTTTCTTGAACATCTCCAAATCCAGATTGCGAACCGGTAACGCTTGCAGAACTTACCATATAAATAAATCCGTTTGAAACGCTGTCTATAAAACGAATACGTTCGTCTGAAGTTTGAGGTGTAATCAGGAATACATTAATTAAACCGTATTTTTCAAAAATAGCTTTGTATTCATCTGCATACACATCAACCGGAAGGTCTGGAATAATTAAACCGTCAATTCCGATTTCAGCACATTTCTGGCAGAAAGCTTCAACTCCGTATTGCAACATCGGATTAAAATATCCCATAATAATCAACGGAATTTTTACGCTTTCGCGAATGTTCTTCAGTTGATCAAAAAGGATTTGAGTTGTCATTCCGTTATGAAGCGCTTGTGTAGAACTCGCCTGAATCGTAGGTCCGTCTGCCAAAGGATCACTGAAAGGCAATCCGATTTCGATTAAATCAACACCATTTTTTTCTAAATCCTGAATAATCTGCACGGTATCGTTTAAGTTCGGATATCCGGCAGAAAAATAGATCGAAAGTATCTTTTTATCTTCTTGTAATTTCTGAGTTATTCTGTTCATTTTATTTATGTTTTCTCCTGCAAGGTTTTCAAAACCTTATAGGTATTTGTGTTTAATTGTTTTTAGACTTACAAGGTTTTGAAAACCTTGCAGGAAGTTCTCCTAAGCAACAATAATTTTACTTGTCCAATTATCGTTTTGTTTTTCAACCAATAGTAATCCAGAATCAGAATCATTCATTTGTGCAACTAACTCTCCTTTGCTATTCCAGAATGCACTTTGTCCTGCAGAAGGCGATCCCCAAGATTCTCCACTGAAATTCGACATCAAAACATTCATTTTGTGTTTTTCAGCATAGTTTTGTAAATCTCTGTATGCATTCGGAATTCCGTTTGGCGAAAAGAAAATGCTTGCAATATAAATGTCGGTGTCATTTTTAGCCGCATTTTCTGGATGCAGCGGATTGTCAATATCAGCGCAAATTGCAAAAGAAATATTTTGATTGTCAATAGTCAGCATCGGATTGTAATCGAATGTCGAATCGAAGAATTCATCTTCTCCTTCATGCAAGAACTGCTTGGTGTAAATAGAAACCGAATCATCAGGGGCTATAATAAATTCGCCAATAAACAGTTTCGAATCTATTCTAATTGGTGCTCCAGCTATAATGACAATGTTATTTCTAACCGCCAATTCTTTTAAATGGTCTATTCTATAATCGTCTTCTGTAAAAACTAAGGCTTCTGAATTTTCTCTTTCGTAACCCGTTATAGACAATTCAGGAAACGCAATTAAATTAGCGCCATTTTGAGCAGCCAATTCAATAAGCTGATAGTGATTCAGTAAATTAGAAGATATATCTCCACGTTTTGGTTTAGTCTGCGCTGCCGCTAAAATCATTTTGTATTATTTATTTTCTGTATAAACCCAAGCCACTCTTCCTGATTGAAGTTTGACCTGAACTCTTTTGTATGAATTAGACTCGAATTGATCTACTTTTAACAATTCTGCATTAGAAACTTCAAAAGCAATACCATGTATAATGTCTTCTAAACTTTCACTTGGTACAGCCACAACATAATCTGCCATACCAAATTCTTCTTCAATTTGTAAACTTTTAAGTTTGAAGCCCAGTATTTGATCTGGACTGCCGCTTAAAACTTTATTAAAAATCTGCATTTGAATTTGTTTAGATCTTAATGTTCCGTATGAAAATAATAGTTCCATAATTATGATTTTCTCTTTATTTATTAGCGTTAGGGATGGGAGCAGCATCCTTTTTATTTTTTCTTTAAAAATAAAAAGATATAGCGGACAGCCCGACCGTAGGGAACGCCCAAATTACAACTTTTATTACAATTTAAAGTAATCTATATAATTATCTAAATCTTTATCGCCACGGCCAGAAAGACTGATAACGACTATATCTTCTGGCTTGAATTTCTTCTGATCTAAAACGGCAAAAGCATGCGCGCTCTCGATTGCTGGAATAATTCCTTCTAATTTTGTCAATTGTAGACCAGCATTCATAGCGTCGTCATCGGTAACAGAGAAAAATTCGCCGCGTCCTGTTTGTGCCAAATGCGCATGTAAAGGCCCAACGCCTGGATAATCTAATCCTGCCGAAATAGAATAAGGTTCTGTAATTTGTCCATCTGGTGTCTGCATTAAAAGCGTTTTGCAGCCATGGATAACACCAACTTTTCCTAACTTACTTGTTGCAGCGCTGTGCCCACTGTCAACACCTTTTCCAGCAGCTTCAACAGCGATGATTCCAACTTCTGGTTCGTGTAAAAAGTGATAATATGTTCCAGCAGCATTACTTCCGCCGCCAATACAAGCTACAACATAATCAGGGTTTTCACGACCTTCTTTTTCTTTTAACTGCCATTTAATTTCCTCAGAAATAATACTCTGAAAACGAGTTACCATGTCTGGATAAGGATGAGGCCCAATTGCAGATCCGATAATATAATGTGTATCTACAGGATTGTTAATCCAATCACGAATGGCTTCGTTTGTAGCATCTTTTAAAGTTCTAGATCCTGAAAGTGCTGGACGAACTTCTGCGCCTAACATTTTCATACGCGCTACGTTTGGTGCCTGACGCGCGATGTCGATTTCGCCCATGTAAACGATGCATTCGATTCCCATTAAAGCACAAACGGTAGCCGTTGCCACACCATGCTGACCCGCACCAGTTTCAGCAATAATTCTTTTTTTGCCTAGACGTTTTGCCAATAAAATCTGTCCGATTGTATTGTTTACTTTGTGTGCTCCAGTATGGTTTAAGTCTTCTCTTTTTAGATAAACTTTGGTATTGTATTTCTCAGATAGACGTTTTGCAAAATACAACGGACTAGGACGTCCAACGTAATCTTTCAGCAATTGGTTGAACTCTGCTTTAAAATCAGGTTCATCCATTATACTTAAGTATTTCTGGCGTAGTTCTTCTACATTTGGATACAGCATTTCAGGGATGTAAGCACCACCAAATTCTCCGTAATATCCTTTTTCGTTAACGTTAAAACTCATTTTGTTTAAATTTTAAAAGTTGGCAACATCAAATTTGCGCTTGAAATTGCTTAATAGATTTTTATTTTTTAGCCCTGGTTCGATTTCAAATTTACTATTTACATCGACAGCATAAATAGGTAATTTTGTTTTTGAAATTTCTTCAATGGCTTTTAATTCATTCATTCCAATTCCGCCGCTTAAAAAGAAAGGCTTTTTCGAATTGTATTTTTTTAATATCGTCCAGTCGAAAGTTGTTCCATTTCCGCCAGGAAGTTTTCCTTTGGTGTCAAATAGAAAATAATCGCAGACATGCTCAAAAGGTTTAATGGTTTCAAAATCAAAATTCTCATCGGCCGAAAAGACTTTGATAATTTCAATTTTTTTCGGAAGTTTTTCTTTTAATGCTGAGCAAAATTCAACTGATTCTTCCCCGTGTAATTGAACTGCTTGTAAGTTGTATTTTTCGACTTTTTCCAGAATTTCTTCCTGACTTTGATTAACAAAAACGCCCACTTTTTTGATTGTTTTTATCAATTCGGGGACATTCTCATTGCAATATCTAGCGGATTTTTTCCAGAAAATAAATCCCATATAATCGGGTAGGAGTGCACCTACTTCGAGAATGTTTTCGGGATATTTCATGCCGCATATTTTGAGTTTCATTTTTTTGATGCTTTAAGCTTTAAGCTTTAGGCTTTCGGCTAAATTAGTAATGTTAAAAAAGGCTTATTGCTTACGGCTTAAAGCCTATAGCTGACTAATAAAGTCAACAGCCGCTTGTCCAGCGTTGTCGGTTTTCATGAAGTTTTCTCCAATTAAGAAACCTTTGTAACCGTAAGGTTTAAGTTCTTGAATGGCTTCAATTGATGAAATACCGCTTTCGGATACTTTTACAAAATCATTAGGAATTTGTGAAGCCAATTCTTTACTGAAATCTAAACTAACTTCAAATGTTTTTAAGTTTCTGTTGTTTACGCCAATCATGTCTAAAGTTGGCATAATTGATTTTTCTAATTCTTCTTGATTATGAACTTCAAGCAAAACTTCTAAATCTAAACTTTTTGCAAATTCAGACAGAGATTTGATTTCTTCTCTCGTTAAAACCGCTGCGATTAGTAAAATCAAATCGGCTCCGTGAGCTTTTGCTTCTAAAATCTGATATTCGTCTACAATAAATTCTTTTCGCAAAAGCGGAATATTTACTGAAGCTCGAGCCAAAAGCAAATCGTCTAGAGAACCGCCAAAATATTTTCCGTCTGTTAAAACTGAAATTCCACATGCGCCAGCATTTTCATAACCTTTAACTACTTCTTCAACTGTAAAATTATTGTTGATAACTGATTTTGAAGGAGAACGGCGTTTGTGTTCTGCGATAATCCCAGAATTGCTTTCTCTTAAATTTTGACTAAGAGAAATGGTCTGTTTTCCAAAAAACACAGAAGCTTCCAACTGAGAAACTGGAATAATCGATTTTTTTAGAGCGACTTCTCTTTTTTTGTCTATTATTATTTTATCTAAAATATTCATTGTTTATTTTGTTTCAGGTTTCAAGTTTCAGGTTCGTTCCAATAACTTGAAACCTGAAACTTGAAACAATTTTTTACCTGCTTAATTCTTGTAATTTCTGTAATGCTTTTAATCCTTTTCCGGATAACAAACTTTCTTTTGCCAGTTCAAATCCTTCTTTTGGAGAACATTTTGTAACGGTTGAAATTGCCATTGCCGCATTGGCGCAAACTACATTATTCTGCGCTTCATTTCCTTTCCCAGAAATTATATTCGTGAAAATTGCAGCAGATTCTTCAATTGTTTTTCCTCCTTCAATTTCGGTTTGATAAAGAAGACGAACACCAAAATCTTCTGGATTCAACATTCCTTCCATATGGTTGGAAATGGTTTTTGTCGGACCTGTTAATGAAATTTCGTCATATCCGTCAAGCGAATGTAAAATCGTAAAATTGGTATCTGTATTTTGATATAAATAAGCATACATTCTGGCCAATTCTAAGTTGAAAACTCCAACTAATTGATTTTGTGGAAATGCAGGATTTACCATGGGACCTAACATATTAAAGAATGTTTTTACTGCCAATTCTTTTCTAATTGGTCCAACATTTTTCATTGCCGGGTGAAATAGGGGAGCATGCAAAACGCAGATTCCAGCTTGGTCAATACATTTCTCTAAAAACGAAGCATCGTTACTGAATTTAATTCCCATTTTTTCCATTACGTTGCTCGATCCAGAGATTGACGAAACGCCGTAATTTCCGTGCTTTGCTACTTTTATTCCAGCTCCAGCCGATACAAAAGAAGCTAAAGTGGAAATATTGAAAGTGTCTTTTCCGTCACCACCCGTTCCGCATAAATCGATGGTGTTATAAGCTGATAAATCAACACGAATACATAATTCTAATAAAGCTTCACGAAAGCCTGAAAGCTCATCGATTGTAATGCTTCGCATCATAAAAACAGTCAAAAATGCCGAAATCTGACTTGGATTGTATTGACCGCTTGAAATATTAATCAATACGTTTTTTGCTTCTTCTTTAGTAAGCACTTCGTGATTGATTAATTTGTTTAATATAGTTTTCATTTTTTTAGTCTTAAAGTCTAAAGTCGAAGGTCTTAAAGTCCTTGACTTCCGTAATATAATTTTAGAATTGATTTTGAAGTTTTAAAATTGTGAAAGATCTTTTTGAGTTTTTGACTTTATGACTTTCGGCTTTAAAACTTTCGACTTACATCTAACTCTTAATCCAATTCTCTAAAATCCTTTTTCCGTTTGGTGTTAAAACACTTTCTGGATGAAACTGAACACCTCTTACATCATAGGTTTTATGTCTTAGTGACATAATTTGTCCATTTTCGTCCACTGAAGTTGCTTCTAGATCATCTGGTAAATTGCTGTCTACAACCCAAGAATGGTATCTTCCAACTTCGAATTCATTTCCTAAACCTTCAAATAAAATCTCGTCTGAAACTACTGTTTTTACATTTGTTGCAACTCCGTGGTATACTTTATCAAGATTAGAAAGCGTTCCGCCAAAAACTTCTCCAATGGCTTGCTGTCCTAAACAAACGCCAAGGATACTTTTAGTTGGGCTGTATTTTTCGATTACTGCCTTTAACAAACCTGCTTCATCTGGAATTCCAGGTCCTGGAGAAAGCAAAATTTTATCAAAAGAAGCGATTTCATCAATATCGAATTCGTCGTTTCTGTAAACAGTAACTTCGCAATTTAAATCTTCTAAATAGTGTACTAAATTGTAAGTGAAACTATCGTAATTGTCTATAACTAGTATTTTTTTCATTTTATTTTTGTTTCAAGTTTCAGGTTTGTTTGTTTTAAGTTTAGGTTTCACATCTGCTTTAACTTGAAACCTGAAACAAAGAAAACCTGAAACAAAATTTTTATTTTTCTCGAACGTATTTTTCTATGATAACACGATCTACTCCTAATTTTTCTATTTTTTCTATACCCTTTTGAATTAAAGTGTCGTTTTGAACTTTCACTACAAATTCAAATTTGTTGTCTTCCCAATCGCGGTTGTTGAAGAACTCTAAGTTTTCTGTATAAATACTATCTTTCAAAGTATATTTTCCGCCTCCTCCAAAGAACATTGCTGCTGTTGAATCTTTTCCGTGTTTTAAGTCATGATTAAAAAAAGCAAAATGTGTATCGTTAATAATCTTAATCATTTTTGTTTTGGTATTGAAAGTCGAAAAAGTTGAATCTTTCTCAGTCGTTTCAGCTGATATAAGGCGCCAGGTTCCTTCAATCGGATTGTGCTTTTTTTCAGAATTGCAAGATGTTATGGTAATGATTAGAATTAAAATTGATACTGCTTTTTTCATGATTTTTATGGTTTGTTTGTTAATTGTTTGAGGTTTAAAGTTTCATGTTTCAGGTTCCAACAACTTGAAACGTGAAATAAAGAAAACTTGAAACTAAATATTTTCCGCCATTTCTAGTGCTGTATTTAATGCTCTTAACTTATTATAAACTTCCTGCATTTCGCTTTCTTCGTCAGAACTTGCTACAATTCCGGCTCCAGCTTGACAATGCAATTGATGATTTTTAGAAAGGAAAGTTCGAATCATAATGGCGTGATTAAAGTTTCCTTCAAAATCCATAACTCCAATTGCGCCTCCATAAAAATTACGATTTGTTTTTTCGCAATCTTCAATTAATTGCATCGCTCTGTGTTTTGGTGCGCCGCTCAAAGTTCCTGCTGGGAAAGTGTCTGCTACAACTTGCATTGTAGTTGCTTTGTCGTGCAAATGTCCCGTAACTTTTGAAACTAAGTGAATTACGTGAGAAAAAAACTGAACTTCTCTATATTTTTCTACATTGACATCGTGACCATTTCTGCTTAAATCGTTTCTTGCCAAATCAACAAGCATAACGTGTTCGCTGTTCTCTTTTTTATCTTCTGAAAGTTCTTTTGCTAAAAGAGCATCACGTTCGTCATTTCCAGTTCTTTTAAAAGTTCCTGCAATTGGGTGGATTTCGGCTTTTCTATCTTTTACAATAATTTGTGCTTCTGGCGAAGAACCGAATATTTTGAAATCTCCATAATCAAAGAAAAATAAATATGGAGAAGGGTTAATGCTTCTTAAAGCTCTATAAACATTAAATTCATCTCCTTTGAAACCTTGAGTAAATCGGCGAGAAAGCACTAATTGGAAAACATCTCCACGGTAACAATGCTTTTTGGCTAAAGCCACATTTGTTTTAAATTCCTCATCGGTTAAATTAGAGAAGCCTTCGCCTTCTTTAGAAAATTTGTAAGAAGCTATATTTCTAGATTGTAATAATTGTTCGATTTCTGAAATATTGTTTTTTCCGTCAAGACTATGGCAGAATATAAAAGCTTCATTTTTAAAGTGATTGATTGCAATAATGTTCTGATAAACGGCATAAAAAACATCTGGAATAGAAGTCGCATTGTCTTTTTTTGCAATAGATACTTTTTCGAAATAACGAACAGCATCATAAGAAATATATCCAAATAAACCGTTATTGATGAATTTAAAATCGTTTTTTTCTGATTTAAACTGACTTGAAAATTCCTGAATTACCTGAGGAATATTTGTTGAAGAATCAATACTGATTTTTTCTGAAGTTCCGTCAGGGAAAGTTTTAGAAATAACTTCATTTTCGATTTTAATTGTAGCAATCGGATTGCAGCAGATGTAAGAAAAACTGTTGTCATTTCCGTGATAATCACTACTTTCTAGTAATAAACTATTTGGGAATTTATCTCTGATTTTGAAATAAATACTTACTGGCGTTACAGTATCTGCCAGAATTTGTTTGTAATGCGTATTAAGAATAAAAGGTTTCAAAATGTATAGTTTTATGTTGTTCGTTAATTTGTTTTCAATTTGATCCAAAAAAAAGGGCTTGTCGTGATGACAAGCCCTTTATATTTTATAGTTTTAACAATACCATAGGAAGCTTCGTTCACGACGTCTGACGTAAATTGCTCCACCACCAAGTATTGTTTAAAATTGTTCTCATTTTTTTATTTTGATGTGACAAAGATATAAATGTAATTTTAATTAGAGTACATAAAATTTGAAAAAAAACTTTTCGGATTTGTAAAATTTGTTAAATTTTAATTCAAAGTATCTCTATAACTCCTTAATTACCACTTGCTATAGTGTTATTTACATTTAATCTGAAATCTGGGTTTCCTTTAATATTCGGAATAGCAAATAGCTCGTTAAGTTTCATTTTAGTATATTCTATTCCGTAAGCTGGGTTGCCAAAGTAATTTTTTATACCAGGAATATTGCTTCCAGATTCACTTTCAATTTCTCCTTGACAATTGTTTGCAATTACATTTTTAAAACTGATTTTTGATAGATTAGCTTCACCATTTCCAATATTTCCTTCCAACAAAATAAAAGGAGCAAATCCAGAAACTACACTATTGGTTAAGTTGAAATACGTGTTTTCTTTAATGTAAGCAGATTCTCTAACCAAACCTTGATTGTTTTCTTCTAAATTAACCAGCGTAATATTGTTGGCATTTATTTTAGTCATTTTTTTTGTCATGTCTGTCGCAGCAACTTTTTCGTATGAATCTACCTCAAAACATCTCGAACCTGAAATATCTGAAGAAAATGGGTGACGAACGGCAATACTGTTGCTAATATTAATTTGAGCCCCTTGGGTAAAATCAAAATCATCATCTGTTGTTCTAAATGAAACCAAATTGCTTAGATTCAAATCTCCACCATAACATTCGAAAGAATCATCATTTGAAAAGCTAACTTGAACATGGCTTACAACTGTTTTTCTTCCAACGCCAGCAAGAGAAAGACCATTTAATTCTTTAGAAGCGCTTAATTTTCTTCCAGCATATTCGATTCTCACGTATTTAATAATTCCGGAGTTATCTTCTGGATCTTGGCCTCCGTAGTGATTTAAGATTGGATCTAAATCGAAAGGTAATGTATGAATACCTCCCAGAGAGTTTATTGGAGCTTTTCCTAAAACGATAATTCCGCCCCAGTCACCTGGTTTTCTATTGTTTATTTCATTTTCTGAAGTAAAAATAATCGGATCGGTTTCTAAACCTTCTGCCATAATTTTAGCTCCATTTGTAATTACAAGAGTTCCGCAGGTTTTATCATCACCTCGTATTACAGTGCCAGGTTCGATTGTTAAAGTGGCATTATTTGTAACGTATACAACTCCAACTAAATGATAAACATTACGTTTTGACAATCGGGTGTCTTTATCAATTGTTCCGGCAATTATATTGGTTGCTTCACCATAGTCATTACCAGCGGGTTTAAAGCTTGTCCAGTTAGTCATCCAGTTGGAAGTGCCAACGATTCCTTTTGGTTGTTGTTGGGCTTGTGCGAAAAAGCTGATAATGAAGATTATAGATGCAAAATGTAATTTTGTTTTCATAACTATGATTTTAATTTCTAGTTTTTGATTTTTTTATTTGTCCCAAAAATAGAAGCCGTATGTTAATCAAAGTCCTGATGCTTATTACGAAAGAGTTACTATATTATTAAGAATGTTAAGATTTTGAAAAGAGTTATTTTTTTAGTTGTAAATGCCTATTTCAAAATTGTTTGCAATTAAATTTTCATTTGAAGATAATTTGTAACTTTGATAAAAATAAAAGAAATGGATTTAGATACTCGAAAAGTGATTTTTATTAGAGACTTTCTTAAACTTGAAAGTGAGAAAGCAATTTCTCAATTTGAGAAACTGTTAAAAAAGGAAATTAAAGCAGATTTAGAATTAAAGCCAATGTCTATTGCCGAATTTCATAAACGAATTGATGCTTCTATAGACGATTCAAAAAATGGAAGAATTACAGATGTTGATGAATTAATTTCTGAAATTGAGAAATGGAGTTGAAAATTTATTGGACAGATTTTGCTAAAGCTGAATTAAAAAAGATTTTTGATTATTATAAGAAGGAAGCTAGTTTAACTGTTGCAAAAAAACTTGTAGTCGGAATTACCAGAGAGACTCTGAAATTAAAACCAAACTCAACAAATGCGATAGGACAAAAAGAAGAACTTTTAGAAAGTTACTCTGAAGAGATACGATATTTGGTTTATAAAAATTATAAAATTATTTATTGGATTAATTTAAAGAAAAATTCAATTGAAATTTTAGATGTATTTGATACAAGACAAAATCCAATAAAAATTAAAAGAAATATATAAATAATAAACCCCAACAGTTTTAAACTGTTGGGGTTTATTGTATTTCTGAATTAGTAAGCTTGAAATATTAGAATTTTAAAGCTACAGCCAATTCGAATTCGTCATTGATAGTTTTGTCTCCTAAACCGTCGAAGAAGCTACCTGAACCGTATTTAATATCGTATTTAGTTCTGTCAACTTTGAAAGCAGTTGTAGCAGTGTTTCCTTTTACAGTGATATCAAAAGTTACTGGCTTAGTAATTCCTTTGATAGTTAAGTCTGCAGTTACAGTATAAACGTCAGCAGATTTTGCACCGATAGTTTTGAAAACTAATTTTGAAGTTGGGAATTTATCAGTTCCGAAGAAATCGTCAGCTTTTAAGTGACCGTTTAATTTCCCTTGGTATTCTCCAGTTAAATCTGTAGAAGTTAATGAAGTCATATCAACTGTAAAGCTTCCTCCAGTTAATTTTTTTCCTTTGAAAACTACAGAACCTTCTTTGAAGTTTACTGTTCCAGAGTGCTCTCCAGTTACTTTTTTACCTACCCATTTAATAGTAGATGCTTTTACGTCGATTTTTTTAGTTTGAGCATTTACTGAGATACTAGCAGCTGCTACGAATAATGCTATTGCAATAGTTTTTAAATTTTTCATGTTTTTTAAAATTAAAATTTGAATTTGATTAATAAATAATTATAGAGTGATAAATAATTCTTCGTGTGATTTTCTAACTTTTTTCTGGTGTTGAGATTTGTCTTCATCATGTCTGTAACCTACAGTTGCAATTACAGAAGCATTTAAACCCAATTTGTCAAAACCTAAAATTTCGTTGAAAGAAGCTGCGCTAAAACCTTCCATTGGAGTAGCATCAATTTTCAATTCGGCAGCTGCATTTAGTAAGTTTCCTAATGCTAAATAAGTTTGTTTTGCAGTCCAGATGTGTTTTGCGTCTTCAGATAAATTAGAAATTACACCTTTCATCATGTCGCTAAATCCGCCTAAAGCTTCGGTAGGAACGCCTCTTACTTCGCTAATATTGCTGATATATTTGTCAACAGAACCTCCGTCAAGGCTTAAATCATTTGCAAAAATGAATAGGTGAGAAGCATCTGTAATTTGAGTTTGTCCCCATGCTGCTCCTTTTAATTTTTCTCTTAATTCTGGATTTTCAACAATAACTACTTTATAAGGTTGTAATCCGTATGAAGAAGCACTTAATCTTACTGCTTCTTTTAATGTATTTAAATCAGCATCTGATATCTTTTTTGAAGCATCATATTGTTTGACTGCGTATCTCCAATTTTGATTTTCTAAGAAATTGCTCATAGTTTTTATTATTTTATTTGTTGGTTCTATATTTTTCTAATAATTGATTTAAGAAAACTAACTCTTCTGGTTTTAAATTGTTAGCAAACGTTTGTTCATGCTCATCTACTTTCGGATCTAATTCTTTTAAAACATCTAATCCTTTTTCTGTAATCGAAACTTCAATTTTTCTTCGATTATCTGGACAGACATTTCTAGTTACAAAATCCTTCAATAATAATTTGTCTACCAAACGTGTTGTGTTGCTCGTTTTAGCAAGCATTCGCTCTTGTATCACGCACATATTAGCAGGTTTTCCTTTTTGTCCTCTTAATATACGTAACACATTATACTGTTCTCCAGATAAATCATACGGTTTGATCAACTCGTTGAAATGATCCTGAATCACATTTTGCGTGTACATGATATTCAGAATAACTTTTTTCGCATTATCCATCTTAACCGTACTCTTAATAACCTCTTCAATTGTCATAGTCGTAAGTGTATAATTTGTATATACAAATGTATAACTTTTAATAGTTGTATATACAAATGTTGTGTTAATTATTTGTTAACATGTCTAATTGCGCTTTTGAGTATAGTTTTTTGATACTAAAATTAATGTAATTTTTTAATATAATGATCTGATATAATGTGAATTAATGATTTTTTAAAATCAAGAGGTAATTCTGTTTTATACTATTTTTTAAATGGCTTTTTGTAAGAAGATTTCAAAATGAAGTTGCTCAAAATAGACTAGATTTACGATTTATTGGAATTCTGAGAGAAGAAAACCGTTTGCAACTTGTCTGAAATTTGCAATTTCTGTGTTTATCCAAACTTCATCATGTCCTAATTCTTTCGCTATTACTCTTGCCGTTTTCTCAGAAACTTCAATTGCAGCCCTTGCATCTAAGAACAAAAGACGAACTCGTCTGGCTAAAATATCATCTACAGTTCTTGCCATTTCGTAACGAATAGCCCAAACGACTTCTGCCATTGTAAATTCGTGATCAGGATGGAGTTTTTCTTTTAATTCTTGCTCGCTTTCTTGCAATTCAATTATTTTCGGAATATCAGAACCATATATATAAAGGTGATTTTCTCTATCTAAAGAATTTGTAGATTTATTTCCATGAATGGGAAGATGTTCTGTGCGACATTCCTTCGGAGATAATTTTCCTGTTTGGATTGCTTTATCAATAATATCTTCAGCAATTTTTCTGTACGTTGTCCATTTTCCTCCGGTAATAGTAATTAGACCCGTTTCTGAAACTATAATTTTATGACTTCTAGAAACTTCTTTGGTACTTTTACCTTCTTCTTTGGGTGCAGCCAATGGGCGCAATCCTGCAAAAACAGAAAGAACATCTGCTCTTGTGGGTTTCTTGGTTAGAAAACGTTGAGCGGTTTCGAGAACAAATTGAATTTCGCTTTCTAAAGCAATAGGTTCTAAACTTTGTTTTTTAATTAAAGTATCGGTCGTTCCAACTACAACACGATTATGCCACGGAACGGCAAATAAAACTCTTCCATCTTTTGTTTTTGGAATCATTAAGGCATTTTCTCCTGGTAGAAAAGATTTGTCAAATACTAAGTGTATTCCCTGACTAGGAACAATGTATTTTTTATAAACGTTATCATTCAATTTCATGATTGCATTTGTAAAAACCCCCGTCGCGTTAATTACGGCAGAACCTTTTACATCCTGTTTAATTCCGCTTTCCTGATCTTGAATCTGAACACCAATAACTTGGTTTTTGTCGTCTTTTAGCAAATTGACAACTTTTACATAATTCAAAACACAAGCTCCGTTTTCTACAGCCGTTTGAGCCAAGTTAATCGCTAAACGAGAATCATCAAATTGGCCATCATGATAAATAACACCGTTCACCAATCCATTTTCTTCTACGTTTGGAAGCATTTCAATAGTTCTCTTTTTCGAAAGATATTTAGAACTTCCTAAACTCAGGCAACCAGACAATAAATCGTAAATCTTTAATCCGATTGTATAAAAATAACCGCTAAACCAATGATAATTTGGAATGACAAAGGATTGATTTTTAACTAAATGATTTGCATTTTGTGCCAATAATCCTCTTTCTTTTAATGCTTCTCTAACTAAATGCACATCGCCTTGTGCCAAATAGCGTACGCCACCATGAACCAATTTAGTGCTTCTGCTCGAAGTTCCTTTTGCAAAATCTACGGCTTCAAATAAGATTGTTTTGTACCCGCGACTTGTTGCATCAATTGCAGTTCCGAGTCCACTTGCTCCACCGCCTATAATGATTACGTCCCAATTTTCGGTATTTTTTAATTTGGCTAATTGTTCGGAACGATTCATGTTTTGGCTTTAAAAATTTATTTTTTTTGGAAATGTTGTTTGAAGCAAACTTAACGAAATGAAATTAAAAATTGATGAAGAAAAAGTTTTTGGTTTTTGTTTGTTTCAGGTTTCAAGTTTCAGGTTTCAAGTTTCAGGTTTCAAGTGGATATTCGAAATCTATAATGAAATTGGAAGTTTTATGGAGAAAAGAAATGTTTTTTATATTCCGTAGAAATATTTCGTCGGTAGAAAAATGATTGTATTGTTTTGCATTGTGTCCTCTAGGATGCGTGATTTTATGAAAATAACGCATTTGCCGCAATGTATCTCAAACGTTCCTAAGGAACGTATAATCGCAATCACATCTAATTTTCTACCGACGAGACATTCCTACGAAATGAATCTTTTTTTAAAAGAATAAACCCGACAGGTTTTTTAAACTTGTCGGGTTTACGTTATGTTGACTTGAAACTTAAAACATGAAACAAGAAAAACAAAATCCTAGTGAGGCAGTTTATCTTTAATCAAACCATAAACCCAAGTTCCGGCAATTGCACTTACCAAAGTAACCACGATTACAGTAGCGCCAGTTCCAATTTGAGCGAAAAGCGGACCAGGGCAAGCTCCAGTAATAGCCCATCCGAAACCGAATAATAATCCGCCGTAGATTTGTCCTTTGTTGAAAGTCTTTGGTTGAATTTCGATTTTTTCGCCATCAAGAGTTTTGATATTGAATTTTTTAATCAATTGTACTGAAATTAATCCAACAGCAACAGCGCAACCAATTACGCCATACATATGAAACGATTCAAGATTGAACATTTCCTGAATACGAAACCAACTAATGATTTCTGCTTTTACGAATACAATTCCGAAAAAGATTCCAACGATTAAATATTTTAGGTTTGCGAATGTATTTTCTTTTTTCTGGCTTGCGTTGATTCCTTCGCCGTCTATATTTTTATTTTCTAAACTCATTTTTGAAATTTTAAAGTGAAAGAATATAAGGTAAAATCAAAAGCGCCATTACAAAACCGCCAATCATAAAACAGATTGTAGCTACCAATGAAGGCCATTGTAAGTTTGATAATCCCATAATCGCGTGTCCGCTTGTACAGCCGCCTGCGTAACGGGTTCCAAAACCTACTAAAAATCCGCCAACCACAATCATGATAAATCCGCGAAGCGTTAATAAACTTTCCCAAGAAAATAATTGCGATGGAACTAAACCACTGTGATCTGTAATTCCATAAGTCGCTAATTTCTCTGATAATTCAGGAGCAATTTCTACAGGATTTGGATTCGATAAAAAGTGAGCTGCGATAAAACCACCGAAAAATATTCCTAAGACGAAGAATAAATTCCAGCTTTCTTTTTTCCAGTCGTATTTAAAAAACGAAATATTTGCAGGAATACAAGCTGCGCAAATATGACGCAATGAAGAACTAATCCCGAAAGATTTATTCCCAATAATTAATAAAATTGGAACTGTTAATCCAATTAACGGACCTGCAACATACCAAGGCCATGGTTCTTTGATGATTTCTAGCATATTTTTTAGGATCTAAGTTGCTAAGATTCTAAGGTACTAAGTTTAAGGTTGAAAATCTTAGAACCTTAGAATCTTAGTAGCTCAGCATCTTTAAATTATTTTAATACTTTACTTTGACAAACAAAATCTGATTTTGGGACATTGGTTTTTGAGATTGCTCCAAAACCACCTTCTACTTCAGAGAAGTTTCTAAAACCTCTTGCTTGAAGGATAGAGGCAGCAATCATACTTCTGTAACCGCCAGCACAATGCAAATAAAAATGCTCATTTGGATTAATATCTTTTACCCAATCATTTATATAAGCCAAAGGTTTGCTGTAAGCGTCATCTATATGTTCTGCTTCGTATTCTGTTTCTTTACGGATATCAATTACTTTATCTTCGCCAAATTTAAACTCATTTGCAAATTGTTCTGCCGTGATTCTGTTAACAGTGTCAATTTCGAAACCTGCATTTTGCCAAGCTTCAAAACCACCTTCTAAATGTCCGATAATCGTATCAAACCCAACACGGCTTAAACGTGTTACAGTTTCTTCTTCCATGCCAGCCGCAGTAACCAAAATAATAGGCTGTTTTACATCGGCAATTAAAGTTCCAACCCACGGCGCAAAATCACCATTGATTCCGATATTGATAGATTGCGGAATAAATCCTTTGCTGAAATCTGCTGCGCTTCTTGTGTCTAGAATTAGAGCGCCAGTTTCTTCAGCAACTGCTTCAAATTCTTTTACATTTATAGCTTTCATTCCGTTGTGTAAAACTGTTTCAAAGCTTTCATAACCTTGTTTATTCATGGCAACGTTCATGCTGAAATAAGCTGGAGGAGGCAACAACCCGTCAGTAACTTCTTTGATGAATTCTTCTTCGGTCATATTAGCACGCAAAGCATAATTCGTAGCTTTTTGATTTCCGATTGTTGAAACGGTTTCTTTGCTCATGTTTTTTCCGCAAGCGCTTCCCGCACCATGCGCAGGATATACAATTACGTCATCAGCCAAAGTCATGATTTTATCTCTTAGCGAATGATATAAAATTCCAGCCAATTGATCTTGTGTCATTCCAGCTGCTTTTTGAGCCAAATCTGGGCGGCCAACATCTCCGATAAATAAAGTATCACCAGAAAAAATAGCATGATCTTTTCCGTTTTCATCAATCAGTAAAAAAGTAGTGCTTTCCATGGTATGACCTGGGGTATGCAGTGCCTTAATTGTTATTTTTCCGATTTTGAATTCCTGACCGTCTTTTGCAGAAATGCAATCAAATTCGCAAGCAGCATTTGGACCGTAAACGATTGGCGCTCCGGTTTCTTTGCTTAAATCAACGTGACCAGAAACGAAATCGGCGTGAAAATGCGTTTCAAAAATGTATTTCAATTTTACTGCATCGCGTTCCAAACGATCTAGATAAGGTTGTATTTCTCTTAGCGGATCGATTATGGCCGCCTCGCCATCTGAGGTAATATAATAAGCACCTTGTGCTAGACATCCGGTGTAAATTTGTTCTATTTTCATGATAGGTATTGTAAAATGATGGGATACAAAGGTAACTTTGTTTTTTAAAAAAATAGGTGACTAATGTTACAGAAATTAGGTTTTTGTGTAAAAAAAGTGGAGTTTGTCATATTCGGTTGAGATAAATTAAATTTAAAGTTGAGCAATTACGCTTTAAGCTTTAATTTTGCATATGACGAATGTCATTTCAAAACAAAAAATAAAATGAATACACAACAATTATTGGATCAAATTACTTTTATAAAAGAAATTGATAAAGTAAAATACATTCAGCGCAAGACAAAATTATTTAACAGCGACAGATGCGAAAATGATGCAGAACACAGTTGGCATTTGGCTTTAATGGCAATTGTTTTGGCAGAACATTCCAATGAACCGATAGATGTTTTGAAAGTCGTCAAAATGGTTTTGATTCATGATATTGTCGAAATTGATGCTGGTGATGTTTTTATGTATGATACTGTAAAAAATCATGATAATACAGATGAAGAGCGATTGGCCGCAAATAGAATATTTGGTTTACTGCCTGAAAAACAAGCGCAAGAATTAATTGCCATTTGGGAAGAATTTGAAGTTGGAGAAACTAATGAAGCCAAATTTGCAAGATCTATGGACAGATTAGAGCCTTTATTGCAGAATACATCTAATAATGGCGGAACGTGGAAAGAGTTTGGAGTGAAATACGATAAAGTTTACGAAAAGAAAAGTGTCATTAAAAATGGTTCAGAATCATTATGGAATTACGCCGAAGGTTTGATTAACGAAAGTGTAGAAAAAGGGATTTTGAAGAAAGAATAATATTTGAAGCTGAAAACTTTGACAAAGTTCTTTAGAATTCAAAAACTCATTTTAAAAGAAAATTGATTTACTCTACGATATCAGTCAAAAATTCGATAAAGGAGTCTGTATATTTTTCAAATTCCCATTCTCCTGCACCATGAAAACTAGTATAAATGGGAGCGTCGTTATTTTTAATATTTCCAATGTCGATGCAATATGGATCAGCACCAGCATCTGCTATTACGATATAATTTGATGGCCAATCTGAAATAATTTCTGCTGTTACTGCATTAAATGAATATCCTTCTTGACGATTAATTAAATCATCTGCCCCATATAAAGATAGACCTTGAAAAAAATTTTCTTTATCAATGAAAGTATTTATTGGAGAGAAGTTTTTTAGAAACTGTAAATAATTTTGAGGTAATGTCCATTTCTTCTCTATTTCGATTATTTTCTGTTCATCTGCAATAACAAGCCAGTTTGATGGATTTGATAAATCCTGATTACTCTTTCTCTGCTTCTCTAATAAACAGTCTAATTGTGCAACTATTTTTTCAAGTTCTGTTTTAGGATTTTTTAAGTTTGGATGAGTTTGTGGTTCTTTATAACTTATACCTTGGTTATAACCGTGATTTTTCCAATCTAATAATTCTTTAATTCTAGAATTAACAGCTTCAATTTTCCAATATCCCGGATCTGTTGGAAGATCCCTGTCAAAGGGCTGTTTGCTTTTTAGAGCGATACTTTTAATTGCTTTTGCTCGAGTTTCTATTGGCAAAGACTCATCTTGAGCTAAACTAATAATTTTATCATAAGAATCTTTCTTTTGTGTTTTTATCAGACCATCAATTCCCCAATATGTTAATTCTGGTTTTGTGACTGTCCATTGAAAGAAATCAGCATACATTGTTTCATCCTCATTGACCAATCTAATTATATCTGTTAAGAGAAAATTTCTCCAATGAAGAATTTTACCCGTTTTTGAATACTCCATTAAAATTTCGATTAATCTAGCTCTTTCAATAATAGAAAATTTTTTGATTAATTTATCTTTTATTTTCGCAAATTCACCACCATTGTCTTCAGTAAAAAATTCTTCCTCATAGTCTTTAAGTGTTTTTCCCATATTGCTTTAAATGTTTCTTTCATTAAAAATTCAAAATTAAGAAAAATCATAAAAAATGTAGGCTTTTTCTTTTTTATTTGATTTTTCGATTTTCGTAAATTTTAAATATGATTCATACTTTCAAATTGTTGAAAAGTTTAACAAATATGGGGTGATAAACTTTTTTTTAAGGACGTTAATTCGGGTTTGAATGGTTAAATTTGTGGAACTTCATAAACAAATTACCATTATGGAAGAAATGCTCTTTTATGATCGAATGCAATTTGCCTTCACGATTACTTTTCATTATCTTTTTCCACAACTTACAATGGGTCTTTCTCTGATCATTGTTTATTTCAAGTGGAAATATCTCAAAACTAAAGACGAACAATACAATCACGCCACCCATTTCTGGATGAAAATCTTCGCCCTCAATTTTGCAATGGGTGTTGTAACCGGAATTCCGATGGAATTTCAATTCGGAACCAATTGGGCAAAATTCTCCGAGCTAACGGGCGGAATTATTGGTCAGACGCTTGCCATGGAAGGAATGTTTTCTTTCTTTCTCGAATCTTCTTTTCTTGGAATATTTTTATTTGGAGAAAAACTCCTTGGACATAAATGGCATTTTGTAACTGGATTATTAATCATGATTGGTTCTTGGGCAAGTGGTTATCTTATTATCGCCACACATTCTTGGATGCAGAATCCTGTTGGTTATGAAATTCTCGAAAACGGAAAATTTGTACTAACCAATTTCAAAGCTTTATTTTTAAATCCGTGGCTTTGGCCTTCTTATCTGCACAATCAGGCAGCTTCGTTGGTAACCAGTTCATTTGTGGTTGCAGGAATTGGAGCTTTCTATATTTTAAGTAAAAAGAATGTTGCTTTTGGGAAATTATTTTTAAAAACAGGCGTAATCTTCGGATTAATTTCTAGTGTTATAGTGGCTGTTCCGACAGGAGATTTATTGGCTAAAAATGTTGTGAAATATCAGCCTGTAACTTTTGCTGCTATGGAAGGAATTTTTCATACTGAGAAAAAAGGTTCAGAAATTGTTTTAATTGGTCAGCCTGACGTAAAAGACAAAAAACTAGATAATAAAATTGCCGTTCCTAATATTTTGAGTTTCTTGACTTATGGAAACTGGGATCAGGAAATAAAAGGTCTAGATCAGTTTGAAGAAGATTTGCATCCGACCAATATTTCTGGATTGTATTATGCGTATCATATTATGGTGGGACTTGGCACTGTATTTATTGGTCTAATGGTGATTTCGCTTTTTCAGTTAATAAGAGGGAAATTGTTTGAAACCAAATGGATTTTATGGTCTTTAATGTTCATGATGCCGTTTCCTTATATAGCCAATACAACAGGATGGTACACGGCAGAATTAGGGAGACAGCCTTGGCTAGTGTATAATTTATTGCGTACAGCAGCAGGAGCTTCACCAACAGTTTCTTCTGGAAATACGTTATTTACTTTACTAGGTTTTATCGGTTTATACCTTTTGCTGGGAATGCTGTTTTTGCTTTTAATTGGAAAAATTATCAATAAAGGACCGCATAACGTGGAACTTTCAACAGAAAAAATATAAGTATGGAATTTTTTTGGTACGTAGTTTTAATGGGAATTCTGGCCGTTTATCTGGTTTTGGACGGTTACGATTTTGGAGCAGGAATTATTCATTTATTTTTTGCTGATACAGAAAAAGATAAAAAGGCGATAACTAGCGCCATTGGTCCGTTTTGGGATGCCAATGAAGTATGGCTGATTGCGGCTGGGGGTGTTTTGTTTTTTGCTTTTCCAACTTTATACGCTTCTTCTTTTAGCGGATTTTATCTGCCTCTGATTATGATTTTATGGCTCTTAATTTTTCGTGCAATCGGATTGGAAATGCGAGGACAGGTGCATAATCATATGTGGGAAGCCATTTGGGATAAAGCGTTTGGAATTGCGAGTCTGCTTTTGGCTCTTTTCTTCGGAATTGCTTTAGGAAATATTGTTCGAGGAGTGAATCTCGGAATGGTTCAAAATGGAGTTTCTACGCAAGAAGCGCATTTTTTCTTTTTGCCTTTATGGAATCCGACTTTTAGTCCGCAAGCAAATGAATTGGGAATTATCGACTGGTTTACACTTTTTTTAGGAGTTGTGAGCGTTGTTGCTTTGACTATTCATGGTGCAAACTGGATTATTTATAAAACAAATTCTGCTTTGAATCCGAAATTGAAAAATGTAGTTTTTAAACTGAATTTTGTTTTGCTGATTTTGGTTTTTATTTCTTTAGGAATATGGCATTTTATCGAACCAAAACCATTTCATAATTTCGTTGAAAATCCGATTCTTTGGTTTTTTCCTTTAATGACTTTTGTTGGAATTGCTGGATTATTTAAAGTGCGTTCTTTCAAAAAAGACGGTCATGGATTTGTTTTTTCAACCTTGTTTTTAGTGGGAGGATTTGCCTCTACAGCCGTTTCAATTTTTCCGAATGTTTTGCCTTCAACAAATAAAGTAAATCCGTCATTAACGATTTATAATACTGCCGCTCACGAATATGGTTTAAATGCAGGTTTGAGCTGGTTTTTTGTGGCTTTATTTCTGGTGATTATTTACTTTATTATTCAGTATCGTGTTTTTAGTGGGAAAATGGATGATATTGGGTATGGAGAACATTAATTTTGTTGTCACGAATTCACGAATTTTTATTTTTATATAGATGAATTCTGAATTTTACTACTTTTTAATTACACGAATTTTGATTTCAATATAGAATGAATTGCCTCCAGTTTTAACTGGAGGTTTTTTGTTTAGATTTGAATTGGGGCTTTAGCCAAACTTTACTATTTTGGCTAAAGCCTTTTTTATATAGATTTGTTTACCTCTAGCTGAAGGTGGAAGCAATTCATAGAAAATATTGAAAATTTCTTAGTCTTCTTTAAAACATTTTATTAATTTTTCATGTAATGAAAAACTTTAAAATAATTATACTTTTCTTTCTTTTAAGCACTTTAAAAACATTTGCTTGTCAATGCGATGTTCCAAAACCAATTTTAGAGTTTTATTCTTCCAAATATGTTTTTGAAGGATTAGTTACAGATAAAAAAATTGCCAAAGATTCTACTACTTATTCTATAAAAGTTAAAGTGCTCAAGAATTATAAAAAAGGTAATATTCCAAAAGAACTGCATTTTAAATTTTACTATGAGAAAGTGTACTCGGGTGGAAGTTCTTGTTATTCGGAAGTTTACGAGAATCAGAAACTACTAGTTTTTGCCCATGAATATAAAGGAAAATTAGGATTTACTATTATGTGTTCCAATTCGCAGGTTATTCGGGAAAGAGGAATTAATCCTCTTCTGCAAAAGGTGCTGGATCATGGAAATGAATTTAAATTAGATAACTATATCTACGATCTTGATTATGCTGTGAATTATGAATTTAATCCTACGAAACCGATTACAAATTTGGATTCTATTTTTAATAATGCAAAAGTTGTAAAAACTGATAAGCCATTTGGGCTTTTTGCATTGCACATTAATAAAAAAGGAGAATTAGTTTCTGTTTTTAATTTTTTTGATTGGCACAAATCTTCGGAGGGTTTTGAAATTGATCCGAATTTTGGTTTAATGAAAGAATTTAATGTAAAAAGTAAAAGACCTCTAACAGAATTTGAAATTTATACTATTGAACAGTTGAATAAAATAAAAAGTTGGGAGATAAAAAGAAGTAAAGTAACACAAATTGCCATTGATTACATTGCTTATATTTCTGTAGATTTTGATGAGAAGACATCAAAATGGACTTATGAATTGAAATAATGTTTTTGTTTTAATGTGAATTAGGCTTTAGATTTGTATGATCTGTTTACCTTCAGTTAAAACAGGAGGCAATTCATTGAAATTTAAAACTGAAAATGTCATTTTACCCGAGTGTGCGTTAGGGATAGGAGCGGTATCCTTTTTCTTGTTTCTTTAACAAGGAAAAGATACAAGCGGATAGCCCGGCCGGAGGCAACGCCCAAAAGAATCTTCTTGCTGTTTTTTTTTAAAATAAAACATAAGATAACTTTTACGAAAGATTTAATTACAACCGATAGTTATATTCTATAATGTTAATTGTAAGAAAAAAAAAGTGTTAATGCTTAATATTGCGTATCTAAGAATTTTTTCCCCTAAGGATTTTTAGAAATTGATTTTTCACTAGAAGCTTAAATCTATTTTTACCTACTAAATTATTATGCCTTTAACAATTTTTTCCGACAAGGTTAGATTTCGTTACAAATCTAAGAATTGGCAGTATCAGTTTGATGAAATTAAAGAAATTGGACTGCTTAAAAAAAAGAAAAAATATTTTCTTGAAAACGGTGCTTTTTTAGCCGTAACTGCTGCAACATATTATTGCATGCTATTTTCCAATTTAATGGACTTGTATTACATTATTCCTGCAATTTTGTGTTATTCGTTTATTATAGCTATTAGATTCGGGAGCAAGGCCGAATTTGTTTATTGGTCTCAGATCGGGGTTTAAAACCCTGCAATTTATTGCAGTACTTTAGTAATGCGAAAAAATCTTTACCTTTAGATTATGAGTACAGATTTAAGAAAAGGTTCGCATACAGTAAGCCGATT